>JAEEGL013256881.1_pt1 | contig 11212 bp, 9 predicted proteins | sample 9134231 | NCBI WGS metagenome assembly JAEEGL01 (sample SAMN16246548, study PRJNA631951) | gut metagenome | biome: gut microbiome; feature: rumen; material: fiber-attached | host: Bos | place: Iran: Karaj | collected 2018-10
CGTTATGAAGTCTTTGGGTATTACAGGCCGCACCCTTACACCCGCAGAACTTGAGTATGTGGGCAGGTGGTTCCATGAGTGGGGATTCTCCATAGATATGGTTCAGGAGGCTTGCACCAGAACTATACTTGCTACCGGTCGTCCTCAGATGTCATATGCAGACAGGATCCTTTCCGGATGGCGTGAAGAGGGTATTACAGACAGAGGTCAGCTTCCCGCTTCGGACAAGAGGCGTCAGGAGCAGTACAGACTGCAGAGTGCGCCCCGCAAGCGTCAGAGGAATGCCACGGTCGGCTTCCACAACTTTTCAGAAAACGAATATGACGTAGCTGCCCTGGAGAGCCAGGTTCTTCGTCGCAATTATCAGTGAGGGAGATATGGCACTTTCTAATGAAGCATTCGGGCAGATAATGCGCGAGTATGAGATCAGACTTCGCGATCGCTCAGACCTCATTGAGGAGAGGCGAAAAGAAGTTTATTCCGCCATCCCTGAGCTTGCATCCATTGATAAGGATATTGCTGCCAGAGGGCGTGAGCAATTGGCGGGACTATTGTCAGAGGGATCGCATTCCTCAGGATCTTCAACTAAGTATCACGACTATATAGAGTCTCAGATTTCCAGGAAGTCCGCTCTTATGTCCGAACACGGATATCCGGCAGATTATCTGGATCCTCCCTTTGAGTGTGAGGACTGCCACGATACCGGATTTATCGGACATGAAAAGTGTCATTGCCTTAGACAGCGTATCCTGGACATGTCTTACAAACAGCAGCCCCTCATGGCACAGCTGGAGGGAGCTGAGTTTGATGATTTCCTTCTTGACTATTATCCGGCTGACAGGTACGATAAGTCTACAGGGGTATCTTCCAGAGAAAGGGCCACTCAGGCACTTCAGGATGCCAGGACTTATGCGGAAGATCCCGGAGATCATTCCGGTAATTTCGTTATCTACGGTACCCCGGGTTCGGGCAAGACCTTTTTATCCTGTTGCATAGGCAATGCCCTTCGCAAACAGGGACACACAGTGGTATATCAGACAGCAGGGAGACTTTTTGAGCTCATGTCTGATCACACTTTTCGCAGAGACAGCAGACAGGACAGCAGTCGTTACAGTGACATCTTTGACTGCGACCTGTTGATCATAGATGATCTGGGTACGGAGCTGACCAATTCCTATACCCAGGGAGCGCTTTTTGATCTTTTGAATTACCGCATGATAGCAGGCAGAGATACTATTGTTTCTACCAATCTGTCAATGCAGGAGATCCTTGATACCTATACGGGCAGGATCTTTTCAAGAATGCTGGAGAGATACAATTGGCTTCATCTTTTCGGAGCCGATGTTCGTATCATAAAGTCCACCGGAGACTCTGTGAAGTCACGGGGGACAGATAGACCATAATTATTTTTTAAAAAGGAGAAAACAATGCCTCGCAATGATGACATCCTGGCAACCCGCAAACCATACGCCCCTGTAGGGCTCATTTCTCTCAAGAGTATGGAGGAGATGGGCAACAAGGTAGATGAGTACCTTGTTAAGTGGCGTGCCAACCGCAATTCAGACCATCTTGATGATCTGACCATGCTTCGCTATCGTAGCAATTCCTATCAGGTTTCTGTTTCAACACCCAGATTCGGAAGCGGCGAGGCCAAGGGTACGATCAATGAGTCTGTTCGCGGACTGGATCTTTACATCATGGTTGATGTGACCAATTATTCCCTTACATACACGGTTTGCGGCCACGAGAATCATATGTCTCCGGATGATCATTTTGCTGATCTTAAGAGGATCATCGCTGCTGTTGGCGGCAAGGCAAAGCGTATTACCGTTATCCTTCCCTTCCTTTATGAGGGACGTCAGCATCGCAGGAGCGCCAGGGAGTCTCTGGACTGCGCTGTTGCACTGCAGGAACTTATAGCTATGGGTGTTGACAGTATCATCACCTTTGATGCACATGATCCCAGAGTCCAGAATGCCATCCCGCTTCACGGATTTGAGACAGTTACCCCTGCATACCAGTTTATCAAGGGTATCCTCAAGAGCGTCAAGGATCTCAAGATCGACAATGACCATCTTATGATCATCAGCCCTGATGAGGGTGGAACCAATCGTGCCGTATATATGGCTTCAGTACTTGGTGTAGACATGGGTATGTTCTACAAGAGACGTGACTACAGCCGTATCGTTGACGGCCGCAACCCCATCGTTGCTCATGAGTTTCTGGGAACTTCTGTTGAGGGCAAGGATGTGATCATCGTTGACGATATGATCTCTTCCGGCGAGAGTATGATCGATGTTGCAAGAGAGCTGAAAAAGCGCAAAGCCAACAGGATCTTTGCTGTGTCAACTTTCGGACTTTTCACCAGTGGCCTTGAGAGTTTTGACAAGGCAGTAGAGGAGGGCATCATCTATAAGGTGGTTACCACCAACCTGGTTTATCAGACTCCTGAGCTTCTGAGCAGAGATTATTACATCAATTGTGATATGAGCAAGTATATCGCATATATCGTGGATACTCTCAATCACGACTTCTCCATCAGTTCACTTCTTGATCCTTATGAGAGGATCGAGAGTTTCGTTACAAAGTATAAGAGCGAGCAGGCGTAAATATCGGATCTATTCAGAGCGGATCCTTGTTATTATGAGCGTCAGCGAGGGATCTCAACGTAAATAAGCTATTATTTACCGTTGAGCAACTTCGTTGGCGCTCAAAGTGTTTTTTTCCCTTGAAGAATATAGCGATTTGAAGTAGAGTATTAGGTAGCATCTTTATTATCAGTTATTATAAAGGAGGAAATTATGGGTTTTATTCAGGCATTCTTAGGGGCAGCAGGCGGTACGCTGGGAGATCAGTGGCTTGACGTTATCGTTCCGGCAGATGCACCTGCTACAGCAGGAGTTATCCCTGCAGTTATGAAGGGAACTAATGCAGGACGTGGTTCCAATACACATGGTTCAGAGGGTATCATCACTAACGGAAGCAAGGTTATGGTTCCTGATGGATACGCACTTATCACCATGCAGGATAATATGATCACCGGTCTCGTAGCAGAGGCAGGCGGATATGAGTGGAAGTCAGACGATCCAAATGCAAAGTCAATCTTTTCAGGCGGTGGTCTGGTTGAGTCACTTATTACACAGACCTTCCAGAGATTTGCATACGGCGGAGCTCCCGGTTCTAAGCAGAGCGCTGTTTTCGTAAACCTTAAGGAGATCCCCAACAACAAGTTCGGCACACAGTCCGAGATCTACTGGGATGATATGTACATCAACGCTCAGGTTGGTGCTATGGCTCGAGGTACATATTCACTCAAGATCACAGATCCCATTGCTTTCCTCAAGGGATTTGTTCCCGCAACATATATCACAAGCGGCAAGATCTTTGACTTTGCAGATATGGACAATGATGCAGCAGAGCAGCTTTTCAACGAGGTTGTTGGATCTCTTGCAGCTGCTTTCTCACAGTACTCCAACGATCCCGAGAGAGGCAATCGTATGGCCAAGATCCAGGGAGATCAGATCGGCTTTGCAAAGACTCTTTCTCAGGTTGTTGAGGACAATTATCAGTGGAAGACTGATCGCGGACTTGAGATCGCCAAGGTTGCTATCCAGGCTATCGAGTATGATGAGGATTCCAAGGCACTTCTTTCCGACGTTAAGAAGGCTGACGCTCTTTCAGGCGCTAGAGGCAATTCCTTCATGCAGCAGTCAGTTGCCCGCGGTATGGAGGCAGCAGGCCAGAACGGCGGCGCTATGGCAATGGGCATGATGGGCATGGGAATGAACATGGCCGGAGCAGGTATCGCCGGACTTCAGCAGCCCGTAGCCGGAGCAGCTGCAGCAGCACCCGCAGGCGCAGCTCCCGCAGAGGATCCGGTCGCAAAGCTTAAGCAGATGAAGGAGCTTCTTGATGCCGGAGTTATCTCTCAGGAGGAGTTTGACGCTGCCAAGGCTAAGTTCCTTGGATAGAAGGAGGCAGCTATGTCAGATGTTAATATAATAGATACTTCCGGAAGTGCGACAGACGGTCAGACCAAGTGCCCCAAGTGTGGCGCGACTGATATCAGCCTGAATCCCTCTACCGGAGAACTCAGATGTAATTTCTGCCGTCATTCATTTAAGATCGAGGCGCTCGATGATATGAAGACCGGTGTCGGTGATCTTTCCGGAGTTCAGGTGGGAGCAGGAGCCACAGATATCGATGCTTCTGCGGACAGTACCGTTACTCTTAAGTGTACCAGCTGTGGAGCTGAGGTCGTAGTTGACCTGTCCGAGAGCTCCCAGGCCAGATGCCACTGGTGCCGTAACATGCTCTCCATCAACTCCAAGGTACCCAACGGTGCGGTACCGGATGTTGTCCTTCCTTTCAAGATGAAAAAGGACGAGGCGAGAGCACATATCGAGAAGTTCGTTGGCGATCGTCAGTTTTACGCTAATAAGAACTTCAAAAAGGAGTTCACCACCGAGAACATCATGGGAGTTTACTTCCCTTACATGCTGGTAGATATGAAGGGTCACGCATCCTTTACCGGTGTGGGTGAGTACGAAAAGAGCAGGCGCACCGTCACACGCGGTAGCGGCGATGACAAGCACGAGGTTACGATCTACACCGTTGAGGAGTATGACGTACACCGCGAGTGTGATGTTGATATCGATGATCTGGCGGTTGAGTCCAGCGCGAGACGTGCAGGCGCTTCCGCTGAAAATGAGACCAACAACATCATCAACGCCATCCTTCCTTTTGATACTGAGAATTGTGTCAAGTACGATGCCAACTATCTCAAGGGATATACCTCGGAAAAGCGTGATACGAACAAGAGCGACCTTCAGGGGATCGTTGACAGCCAGGAAAGGGAAGCCATCAAGTTTGCTCTCAACGACAGTGTTAAGAAGTATGATCGTGGAGTTTTCTGGAAGGATGTTGATATCAAGAAAGAGGGAGAAAAGTGGCTGGCAGCCTATCTGCCCGTATGGCTTTATTCCTACGTTGAGAATCCCGGAAAGTCCAACCAGCTCACCCACTACGTAGCTGTCAACGCGCGTACATCCGAGACCATCGGAAGCGTTCCCATCAACAAGGGTCGTATCGGTACGGTTACTGCGGCTATCGCTGTGGCGGTGTTCACAATTACGCTACTGCTCATGGGATTCCTGTCCGACGGTATCGGTGGTATGGATGCTACCGATTGGATGATCGTTCTGGGTGCGACTGCGGTTGTGGCAGGTCTTTTCTTCTCGGCTACATACAGCAAGTACCGTAATACTGACGCGCGGCACCACTTCGAAAATGAGACCAAGATCGACGTATCCAACATAACGGCGGATGATAACTTCCGTCGCAAGTTCGATACGGAGAACTCATACATGAGCGGTGCCAACAATACCTCAGTTGAGATCAAAAAACTCAACAAGAAAAAGGACAACGCTGAATAGATCTTTAGGGCTGCTTCTCGGCAGCCCTTTTTTTCTTGACAAAAAACAGCTTACAAACTATCCTATTAAAGTATGTAATTTAATATGGATAAGGAGTAATAATATGCAGATATACGAGGAGCTTCAGGCTCGAGGCCTTTTGGCGCAGGTTACAAATGAAAAAGAAATCCGTGATATGATTAACGCCGGTAAGGCTACTTTTTATATAGGTTTCGATCCCACCGCAGATTCCCTTCACGTAGGCCACTTCATGGCACTTTGTCTGATGAAGAGACTTCAGATGGCAGGCAACAAGCCCATTGCCCTTTTAGGCGGTGGAACCGGTATGATCGGTGATCCCAGTGGTAAGACCGATATGAGACAAATGCTTACCCCTGAGACGATACAGCATAATATTGACTGCTTCAAGGTTCAGATGAGCCGTTTTATTGAGTTTGGTGATGACAAGGCTATCATGGTCAACAATGCTGACTGGATCATGGACCTGAATTATATCGAGCTTCTCCGTGAGGTTGGCGCACACTTTTCAGTTAACAGAATGCTGGCAGCAGAGTGCTACAAGCAGCGTATGGAGAGAGGTCTTACCTTCCTTGAGTTCAACTACATGATCATGCAGGCTTATGACTTCTTTGTACTGTACCAGAAGTACGGTTGCAACATGGAGTTCGGTGGAGACGATCAGTGGTCCAACATGCTGGCAGGTACGGAGCTCATCCGTCGTAAGCTTGGCAAGGATGCTCACGCCATGACCATCACCCTTCTTCTTAATTCCGAGGGTAAAAAGATGGGCAAGACTGTTGGCGGCGCTGTATGGCTTGATCCCAACAAGACCAGCCCCTTCGATTTCTATCAGTACTGGCGTAATGTTGATGATGCCGATGTTCTTAAGTGCATCCGTATGCTTACATTCCTTCCCCTTGAGCAGATCAACGAGATGGACAGTTGGGAAGGTGCACAGCTCAACGAGGCCAAGGAGATCCTGGCATACGAGCTTACTTCTCTTGTTCACGGAGAGGAAGAGGCCAAAAAGGCGCAGGAGGGTGCGAGAGCACTTTTCTCAACAGGTTCCGCAGAGAATATGCCTGAGGTAAAGATCACTGAGTCCGATTTCAGAGATGGCAAGATTGACATCCTTCAGGTACTGGTTTCAGCAGGCCTTGCTACTTCAAGAAACGAGGCACGTCGTGCAGTTGAGCAGGGCGGTGTTACGGTAAACGGTGAGAAGGTTTCCGATATCAAGACTTCCTACGAGGCAGCAGATTTCGAGTCCGAATTCATACTCAAAAAGGGCAAGAAAAAATTCGCCAAGGTGGTGATGTAATTGTCTTGGGAATTTGATATCTTATATGCATTGCAGAGTATCCATAATCCGGTTTTGGATGCTGTAATGGCGTTTATAACACATTTTGGAGATAAGGGTCTTTTCTGGATCGCTTTATCTCTGGCTATCCTTATATTCAGAAAGGACAAGGGAATGGGCATTACGGCCGTAGCGGCCCTTGCCTCGGAGGCTTTGATCTGTAACCTGATCATCAAGCCCCTCGTTGCTCGGCAACGTCCATGTTGGATAGACGATACGGTGGCGCTTTTAATATCGTCACCACATGATTATTCTTTTCCCAGCGGTCATACATCTGCATCCTTTGCGGTTGCCACGGCTATTTTCCTCTGGGACAAAAAGTGGGGAACTTTGGCGCTGATCTGGGCCGGGCTTATAGCTTTTTCCAGAATGTATCTGTTTGTGCATTTCCCCACTGATGTACTTGTGGGACTGGTTATCGGAGTTTTGATGGCCGTGATCTCATGGTACATTGTTAAGCAGTTCTATCACTCGGAGTCAGACGTTTATATCAAGCATTAGGTAAAAGAATGACTTACTACACTGCGATAATTATCATATCCTGGTTTTCATTGGCGGTACTTTCTGTTTTGGTGGCAGAAAATGACCGCCTTTCTGCTAAGGATAAAAGACTGTATTACCTGACAAACATCCTGATCGCTGTTTCTGCTTTGGCGGAGTGGCTCGGGATCCGGTTTAACGGATCTACGGATACGCCGCTGATCCTGCTTCGGATCGTAAAGTGTGCGGACTATATCCTGACGCCCACAGCGGGCATGGCGCTGGTGACTCAGCTTCAGACAAAGAGCAGCTGGACCAGTTTGATGCATGGCACATTGTTGTTCAATGCGGTCTTCCAGTTGGTTTCATTTTTCACGGGTTGGGTCCTTGTCTTTGATGAAACAAATCATTATGCTCATGGTCCCCTTTATCCGGTTTACTCCGTCCTTTATTTAATGGTAATAATCTTTATCGGAGGAGAGTTTATCCGTTACGGTGCAGGGTTCAGGCGTCAGAATCGTGTGTCCCTGTTTGCCACGCTCTTTCTTGTAGTTGCGGGGATACTGTTGCAGGAGATTACCGGTGGAGAAGCCAGGACAGCCTATATTTCCCTGGCGCTTGGGGCTACCATGATGTTCATCCATACCACTGAGTTTTCCCAGCTTCATACTGACGATGCCATAAGGGAGCAGCAGTTCCAACTTATGATCAGTCAGATCCAGCCCCACTTTATCCATAATTCTTTGGCGGCGATCCAGGAACTTTGCGAGACAGACCCCAAGGAGGCGGGCAAGGCGATTTCCACTTTTTCAAAATACCTTCGTGGCAACATGGACAGCATGAAAAACAGAGGGGCTATACCCTTTTCATCTGAGCTGGAACATACCAGGCTTTATCTTGAATTGGAAAAACTACGTTTTGAAGATGCTCTACAGATAACAAGCGATATTACCTGCACAGATTTTCAGGTTCCTGCTCTTTCGCTTCAACCAATCACTGAGAATGCAGTCAAGTACGGCGCAAGGGGCAAAAAGCAGGAGGTGGGAACGGTCCATATCTCCACCCGGGAGTATGACGACAGATATGAGGTGGTGGTCACTGATAATGGACCGGGGTTCGATCCTGAAGCAGTTAAGTCCGATACCGGACGTTCGCATATAGGCATAAATAATGTGAAAAACAGGTTGCGTATGATCTGCGGGGGGGCTATGATAATAGAGTCAACACCGGGTGAGGGGACTACGGTGACGATGATCATACCAAAGGTGGGGAAGAAAAATGTTGATATATACCATCGATGATGAGCCAAAGATGCTAAGGCGCATGGAGAGGGTTCTCAAAGAAGTAGAGCCGGATGCGGAGGTGCTTGCTTTTTCTGACAGTGATGAGCTTATAGATACCATTAATAAATGGAAGGCTCCGGACGTTGTTTTTACTGACATAGAAATGCCGGGAGAAAGTGGTCTTTCTCTTGCAGTCAGGATAAAAAAGGCTTCGCCCGATACCTTTATTATATTTGCGACCAGTTATCCGGAGTATGCGCCGGATGCCTTTCGTATGCATGCCAGCGGCTACATCTTAAAGCCGGTGGAGGAGGAACGTGTCCGTGAGGAGCTTGACCATGTTAAAACCATGATCCGTAAGGAGCGGGATTTTGCGGGACCGGATCCGGACACGGAGCATGTGACAAATTCCGACAAGCTGGTGGTCAGGTGCTTCGGCAATTTCGAGGTGTTCTGGCAGGGAGAGCCCCTTAAGTTCAAACGGAGTCGTACCAAGGAGCTTTTTGCCTACCTTGTCGATCGCGAGGGAGCTATGTGCAGCGCCAATGAGATCATAGCAGCTCTTTGGGAGGATGCGGATACCATAAGTGATCCCAAGCATTATCTTAGGACCCTGACCCAGGATCTTCGTGAGAGTCTGGCCGCGGTTTCCATGGATGATGTCCTTATCAAGGGCCGCGGGGAGTGGGCACTAAAGAGAGATCTTTTGGATTGTGATTATTACAGGATGCTTGCCGGATTTACCGAGGCGGTCAATGCCTACCGAGGCGAGTATATGATACAGTACAGCTGGGCGGAACTTACAGCGGCACGATTATATAATGAGACATTATAGAAAAGCGTCACACAAAATTTTATTTTGTGTGGCGCTTTTGTGACACATGGTATCGTATAATGCGATCAACGAAACAGAACATAGCAATGGTGGCCTGACCCCACGGGCCACCCATTACTCCTCTTTTTCAAAACCCCTCCTAAAAACCAACCGGCCCCTCCGGTTGGTTTTTTGCGTCATATATTAGTCAAAGCCCCATCCCTGCTCGTTTTGTTGTTTTATAATTTCGGTTGTGGTAGAATAAACAAGTTTAGAGATTGTTGTGTGCATTATTAGAGGTTATCCGAATATGATCAAGACAGTTATTTTTTTATTGTTAGGTTTTGTTCTTCTTATCAAGGGAGCGGATTTTTTCGTAGACGGCAGCAGCGCCGTTGCAAAGCTTTTTCACATCCCGTCCCTTGTGGTGGGCCTTACCATAGTCGCGCTTGGGACCAGCCTTCCGGAGTTGTCCGTTTCGGTGGCAGCATCCATGAAGGGCAGCAATTCCCTTGCTATCAGTAATGTAGTAGGATCCAACATCTTCAACCTCATGGTGGTTCTCGGAGCGTCGGCTCTTATGAATGCCATACCTGTTGGTAAGGATGTTCTTAAAAGAGATCTTCCCTTTTCAATGATCTGCGCAGGACTCATCATGGTCTTTGCCTTGCTTGGCAATGGCATCGAAAGAGGCGAGGGCATAGCAATGGTCATTCTCCTTGTGGTTTATATTGCTTTTCTCGTTGGAAAGGCACTTCACAACAAGGAGGAACAGGAAGAGGAAGAAAAGCCATTGGCGCTTCCGTTGGCCATTTTGTTTATTGTAGGTGGCGCAGTCGCAGTTAAGTTCGGCGGTGATTTTGTAGTAGATTCCGCAGTTGAGATCGCCAGAGCATTCGGTCTTTCCGAGACTCTTATCGGACTTACCATCGTTGCATGCGGTACCAGTCTTCCTGAGCTTGTGACATCAATGGTTGCAGCAAAAAAGAATCAGCTGGAGATGGCGCTCGGCAACTGCATAGGATCCAACATCTTTAATCTCCTTGGTATCCTCGGAACAGCCGCAGCTATCAGTCCCATAGGAATGACCACGGAAAATGTCATTGACTGTGTTATCCTTTTGGCCTTTTCGGCATTCATCCTGATATACTGCATTGCCCGCAAGCAGCTTAACCGTCTTGCCGGTGCGCTTATGATATTAATGTATGGAGGTTTTCTGTACTACATTTGTGTACGGTAGTTTTATTACCGAATTATTATTCTGTGAAAGCATCCATCAACAGGGCGTATGGGCCCCATCGCGGGAGCGTAAGATCATAGTAATAATATAGAGTTGACATTATGAGTATATTAGAAATACTTTTACTGGGCGTAGGCCTGGCCATGGATGCATTCGCGGTGTCCGTATGTAAGGGTCTGGCCATGCGAAAAGTAAATATCAAGCAGACCGCCGTCATAGCACTTTTCTTTGGCGGTTTTCAGGCTCTTATGCCTCTTTTGGGCTATTTTCTGGGCAGCACCTTTGCGGCTCACGTCAAGCAGGTCGATCATTGGATCGCCTTCATTCTTCTTGCATACATAGGAGGTAAGATGATCGCAGATGCGATCCGTGAGATGAAGGAAGTTCCGGAGGTGGACGAGCTGGATCCGCCGCTTAATATCCCGGAACTGTTTATAATGGCTATTGCTACCAGCATAGATGCACTTGCAGTTGGCGTGACTTTTTCTTTTATGGAGGTCAATATATTTTTGGCAGTATCCGTTATTGGAATTGTGACCTTCGTGCTCAGTGCCATTGCGGTTTTTATAGGCAATATTTTCGGTGTCCGATTTCGGACCA
>JAEEGL013509981.1_pt1 | contig 11212 bp, 9 predicted proteins | sample 9134231 | NCBI WGS metagenome assembly JAEEGL01 (sample SAMN16246548, study PRJNA631951) | gut metagenome | biome: gut microbiome; feature: rumen; material: fiber-attached | host: Bos | place: Iran: Karaj | collected 2018-10
CGCAGACGTTTGATAGCAGTACAAAACGAAGAGTTTGGAATTCCATTTACTCTGCAAAACTGAGCATCGGATAGTCCACTCTTACGGCAGTCCATGATGAGTCTGTACCAGTCCTCATCAGATCTGCGAGGTAGTTGTTTTTTTGGATTCGACATAACAGTTCCTTCCAAGTCGTAGTGAAATGTTCATCATTCGACTTTAAACATAGTAAAATGTACGTTATTCGAATCCATTATGAACTTGTTTAGTGGCGGCAGCTATCCGCCTAATAATTTAGCGCTTACTATTAAATAAGCAAGAATTACTCTTTAGTACAAAAACATTCAGATGACAAAAATAAACAGGCCACTACAGAAATTGATATATCATTCTCTGCAGTGACCTGTTTTATAATCACAATCCTACGTTTCACGATTCAGTATTAGCAATGATGTCAAAATCCCATGTTCATCTCTTCTTGATGTACATAACAATTACAACAACTGCAGCAATAAAAGCAGTTGCAGCAACTACAAGTCCAACAAGACTTATAATCGACTGTGTTGAACCATCAACCACTTCAGTAACAGCAGGAGCGCTGACAGTAACATTAAATGTTCCTAGATTTGTCTCTGAAACTTCTTCCTCTGATACAGGATATACAAGCTTTATAGAAATCTGCTGCTCACCCACCTCAGTAAAGGAAATGTGATAATCTTCTGTGTATGTCTTACCACCGGATATGGTTCCGAGACTAATCCTTTCACTGTCTGATGAAACCATTCCATCAAAAACGAGCTCAGCTCCTGATATATCCTCAGTACCAACATTAGCATAGTTAATATTAACAAGAGAATCTCCATTTACAACTGCACGCTTACTAACATCAACAGACTTGACCCATAATGTATTTCCTGCAGATGAAGGAATTACGATAGATGAAGAATTAGAAGCATTTACTCCCTTTGACTCATAGTCAAGTCTGCAAGTCAAATCAAGTACATCGCCCGAAAACTTTGAACTGATTGTTATCGGGATAGATACCTCAACCGTAGATCCGGCTGAAACTAATCCCACAAAACTCTGGTTATCTGAGCCATAAACAGGATATGCCATCCCAGATGAACTTGAAACAGTCATCAGCACATTACTTGCTCCAGCACTCGAACTTGTATTATGAATAGCGAAATTAACAGTTATAGTCTTTCCTGCTTCAATAACTCCACCATCAACGCTATATCTTGCGATTTCAAGTACAGCAGCTCCCGCAACCGAAATAGTCATATCATCTGATTCAGTAGCCCTTGCTACAATACTATTATTTGTAACCAGAAAAAGTATAGTAAGAAGGCCAAGCACGCATGACTTAAATCTTGAATTTATCTTTTTCATATTTGTTTCCCTCTTATTTCTTATTTTTCTTTTTAGACTTTTTTATATAACGTTCATTCTGAAAATAATCATAATCAGCATGACTTGCTACATACTGATCCATGTCAATTTTATTGATAATTGTTCCAATGAGATTTGCCTTAACTTCTGTAAGTGCATTGGCCGCATCAACCAATCCCTTCTTAGAAGTCTCCCCTATTGTAGATACCAGAATTGTTGCATCTGTACTAACTGCTATAACGCTGGCATCCATAGCAGTATTTACAGCGGGCATATCATAGATTACATAATCATACTTTTCCGAAAGAGCATCTCTAACATCAGTCATCTTGTTAGAGCAAAGAAGTCTCACCGGATTGTCAATAAGCTCACCGCATGCGATGTAATACAAATTCTTAGTTGTGGTCTCGTTAATGATATCATCAATTTCAGCTCTTCCCAAAAGATAATCAGACAAGCCACAAGAAACGTTCTCATTTAGCCTCTTATAGCTATTTTTCTTTCTCATATCTCCATCGATGAGAACTGTCTTCCAACCGGAACTTGCAAGAGATGCTGCAAGATTAATTGCGATTGTTGTAGTTCCATCTCCAGCTTCGCATCCGCAAACAACAAAGCTCTTATAGCCATTCTGTTTCTTAAGCACATGTAGATTCATAACCGCCTGATCAAAGGCATCGTTAAGTATATAACTGTCATTCTTATATATTTCAAGCTTACTCACTGTAGCACCTCACTTAATTCTTGTAATCAGGGATCATTCCGATAATCGGGATACTATTTCTAATAGTTGCTTCTCTAACCGTTCTAACTTTCCTATCAAGAATTTCGCAACAAACAACAACAAAAGCCGCGATGAAAAGACCAACTGCTGCTAATAATAACCTTGTCTTCCAAGCCTCAATCTTAGCATTATAGGACTTAGTATATTTATATGCACTATCAAGCATTTTTACTGAATCTGTTTTTAAGATTGATGCCATCTCAATTGTATAAGACTCTGCCATTGCATCGGCCATAGCCATTGCAAGTTCTGGATCTGGACTTGTAGCTTTAAAATATACAATAGTAGCAGACGCATTAAGAAAGTTAGATACATTAGAAGAAGCTTTCGAGGATGACCCTACACTTACAGCTCTCATAAGATCACTAGCTTCAATATCGCCACGACCTAGAATAAGCGCTGCTCTCTGACCCACTTTATATGATTTAGCAACATCAAGATATGCATTCATAGCAGTTACAGCACTTGTAGACTCTGAATAAGATTTATCAGATGCTGCATATACTGTTGCTGTTGAAGAATACAAGTCTTCACCTGGTACTATTGTATATGCCCATCCTCCAATAAAGAAAAGCAGCATAACAAGAACAACTACTTTCCATTTCTTAGCAAGCACTTTAAAACATCTGAGCACGTCAATTTCTAATTCATTTTTGTACATATCGAAACAATCCTCACTTTATTCTAATAATACAACGGGGAAAATTATACCATTCCTCAAAATAAATGTATAGCCATATTTGAATTACAATTAGCTTCAAACAAGTTAATTGAAATACTTTATGCACTCTATTAATGGTGTTATACTTTCTTTTGCAAAATTATTATCATAATGATACCGTTTATCCAAGTCTAAATGATTTATAGCCTCTATAAACTGTTCCATGTTGTTTACTAATACAATATACTCATTATTCTTTATCCATTCATATTGGGCACCCACTTTACCATTTTTGTTATTAAAACAAATACATGGTGTCCCCGTAATTGCAGCAAACAGCATTCCATGCAAACGATCAGTTATCACCAATTTAGCTGACGAAAACTCATCATATTTCTGCTGTAATATATGAGTTCGTTCATTCAAAAAAACATCTTGATCAACAACAGTATCTGTCATTTTAACTGTTTCCATTGGATACAAACTTTTAATACAGTACAAAATAGAATTAACCAACTCATTTGATAGCAACTTTTCGACATCATTTCTTAAGCATAAAAGAATGTCATCTCTTTTAGTAGAAACACATTTTACATCTAACTGTGTTACAATATCGGGAACCATCATACATTTGACATCAGGCATATATTCCTTCATAAACTCATAGCTTCTTTTATCTCTTACAAATATAGTGATATTTTTATGCGAAGAATATATAGCATGTGAATCCTCAAAAAAAGTTCTACCATCTTCAGATTCCATATCAAAAGTGATTGTTTGAGGAAATACAACTATTTTATGTTTCGAAAACGCGCTAACAATCCTTCTAAACTCATATTCCTCCTCCACCCACAAATTTCCCAAGAAACCTCCTCCAGGTATATAAATAACTTTATTTTTGGGAATTATAGCTGCAAAAGCCTTTTCCCTATTTAATAATTCAACTGCAGGTATTTCCAATACCCCCTTACCCAAATTACCCAAAAGTTGTTTTTGAGCCTGTACTATGGCATGATCGCCTAAATTCCCATGAATCGGTGTATCCAACAAGATACAATCCACATTTGAAATTTTTTTCTTATACTGCATCCTTTCCCAAAGCGAAATACGATGTAATTTTTTATTTACTTTCATTGGTACTGTCCAATAGTTTTTTCTCATATATTTATTCTCTCTTTTTATATATTCTCTCGAATAAAGATCCTGCATATATGCTTTATATCCAATTACTGCTAATTCTATAAAAAGCTAGTATGCACCAAATCATGCAAGATATGTAGCATCATAATCATAAAAGAAATTAGACTCAAACCGCAACTTTCATCCTTTTTCCTCATGAATATAATTGTTCTTTTTTATTCTTCCTAATCTACCTATTAACCATTCCCAATCGTTTTACAAGCCTAATTATTCGCTTGATAATCTGCTTAATTTTGTATTCTATTGACCCTTTGCCAATACTATAAATATCCACATCATAAAACCATCTAATTTCTTTAGGAATATCATTTTTAGATACATTTATTTTCATCGCATCTTGTATAGGTTTATACCGAAGAGCAGTAAACATTTTGCTCTCAGTTTTTCTCATTTTTCTTGCCAATTTAGATAATTGTCTTTCATCATATTCAAATCCAAATTTATGAGGGTCAAAACCTTCCGCATATAATGCAAGCATAGTTCTCCAGCACTTTTCGCAATTACAACAATTAGAGCCGCCTTTTGATTCCCAACACACTCTTAGCGAGACTTTTTGATTGTTATGTCGAGAAAATTGAGTTATATTGTGAACTTTCATTTGCCTTGTATACTCATATCCATCGTGAACCACATTAGCGCCGCAAAATTTAATAAAATTATCAATTGTAGGATCAGAGGCACATGTAACTTTACCTTTATCTGCTAATGTAAATGATGATGCAAAATATACTGTTTTTTTATTCAATAAATACATAGCAGGCGCAGCATGAGAAATAATGCCTATTCCATGTTGAAATCCATGCCACCACCCATCTCCGCAAAGCGCTATGACTTTATCGTGTAAAACTCCCTCATTGATAAATTCTCTAAAACCTGATTTCACCGTTACGGCATCTAATCCAAAATCGGCTGATGTATCATTTATATGCTGTTCTACAACTTTCCAGCCTTTATAGTCTGATAATTTTACATCTGCTCCCCACAAGGTAATTAATGTTGGTTTTTCATTGATATGTTGAACCAAAGTGTTAAATGCATCAACACCACCAGAAAAGAAAGCCATGACGCCACTTGAATCACTTTTATTTTCAACAAGTTGGTTCACTGTAACTTTTCCCAAAAAAGAAATCATCGGATACATTTCTTTATATCCTTTTTTAAATTCCTCAATACTATAAAAGAAATCTTTATCTAATTCATCAACTATTATTACTGCGTCATATATCCATGCAATAGGCAATATATTAGCTATCAACGGAATAACCGCTATGCTTTTAGGCAAATTAGTCAATTCAATATTGTATTCAACAAAAAACTTTCTTTCTAACGAAAATACATTTTCCCATTCGCCTGTTACTTCGTAATCATATTCAATTTTATGATTAAAGATTTCCACATTAGTGATCCTAATAGTATTCATTTTCCACCTTTTAACCTTTTTCTTCCTTTTATCTATATCATGTGGTTTTAATACAACAGCCCAACCTTAGCTATCATACTGTTACTTTTTTCACCATGCCACTCTCAAATCCACGCATACTACTTTGATTATTTAATTGTTGACTTCAGTTTTTCCAACAACTTACGTAATAATACTTTTCTTTCCGTCTTATTGAACAGTAAAAACAAATTAATAACAAATCCTACCAAAGCCAATACTGATACTGAAAACCCGAATTCAATCCATGTAGCATAAACCAATTTTGTTTTAATAACACATCCCCAAAATATCTGTAAAACAGTACTAATTATTGTCATTACTACCTGCGGATAAAACTGATTCCATCTATATCCCAAATATTTTGCAGTTATGGGTAAGGTAAAAATCATATTTCGAACTAAGTTCACAAAAGTACTCACTCCTGCTACAGCATAAATATCATAATCAGTAAAAAACACCAACGCCAACGTTATTATCGTTGAAGCAACACCACTTATTAACATAGCTATAGCATTTGATTTTACTTTGTTTACAGTAAAAAAAACATTGTATAAAATTTGCGTTCCACTCGTAAACGCGTATCCTAATATTGCCAAAATAGACAATTTCTGTAACAAATCCGCATCCTGAGATGGTACCCACAACGCAAAGAACTTGTCTCCAACAACTATTATTATAGCTATCGGTATTGTCATAATCATGGATGTCATTTTCATTGCATGATTAATGTCTTTAAGAACAGCCTCTTTATCCCCCTTAGCAAAATTAATTGTAAGTTCTGGTGAAAAAGCATTTCTTATTGAGGCAGATAATTGTTGCATATAATTTGGTAGGAGCTTAGATAAAGACAATATACCCATTTCGGTTGCTCCAATTGCGATATTGCAAATAATCAAATCCAATCCTGACAAAAGTATATTTCCAACACTAGAAATTGTATTCCATACTCCTGAACCAACAAGTTCTTTAACCGCATACGAGGAGCATATTATTGGAGAAAAAGAAATCTTTAGTTCTGGTGTTAATTTATGCGTATTATATCCATTACAAAGCAGCAAAATTACCGTCATGACCGTCGCTGCAAATCCAACATACCATACATGAGGCACAAAAACTGTAAACATAGCGAAAACACAGATGCATCGTATTACTGAAGTGAGTACCTGTGGAATATAAGAACGATCTAACCTGTTAGATACATAAGTCCCACAATCCCAATTAGGAAAACCCGTTGTCAAAAAGAAATTGAAAAAAATAAAAGCAAATAAAAGCTTAACGTCAAAAACAATGCTACTAGGTACATTAACAAATTTATCTAACTGCGCAATAAAAAAAGATGCTGGAATAATTAATACAGCGCAAATTATTAAATTCCCCCAGAAAACAGAATTATAATATAAGTTAGCTTTTTTATAATCTTTATTTACATATTCGATTGTTATAAATCTAGCAGCCAAACTATTCAGCGCAGCAACAATCAATTGAGCATATGTCACGAAATTATTAGCCAGTGTTACAAAACCATTAGCTTCTACACCTATGCTTTTGACAATAAACGGAGATAAAACAAATCCAATTAGTATATTACATGCCAATGCCAGTATGCTACATATAAGATTTATGTATGTACGTTTTCTCTTCACTCTAATACTATTATGATATTTTGAAGTTAAATATCATACTATCCTTTCATTTTTTAAATCTACAGTTCAATATAATTCAAGATACTATTGACTCTTGATTTTCACCTGTAGTTCGACTATTCGACTGTAGTGTATTGCCACTTGCATTTCTGTAGAGTACGAAGTAATCGTAAAGCCGTCAAATTGATATAAATGACTTCCAACTGCAGATTTCTAAGCACGATTTCTTTGAGAAAGACAGCATCATCATTAATCTTGAATCGGCGACAATCTTGTAAGATACCTTGTTACTGAGTCTTACCATGAGTGTACTGTCCCCATCAAGACGTCTCTGACGCAAATAGTATTATCAAGACTTAGGCAGATAAGATCGACACAATAGAAAAATTGAATCAGAGATGGCTAACAACATGACCATTTCAAGCATCGGATACATAAACATCGGAATGATACTTGGTGCAATAGGAAATATCCACCACTTTTCTAATCCAAATAAACTGCTAGTTTTTGCTGAGCTGGTTCTTTCTGTGTAGCAGTCTAAAATTTCCAAGCCAAGAATACACGCGCATCTAAACGAGGCTCATGAACGCTAAGATATGCACTTGGAAACACTGCTTTGAACGTAGTTAAAAAAGTCAATCTCAAGGCCTATTAAAATACCAAGAAAGCTGAAGGTAGGTCTCACTACATTGCCTTAAGCACAGTGTCGACAAGTTCAAAATTGTTTTATGACATTCTTCACCTTTTGTTTAATGTCACCTATCATAAAATACAATGATGGCTTATACAATCCAATTTCAAATTTCTTTGTTTTCTTAGATCTCCCATATCTTTCCTTGTAAAGATTAAGCTTTTCTTTTGCTTCAGCTTTCAATTTCTCATAATAACTATGCTTCAATTCAAAATCATCAGCTGCATACCACATGTGCAGTATTACCCTGTCAAAATATAGCCAGTAAAAGCATCTGACAATTTCTTCTTCCTTCAATTTATCAAAAAATGCAATTGCATCCTTAATAGCACTCAATTCATCATAGCGACGTGTGGAATATTTTGTTCTCATAATTCCAGTTTCATTCACCCTATAACCATATAGCCCTTTATTCACAACAGAAACTTTCTTCGCACTCCAATAGCATTTATACGTTGTTGCTACATCTTCATGTAACTTCCCCTCAGGAAATCTCACTTCATCGAACAAATTCCGTTTATAAAGCTTATTCCATGCTACTATAAATGGTGTTTCTAAATATCTTAAGCATGCCTGTTTGCCTGTTATTACTTCAATCATGCCATCATTATGATTTTCAATCCGATCAAAAATCTCCACATCATCTTTAACGCTAAAATAATAACAAATAGCAATATCCGACTCATTTTTAATGCATGCACCCAATAATTCTTCCACATAATGGTCTTTTATATAATCATCACTATCCACAAAGCACACATAATCACCAGTGCATACCTCTAACCCTTTATTACGGGCTGAAGAAAGCCCCCCGTTCAGTTTATGATATACTTTAATACGTTCATCGGTAGCAGCCAATTGCTCTGCCAAATCACCACTTTTATCTTTTGATCCATCATCAATTAGTAAAATCTCTAGATTCTTATATGTTTGATTTTTAATAGATTCAACGCACTTAATCAAATACTTTTCAACATTATATATAGGAACTATAACACTTACACATTTATTATTCATTAAACGGATCCCCTATTCCTGTAATAGCCACATTGTCTATGTTGAAATCAATAACTCATATTCCCAACATACTTTATATTACGCATCATTTGTACTACACACTATACATATTATTCCAAACGTAATATAAGCTAAAATTTCTTGTTTTTATTGACTTTTCTAATAATACACGTTCTGTATTAATACTTTTATATTCCTTAAACTCCTCAAAGAAATCACACCAGTACATGAAAATATCATTCTTGTATTCTTTAGATAGGTGAAAGCACCTATCATATGTAGTCATGACATGTCCTAGCAAATATTCATAATACGATTGAGTATTCGGAATACCTAATGCTTTCCTATCTTTATGTAGCTGCTTTGCAATCCACAAAGAATCAATACTTTTATTATTTCCCTTCATAATTGCAGTTGTTCCACTGTTATGAATTCTATAACCAATCGTATAGTCAGCAATTCTATAAATTTCCATATTCTCAGTTATCAATGTGGATAATATCACAGTATCTTCAAACGTATAATTAGGAAATTGTTGTTTATAGAATAGTTCTCTTTTATATACTTTCCCCCAAGGAAACCCCAATAAATCCTGTAAAGAATTTATTTTTCCATTTTTTCCAGCAAACAAACTGATAGTGCTCCCACTATCATCAATAGTTTTATATGAACTATCAATTACATCTGCATCTAAACCATACGCCGCATCAAGAAGTGCTTCAATCGAATTGTCCAGCATAATATCATCCGAATCAACAAAAGCAACATATCTTCCTTTGGATGATTTGAGTGCAACATTACGAGCTACTGCCTGTCCGGAATTTGTCTGAGATAAAAGCATTATTCTTTTATCCCCCTGCCTATACCTATTTAATATGTCTAAAGTAAGTGAATCAGTAGATCCATCATCAATCATTATTACTTTGTAATTATACTTTGTTTTTTGCTGAACTATGGATTCAATACAAAGCTCTAAATATGCTCCAGTATTATATACAGGTATTATTATGTCCAAATCATACTCAAACTCATTCCAATGCTCAGCTCTTTCTATAAGACAAGATTCTTTAGCGTCAGGCCTAATATTTTCTATGGGCATTTTGTGAATGTTCATCTTATTGAAATTAGTACATTCTGCAAGTCTACAAACCAATCCACTTAAATGCAGTTTTTTAGGTATTTTCCAAAGTTTTCTCTCAAGTGCTATATGATTCATATTTTCCTTCCGTTATGTCTCAAATAACCTAAATACTTTTTTGTTGCTATAACAGACTTCATTATTGGATTCTTAATATGTTTTGTATTCATGAAGACATATCCCCTGATGCTCATATTCCAAGAGCATGTATACCAATGAATTGCATAAGTATCTTCACTCTCTACGAGTTTCTCATTTTGTCTGTCAGGAACATATGGTGAAAAATAGCACTGAGGGTAAATCTTGCAATCCGCAAACGCACTTGAATCATGTTCCATGATATATCGAAAAATAATTGGGTTATTGATAAAGTCCACATCCCATATTTCCTTATCATAGAACTGAAGAATCTTGGAAATCAGCTTTGAATGCTGTTCAGCTCCAATCACAGCTGTTCCAATAAAGTCATTGGCCTCATATCCCATAAATACATGATCATCAAGCAAACCATCAAATTTTTTCAGTACTTCAACATCTGTATCTAAATAAATTCCACCTTCATTGTATAGTATCCACAATCTAAGATAGTCTGAAACAAATGCCCATAATTTTAACTTGACACATTTTGCCAAAAAGATATTTTCGCGGCATAATTCATCCAAATCTATTCTCTGTTCATTCCATTCGATTATTTCATAATCAGGCAGTTGTCTCTTCCAAGAGTTTATACACACTTCTGTAAGTTTATTTTTTTTATTTCCCCCCAGCCAAATATAATGGATTTTCTTTGGTATCATACTCTTGCTCCTCACATTACCGAAATCATACTTCATCATTTGTATTATAAAAACAACTGCGCAATATTATTACACATTTGCATTCTCTTTTCAATTAATAAGTCTGTTTTTTTCACAAAAAAAGAGTAAGCGGTAAACAAAAGGCGTATAGAAAAGCCCCCACCAAATTGATAGAATCCTATAGGAGTATTATCAGCTTGGTGGAGTTTATTTTAGAAGTCACGAAAGTCATAAAAGTTTGTGCACTTTCGTGACTTTTGTTACTTTCTGTTTTTGGGTCACTAATAATCCCTGCTGATTATTCTTGCAGGGACGTAAGGCGGTATACTGTTGCCATTATGCGGTATTTTGCCCCGGGTCATCTGGAGCAAGCGATGCCGCCTTCTTGGGCGACTTTGGAACCATTGGCTCCGGAAACATAGAAGAATAAAGGCTATTGCGCCTACACATGCATTCACGCTCATACTCA
>JAEEGL014095310.1_pt1 | contig 11212 bp, 8 predicted proteins | sample 9134231 | NCBI WGS metagenome assembly JAEEGL01 (sample SAMN16246548, study PRJNA631951) | gut metagenome | biome: gut microbiome; feature: rumen; material: fiber-attached | host: Bos | place: Iran: Karaj | collected 2018-10
CAGTGTAGCGCCGGTTGCGGGCAAGGTCGAAATTGCCGACCGCATCCGACCCCAGGAAAAGATGCGCCTTCACGTCGCTTCCGGTAAGGTGGCCGGACCTGTCCGCATAGGAACCGGTAATCTCAAGGAAAGTGCAAAGGCCGGGGTCTCCTCCCGCTGCGGTCACTCTCTCCGGGACCTTGTGGTCCGGATTGGAGTTGCCGCCGAGAATGTCCCCCTGCATGTTCTCCAGCAGATAGAAAGACGTGCTGTAGCCGGCTCCGGAAGCGTTTATGCCTTCAAGGTCTGACGCGCTGGCGAGGTCGCCGTCGCAGACGCCTGTCGCGGCGCTGGCGGAACCTTCGGCGAAATACGGGCAGCAGCGGTTCATCTGCTTTACGGCGATGGAAGAGAAGGACAGGCTTCCGTGCATCAGGCCGGAGGTATCTATGCTCAGGTCCACCCTCGAAGCAAGCCGCACGAGCATAAACTGCACCGGACGCATTGCATACACGGCGTGGATGGCCTTGTAAGCCGACATCGGAATGCCGTTTGCCGTCCAGGAGCCTATCCCGTCGCAGGTATAGCACAGGGACATCGCCTCAGATATGTACTGCGGGTACTCGGACAGGGTGACGTTGGCGAAGGCAATCACCTCATAATCATGACCGATGTCAAGGGTGACCGTTGCGGATGCGTGGCTGCTGCCACCGGGCGTCCTGCTGACCGTGAGGCCTGGCAGGAGCGAGCCGTTCTCATAGAACAGCATAAGCAGCGAATTGATTTCGTCTTCCGCCGCGCCAACCACGCTGCGGCTCGCCGGCAGCGAGGCGCCGGCAAAGTCGAAAGTCACCTGCACTTTATCCTCCGTCACTATATCCCTGCGCTGGCAGGCAAAGGCCAAAAGCAGCAAGGCTGCCAAAATCAATCGTTTCATAATCAGTAGTCTATTGAGAATTCACTGTCCGACTCCCAGCCGGAGATATGCACAAGGGCAAAGGACTGGGCCAGGTCGACGGTAACGGATATATCCAGCAGGTCTTCGTCTTCGAAACTGTAGCCGCTGGCGGCAATCAGCTGCCCCAGGCCTATCTTTCCTACAGTATCGCCCTGCGGATCAAGGATTTCCAGCATCAGGCCGTCGTCCACCTGCCTGGGCAGGCGCAGCAGCCAGCTGTATGCGGTCCCGTCGGGACGGGGTCCGCAGAGGAAAAGTCCCTCGCAGGGCGCCAGACTGACAAGGTCGTAACCCTTCACGGGTCCTGTTACCCTCAGGTCTGCATTTGCCGGCATACCCAGCACGGTAAGATGCAGACGGGCATAGTTCTTATGAGGGGTTACGACACAGTCAGCAGTATCCGTCGACAGTTCGGCCAGGCCGCTGCAGCTGTAAAGCTCGTCGCACTCGTGGTCGGAGAGGATGTCGAGCCGGCGTCCGCTGACCGTGTTCATGTCGGTGATCCCGGTGAACACGGTCACTACGGAGGGCCTGCGCGGCACGGTCAGGACACAGTTCCCGCTCTCGAAATCCTCACGGCTCATCATCCCCTGCTTGACTACGCTGCCATCCTGTATCACGCTCACCAGCACGTTCCCTTCGGTCTTGAGGAGTTCGCTGCTGCGTACCGTGAGTTCGCATGGGCACAGTCCGCGGTCCTCTTTGACCGAGCAGGAGCAAAGGGGCAGAAGCAAAAGCAAGAAGCGGAGAATCTTGTCCATAGGGCATCAGAATTCTTCTGCGTACGGAGTGACGTCTTCCCAGTCGGAGACGGTTACGCTGAACGTGCAGGCAACGTCGGAACTCACTTCGGGGCCGGATTTGTCTGGACTGACGGAACCGGGGTGCTTGAGTGTAAGGGCGGATATCCTGTAAACCTTGTTTCTCTCGATGGAATCAGTGCGGATGGTAAGAGGATAATAACAGGTGCGTCCGTTGTAGTCGCACTCAAGCACGAGCCTGGTCTTCCTGGGGCACCAGGTGTCGTCCGTGCTGTCCTGGGTGGTGGGATTCGGATAGACGTAGAAGGTGTACGCCGTATCATGCGCAGGGCCGCCCTGCGGAAGCGCGATGTTCAGGTCGGACTGTAGCAGCAGGGCCGCATTTTCCGCGGGGTTTGCCAGAACGCCCTTCTGGCAGTTCCAAACAGTAGGGGCAGTGCCGGTGCAGTCATAATCGCAGTCCGCCGCCACGTTGCTCATATAGATCTTCTTGACCGTGAGCGGGACCTCATTGTATTCCGGGTTCTCGAAATTGCGGAGTATGCTCGACAGCACCACCTTGCTCGCGATATGCTTGACCGCGATGCTGATGTTCGTGCTGGTGGACACGGTTTCCGACTTGGAGCCGCTCATCACCAGGGACGACAGCGTATTGTCCGACAGGAGGGAACGCTGCTCTCCGGGCGTCTGGGTGGCGCCGATATTAAGCTGCAGTTCGGGGGCGTTGACTATTGCCCAGACGGTCTTCTGGCCGGGTACGATGTCGAGCGAGATGTTTTCGCTGACGGTGACCGGTCCGCTCTTGGCCTCCAGCTTGCCCAGTTTATTATATACGAATATCTGGGCGTTGTGGAACGACATGTCGTCCGTGTTGCCGGGAGCGATTATCGCCTTGGTGGAAGGGCCGGCGAGGCTGACGTTAAGGGTAACGGTATCCCCTCCTTCCTGAGGGTCGGGGTTTTGCAGGGTGTAATCGCCACTGCATGAGACTGAAAGGGCTGCGGCGATGGCCGCGATTGCGAAAGATTTTGTTTTCATAGCTGCTGATGTTTTTTACATTTCATATTGGATTTCTTCTCCCTGGCGGATAAGGTCAAGGCGGTTGCAGATGATGTCCACTGCGGTGCGGTCGCTGCCGTCGAGGCCGGTGTAGTGCTGGACCTGGAGCCTCCCCCATACATGGACTGCCCGTCCCTTCTCTATCCTTTCCAGGTCCTGTACGTTCTTGCCTTCGAAGGCGGTGACGTTGTGCCATTGGGTTTCGATGACCGGAGCTCCCTCCTTGTTTTTGTAGGCCCTGTTGGTAACCATCGTGAACTTGGCCATCCTTTTGTCGGCGACATTCTGCAGCCGTACGCTGCCTACTGTGCCCAATAATTCGATGCGGTTGATCTGTTCCATTTAGTCTTCCATAATTGAAGTCAATTATCCATTCGGGCCACCCGGCCGTGCACAAGCCTTCGTCCCGGTTGCAAAGGAAAGACAAAAAGAGACACAAAACGCCGTTTGGGCACCGCAGGATGCTGTTTTTTACGATTCTTTAAGAAAAGCGGCCGGGACGAAAGAATACTGCTCCGGACTTTTAAAACAGAAAGGAATTTTTTCGGCCGAAAAGAATCAGCGAGGCTGAAAAAAACAGCAAAAAGTGATTTACGATTTTTTCGAATCCTTGCATAAACGGCGGGAGCTTTTCAACTTTGCCGTCCATCTCTAGTTCAAACGCGCCATGTACAAACCGATAACAGACGACGACAGCCCCCACTGCCTGGAATGCGGAGACATCATCTGGGGCCGCGCAGACAAGAAATTCTGCAACGCAGACTGCAGGAACGCCTGGCACTCACACCAGCGCTCGCTCGCAAGGCAGCAGCGCAGTTTCACCATCAGCGTACTCAACAGGAACTACGCGATCCTCACCAGCCTGCTGCAACTGAAAAAATCAAGCTGCCCGGTGGGCAGCCTGAAAGCAATGGGTTTCAAACCCGAACTTGTAACGCACAAGGGCGAGAAGGTGGGCAGGCATATCGAATACCGTTGCTTCGACATCGCCTACAGCCTCACTCACGGGAAGCTGTTCAACCTTCACAGGGTATGACTATACCAGGTCTTTGCCGTGGCAGTTCTTGTACTTCTTGCCGCTGCCGCAGGGGCAAGGGTCGTTGCGGCCGACGTGCTTGTCCACCTTGACGGGAGCGTTGGACTTCTGTTCGCCGTTGGTGGTAAGGTCGGTGCGGCGGGCGTTCATCTGGGACATGTCGGTGCGGCGCTGCATAGCCCTCTGGGGCGGCTGGCTGCGGTCGGCAAGGGGGACGAAGGCACGGAAGAGGAATGAGAGCACGTCCTGGTTGAGGGCCTCGAGCATGTCGGAGAAGAGGTTGTAGCTCTCCAGCTTGTAAACCACGATAGGGTCTTTCTGCTCGTAGGTGGCGTTCTGGACGCTCTGCTTGAGGTCGTCCATCTCGCGGAGGTGCTCCTTCCAGTGCTCGTCGATCTGGTAGAGAACTATGTTCTTGGAGAGGGTCTTGGAAATTTCCTTGCCCTCGCTCTGGTAGGCACGCTCCAGGTTGACGGAGAGGTTGAGGGTCTTGCGGCCGTCGGATACGGGAATTGCGATGTTCTGGTACATCGAACCCTGCTTCTCGTAAACCTCCTTGATGATGGGATAGAGTTTCTCGTCCAGGGCGTCCATACGGCGGCGCCAGGTCTGCTGCATGGTGTCGCAGATCCTGCTTACCAGCTCGTTCTTCCTGATCTTCTCGTATTCGGCCTCGTCAATCTCCAGGTCGATGGAATAACGGGCCATGAGGCCTTCGCGGAACTCCTCGAGAGGGGCTCCCTCGTTGCGGTCGACGAAGACGGAGGCGGAATCGACCATCATGTTCTGCAGGTCGATTTCTATCTTTTCGCCGCTGATTGCGTTGCGGCGGCGGGAGTAGATGGCCTCCCTCTGGTAGTTCATCACGTCATCGTATTCGAGCAGGCGCTTACGTATGCCGAAGTTGTTCTCCTCGACCTTCTTCTGGGCGTTCTCGATGGCGCCGGAAAGCATCGTGCTTTCGAGGGCCTCGTTGTCGGGCAGGCCCATCCTGTCGACCATTCCTGCTATACGTTCCGAGCCGAAGAGACGCATCAGCTTGTCTTCCAGGGAGATGTAGAACGTGGAGGAACCCGGGTCGCCCTGACGTCCGGCACGGCCGCGCAGCTGGCGGTCGACTCGCCTGGAGTCGTGGCGCTCGGTGCCTATGATGGCAAGACCGCCCGCGGCCTTCACTTCGTCGGAAAGTTTGATATCGGTACCACGACCTGCCATGTTGGTGGCGATGGTGACGGTGGAACTCTGACCGGCCTGGCCGACGATTTCCGCCTCCCTTGCGTGCTCCTTTGCATTCAGCACATTGTGCTTGATGCCGCGAAGGCGGAGCATCCTGCTGAGGAGCTCGGAAGTCTCGACGTCGGTGGTACCCACCAGCACGGGGCGTCCGGCCTTGGAGAGCTCGGAGACGCGGTCGATGACGGCGGCGTACTTGGCTTTCTTGGTCTTGTAGATGAGGTCGTTCTGGTCGTCCCTTATCACGGGCCTGTGGGTGGGGATGACCATGACGTCCAGCTTGTAGATGCTCCAGAACTCGCCGGCCTCGGTCTCTGCGGTACCGGTCATACCCGCAAGTTTGTGATACATACGGAAGTAGTTCTGGAGGGTGATGGTGGCGCAAGTCTGCGTGGCGGCCTCGACCTTCACGTTTTCCTTGGCCTCCACGGCCTGGTGCAGACCGTCCGACCAGCGGCGGCCTTCCATGATACGGCCGGTGGACTCATCGACGATCTTGACCTTGCCGTCCTCGGAGATGATGTAATCGACGTCCTTTTCGAACATCGCATATGCCTTGAGGAGCTGCTCCACGACGTGAACGCGCTCGCTCTTGAGGGAGAATTCCTCCATCAGGGCGTCTTTCTTCGCCTGCTTCTCCGCTGCCGTGCCCTCGCCCTGCATGATTTCGGCGGTCTTTGCGCCGACGTCGGGAAGGACGAAGAAGTCTTCGTTGCCTACGGCGGAGGCGAGCATGGCGTCACCCTTGTCGGTCTTGACCACGGAGTGCAGCTGCTCGTTTATCACGAAGTACAGGGGGTCGGTGATGACGGGCATTTCCTTCTCGTTGTCCTGGATGTAGTAGTTCTCGGTCTTCTGGAGGATGACCTTGATACCGGGCTCGGAGAGGTATTTGATGAGGGGCTGATACTTGGGAAGGCCCTTGTGGGCACGCAGGAGGAGCTTTCCGCCCTCGGCCTCGTCGCCTGCGGCGATGAGTTTCTTGGCCTCGTTCAGGCACTGGTTGACGAGTTGGCGCTGTGCCAGGTAAAGGCGCTCCACATAGGGCTTGTACTCGGTGTACTGGGCGTCGTCGTCGGTGCTCTTCTGCACGGGACCGGAGATGATGAGCGGGGTACGGGCGTCGTCAATGAGGACGGAGTCGACCTCGTCCACGATGGCGAAATGGTGCTTGCGCTGCACGAGGTCCTCCTTGGTGATGGCCATGTTGTCGCGCAGGTAGTCGAAACCGAATTCGTTGTTGGTGCCGAAGGTGATGTCGCACTCGTAGGCGCGGCGGCGGGCGTCGGAGTTGGGCTGATGCTTGTCGATGCAGTCGACGCTCAGGCCGTGGAACATGTACAGGGGGCCCATCCACTCGGAGTCACGCTTGGACAGGTAGTCGTTGACGGTGACCACGTGGACGCCTTTGCCTGCGAGGGCGTTGAGGAATACCGGGAAGGTAGCCACGAGGGTCTTTCCTTCACCGGTGGCCATCTCTGCGATCTTGCCCTGATGAAGGGCGATACCGCCGATGACCTGGCAGGCGGAACCGGCCTGTTCGCGGTCGGTCTTGGCAGGGTCGCCGTAGTGCTCCATATCCCAGACTATCTCGTTGCCGCCGGCCATCCAGTGGTTCTGGTAGACGGCCTTGTCGCCTTCGATGTGCACGAAATCGTGGTCTACGGAGAGGTGGCGGTCGAATTCGGTAGCGGTGACGGTGATGGTCTCATTCTCCTTGAAACGGCGGCCGGTGGACTTCATGATGGCGAAGGCCTCGGGGAGAATCTCGTCCAGGCACTTCTCTATCGCGTCGTCCTCTTCCTTTACGAGGCGGTCGGACTCGGTGGCGAGCTTTTCCTTCTCGGAGACGGGGATGTCGCCGGCGAGCTGCTCGCGGATCTGTTCCATGCGGTCCTCGAAGGGCTTCTCGACCTCGCGCAGGCGCTCACGGAGGGCGGCGCTGTGTGCGCGGAGTTCATCGTCCGAAAGGGCGTTTATAGTGGGATAAACTTCAAAAAACTTAGCAAGTATCGGCTTGACGGCCTTGTAGTCGCGGTCCGCCTTGGAGCCGAATATTTTCCTGATTACGTCTGATAATGCCATACCTAATGTATAAATCGGGCAAAGTTAATAAAAATATTGCACTTTGCCGAAACAAAGTGTATGCCCGTGACAGAATGGCAGAAAATACTTATATTTGCGACGCTATGGACGCCGAGATTCTTGTCATCATCGTCACCTTCAACGGTATGGAATGGGTGGAGCGCTGCATCGCCTCCGTGCGTTCCTCCGGTGTTGAGGCCGACATCCTCGTCCTGGACAACGGTTCCACGGACGGCACCCCCGAATGGCTCGAAAGGCACGGAGTCGAGGTAATACGCAACGCCACCAACCTCGGGTTCGGCGCCGCCAACAATATAGGTCTGCAGCGGGCACTCGCGGAAGGCTATTCCTACGCCTATCTGCTCAACCAGGACGCCTGGGTGATGCCCGACACCTTCGGACTTCTCACCGACGCCTTCGAAAAGAATCCCCGCTTCGGCATCCTGAGCCCCGTACAGTACGACGGCGGCGGGAAGAAAATGGACCGGCTGTTCTCAAAGCACTGCCGCCGCGCACTCCGCTCCGACCCCACGTCAGCCGTCGTGGAAGTGCCCTTCGTTATGGCCGCCCACTGGATGATAAGCCGCAGCTGCCTTCTCAGGACCGGCGGATTCTCCCCCGCTTTCTCCCACTACGGCGAAGACGAAAATTACATCCACAGGGCGAAGTGGTTCGGATTCCCGTGCGGCGTTGTGAGGGCTGCCGGGGCCGTCCACGACAGGGCCGGCAGGCCTGCGACACACGAGAGGCGCATGTTCTACAAGTGCAACGGATCGGTGGCAAGGGTGAGCAGGCCCGAAGGCGGCGCATTCTTCCGCCTGCTTTGGGAAACGGTAAGGCTCGTCGGCACCGCTGCCGTCAACTTCGACAAAACGCCGCTGCGCTTCATCGGGACGCTGTGGCGCAGATATCCCGAACTGATGAAGTTCCGCCGCAAGAGCCGCCGCCCGTGCGCATTCCTCAACGATCCTGCGAAATCCCGGAAAGGGAGATAAAGACTTCTTTGGGCGACTTGCCCGATGATACCGCCCAGCGTACGTTCCTTGCCGTTTCGTACATCAGTTTGCCGTGCCCGGAGGAGCGACCGGTGATGCTGTGCCTGAGCATCCTGAGGCCCTCGACCAGCCTGATGAACCCGCCGAGGACGGCGCGGCGCAGCCTTGAGCCCCCGCTGTAGAAAATCAACGCCCCGGCGACCCTGGTGGGCTTGATGGCCGATTCCATCGGGGACACGGAGGCTCCGGCAAGGTGGGTGATGACCACGTCTGCGTCGGTCCAGACCGAATAGCCGGAATCGTTCAGACGATGCCCGACGGCAATGTCTTCAGGGGTGAAGAAATAACGCTCGTCGAACCATCCGGTCTCCCGGAACACGGCGGTACGGACAAGGAAACAGGCGCCGTTGAGAGTCCAGGTACGGAAGAGGCCGTCCTTCATGCTCCAACGGGTGGGGCGGGTCTCATCCACAAGGTGAAGGAAGTGGAGCATATAGCGCCACATCGTCCAGGGTGCGCGGCCGCAGGTCTGCACGGCGCCGTTGCCGAAAACTATCTTCGGCGAGATGGCCGCGGCGTCTGCCGGCAGACGGCCGAAATCTGCCACCAGTCGGTCTATGACAGGCATATCGAGAACGGTATCGTCGTTGACGATGAAGCAGTATTCCCCGCGGGCCTGCCGGAGCGCGAGGTTGTTGTTCTCGGAAAAACCGCGGACGCCGTTGCTTTCCACGACCGTCACCCAGGGGTACCTGGACCTGAGTTCCTGAAGGTTGGCGGGAGAGAACCTGTACGCAACCACCAGAGTCTCGTAACTGACGGACGTATGGAGGCGTATGCTGTCCAGACAGGGATAGAGGATGTCGGGACGGTTCATGCAGACTATTATGATGCTTACCTGCGGCATATCAAGGCAAATTTACGTTTTTTTTCTTTATCGGCAAAAATCATTATATTTGTATGTTATGTTCAAGCTTGATTCGTTCATCAGCGAGCACGTCACCCACCGCAGCGGAAGCCTGTTTGCGGAAGACCTGGCGCAGAACGGCCCCGCCCTCCGCAAGGAGATAGAAGGCTCCAGCATCTGCGTCATCGGCGGTGCCGGCAGCATAGGGTCCAGCTTCATCAAGGCCGCCCTGCCCTTCAGGCCCCGCAGCGTGGTGGTCATAGACCTCAACGAAAACGGCCTCGCCGAACTCGTCCGCGACGTCCGCAGCACCTACGGGCTGTACGTTCCGGATGAATTCCGCTGCTACACCCTCAACTACGCAGACCCCATCTTCGAACGCATACTCCGCGGGGAAAACGGATTCGACATAGTCGCCAATTTCTCCGCCCACAAGCACGTACGCAGCGAAAAGGACCGCTACAGCGTACAGGCCCTGATGGAAAACAACGACATCAAGGCCAAACGCCTTATGGACCTTCTCGCGGCCTTCCCGCCGCGCCATTTCTTCTGCGTCAGCACCGACAAGGCCGCCAATCCCGTCAACATCATGGGCGCCAGCAAGCGCATAATGGAAGACCTTGTGATGGCCTACAACAAGTATTTCAAGGTAACGACCGCCCGCTTCGCCAACGTCGCGTTCAGCAACGGGTCCCTCCCCGACGGCTGGCTGCACCGCCTCGGCAAGATGCAGCCCCTCGCCGCCCCGTCCGACGTCAGGCGTTATTTCGTCTCCCCCGAGGAGAGCGGCCAGATATGCCTGCTCGCCTGCATCCTGGGCAACGGCGGAGAGGTCTTCTTCCCCAAACTCGGCGAGGACAGCATGCTGTCGTTCAGCAACATATGCAGCGCCCTGGTGGAGGCCCGCGGCTTCACCCGCCGCGAGTGTTCCGGCGACGAGGAAGCCCGGCGCATCGCCTCCGTGATGAAGGACGGCGATAAAGAATACCCCGTAGTGTACTTCAGGAGCGACACCACCGGCGAAAAGCCCTTCGAGGAGTTCTACGTCCCCGGAGAGAAACTCGACCTGACGCGCTTCCGTTCTCTCGGAGTCATTCAGCAAAGCCCCCGCCATTCCATGCAGGAGGTCGAAGACTTCTTCCGCCGCCTGGAAGGCATCTTCGCCAAGGACGATTTCACCAAGGCCCAGGTAGTGGACGCCATCAAGGACTTCATCCCCAACTTCGAACACGAGGAGAAGGGCCGCAACCTGGACCAGAAAATGTAGCCCCGATGTACCTGAAAGTCATAAATTTCATCAAGGACCTCTACGGCACGCCCGATTTCGTCCCCCTCTCCGTCCCGAAGTTCATCGGCAACGAGAAAAAGTATCTGGAGGAATGCATCGACAGCACCTACGTCAGCAGCGTTGGTCCATTCGTCGACCGCTTCGAGAAGGATATGGCGGCATATACCGGGGCCGCACGCGCCGTTGTTTGCGTCAACGGCACCAACGCCCTGCACATGGCCCTGATGCTCGCAGGAGTGGAAAGGAACGACGAAGTGCTCACCCAGGCGCTGTCTTTCATCGCCACCTGCAACGCCATTGCCTATATCGGCGCCCTCCCCGTATTTCTGGACGTCGACGACAGCACCATGGGGCTCTCCCCCGACGCCGTCAAGGCCTGGCTCGCCCGTAACGGCGAACTCAGGAATGGCCAGTGCTACGACAAGGCGACAGGCCGCCGTATCAAGGCATGCGTTCCCATGCACACCTTCGGCCATCCCGTCAGGATAGAAGAACTGGCGGCCGTCTGCGCCGAATGGCACATCGAACTTGTAGAAGACGCCGCCGAAAGCGTCGGAAGCAGATACAAAGGCACCCACACAGGCCTGTTCGGGAAAATCGGAGTGCTGAGTTTCAACGGCAACAAGACCATCACCACCGGAGGCGGCGGAATGCTCCTTTTCCGGGATGAAGAACTCGGCGCCCGTGCCAAGCACCTCACGACCCAGGCCAAGATACCCCACCGCTGGGAATTCAGGCACGACAGCATCGGTTACAATTACCGCATGCCCAATATCAACGCCGCCCTGGGATGCGCGCAGCTCGAGCATCTGGACGAATACATCGCGGACAAACGAGCCACCGCCGCAGCCTATGCGGAGTACTTCAGCAATATCGACGGCATACGCTTCTTCACCGAGCCGGAGGGCGCA
>JAEEGL014534122.1_pt1 | contig 11212 bp, 10 predicted proteins | sample 9134231 | NCBI WGS metagenome assembly JAEEGL01 (sample SAMN16246548, study PRJNA631951) | gut metagenome | biome: gut microbiome; feature: rumen; material: fiber-attached | host: Bos | place: Iran: Karaj | collected 2018-10
ATGCACCTTCACTTGATGTACTCGGAGATAAAGCAGTACCCGCAACCGAGGAAGATTTCGGTAAGGAATATCTTGATTACATTCTTTCCGTTAAGACCGTTGATTCCGTAGAGGAAGCAATAGATCATATCAATAAATACAGTACACACCATTCCGAATGCATAGTAACGGAAAACAAGGAGGCGGCTGAAATGTTCCAGGAAAGAGTTGATGCCGCATGTGTATATGTAAATGTATCAACCAGATTTACGGACGGATTCGAGTTCGGATTCGGAGCAGAGATCGGTATCTCCACCCAGAAACTTCAGGCAAGAGGTCCTATGGGACTTAGGGAGATAACATCATATAAATACAGGATCACCGGAAACGGTCAGATCAGAGGATAGTTAGGAGAATCAAAATGCAGAAGATCAGAACAAGATATGCACCTTCACCCACTGGAAAGATGCATGTAGGTAATTTAAGAACGGCTCTTTATGAGTTCCTTGTGGCTAAGCATGAGAACGGAGATTTCATGCTCAGAATCGAGGATACCGACCAGGAGAGATTTGTTGAAGGTGCCATCGATATCATTAACAGAACTCTTGAGAAGACCGGACTTTATCATGATGAGGGACCGGATAAGGACGGAGGAGTAGGTCCTTATGTTCAGTCCGAGCGTGTTAAGACCGGTATCTACATGAAGTATGCCAAGGAGCTTATCGAAAAGGGAGAGGCTTATTATTGCTTCTGCGACAAGGAGAGATTGGATTCTCTTAAGACCGCAGTATCAGAGGACGGAAAGACCATTACCGTTTATGATAAGCACTGCCTCGGACTGTCCAAAGAAGAGGTTGAGAAGAACCTCGCTGAGGGAAAGCCTTTCGTAATCAGACAGAATATTCCCAATGAGGGAACCACTACTTTCAAGGATGAGCTTTACGGTGATATCACTGTTGAGAATTCCGAGCTTGATGATATGATCCTTATCAAGTCAGACGGATATCCTACATACAACTTTGCTAATGTTGTTGATGATCACACCATGAACATCACACATGTAGTAAGAGGAAATGAGTACATCTCTTCATCACCCAAGTATCAGAGACTTTATGATGCATTCGGATGGGAGAGCCCCGTATACATCCATCTTCCTCTTATTACCGATGAGAATCATAAGAAGCTTTCCAAGAGAAGCGGACATTCTTCATTCGAAGATCTTATCGATCAGGGTTTCGTCTCCGAGGCAATCGTTAACTACATTGCACTTCTCGGATGGTCACCTGAGGACAACAGAGAGATTTTCAGCCTTGATGAGCTTATCAAGGAGTTTGATTACCACAGAATAAGCAAATCACCTGCCGTATTTGATATTCAGAAACTTAAGTGGATGAACGGCGAGTATCTCAAGGCAATGGATGATGATAAGTTCTTTGAGATGGCTAAGCCTTATCTTGAGGCAGCTCTTCCTGCAGGAATCGATGCCAAGAAGGTAGCTTCCAAGGTTAAGACCCGTATCGAGATCTTCCCCGATATCGCGGAGCAGGTTGATTTCCTTACAGCCGTACCCGAGTATTCCAATGAGCTTTACACCAATAAGAAGAATAAGATCGATGAGGCAGGCTCCAAGGCAGTTCTCGAAGACGTTCTTCCTATTCTTGAGGCTCAGGATGATTACAGCAATGATGCTCTTTATGCTGCACTTCTTAAGTATGCAGAGGAAAAAGGCTTCAAGAACGGTTATGTAATGTGGCCTTTAAGAATTGCTCTTTCAGGTAAGGTAATGACTCCCGCAGGAGCTACAGAGATACTTGAGCTTCTCGGAAAAGAAGAGTCCGTAAAGCGTGTTAAGACGGCGATTGAGAAACTTTCATGAAAATACCTAAGATATTTGAGATAAAAGATACCGGCGAAAAGCTCGATCCCGGAAAACTTGCCATAGCTGCACTTATTATTTCAGCTCTGGTTATTGTGTTGATCGTCTGGTCTAAAAACGGTTATTACAATACAAGATTTTCGGAAGGATCAATTGCTGATGCAACCGAATTACTGATTCGTAAGGTTATCAGTATTGTTCTTTCCGTACTTCCTTCCGTTTTGATGGTGGTGTTTCACGGTTTCTTTAAGATCACGAATAAGACCTCAAAGGCTTTGACCGGTCTTTTAATCGTTACAGCGGTTCTTATATGCGCTAACGGAATATTTGAGGCTATTTCTTTGGCACATGCCTATGTGACCGAAGATAAACTTCGCACGGATCTTTGCTTTGTTTTGGTCGGATGTCATATTTTGTCGGCCGGAGCGGCATCTAACGGGCTTAAGATACTTAAAATACAGCCTCCTGCTTGATTTTCCGCCTGATGTAGGGCATTATATATATGCAGGACACAAGGGAGCTTGCGCTGAGCAGGCTCCTTTTTATGTGTAAAGACTGTCCTGACTATTACGAAAGGAGGATAAAAAATGTCGATATTTTCAAGGAAGACCGAAGTGCAGGTACCTTTGCAGGATCATATCATATACCTGATAGATACTGAGAATGTAAGGACTGTATGGACCCTTCTTCTTGACAGAATGACTCTTAACGATAAGATTTATGTCTTCTATACGATGAATTCGGGAAATGTCTCGTATGAGGACTTAAACGGCGTTATATCATCCGGTAAGAACGTTGAGCTTATACAGTGTCATATAGGTAAGAACGGCCTTGATTTCCAACTTGTTTCATATCTCGGATATTTGATCCGAAACAATGAAAATGCGGATTATTGCATTATCTCCGACGACAGCGGATATGATGCGGTTATCAAATTCTGGGAAGGCAGGGAAGTTAAAGTATCCAGAAAGACAGCTTTTCAGATTTCCGGAAAACAGGCTAAAGCACCCAAGAAGCCCCTTTTCGGAGTTAAGCCGAGAGCAAAAGCTCCCGCAAAGACGGCGGCTGCACCCAAGAAAGCTCCTGCCCCTGTAAAGCCCGAAGAAGTTAAAAAAGCAACAGATACACCTAAGGTTTCGGAAAACATTAAGGCGGCACCTGCTAAAAGTCCTGAACCCGTGAAGCCTTCGGAGACTAAGAAGGCATCCGCGCCTAAGAAAGAATCGGAGCCTAAAAAGCCTGCAGAGCCTAAGAAAGCTGCAGAAGCGAAGAAAGCTCCCGAATCTAAGAAAACACAGGAACCTAAGAAGCCTGCAGAGCCTAAAAAACAGGCAGAGCCCAAAAAACAGACTGCTGTTCAGAAAACTGCCGCATTACCCGTGAATGTATCTAAGGATAAGCTCAGGGAATTTCTTCCCGAGGAAACGGAAGAGAGACTGAATCAGATATCCGAGATAATCAAAAAAAGCGGCGGTAAAAAAGGACTTGCGGATATCCATGACGAGATAGAGAAGATCTATCGTAATGAACAGGCTTCGGATATCTATCGTATTATCAGACACAATATCAAGGATATCTGCTGCTGATAAGGCATAAACCAAAATAAAAGCTCTTACCGGATCATTAACGGTAGGAGCTTATTTATTTACATATCGTTTCCTATAAGATCGTTTATCTCTTTTACTTTGTTTCTGAGACTCAGCATATCCAGTAATTCGCATACGATTAGTATAAATATGGTAAATCCCACCAGAACGGGTATGGGAAGGCTGTCATACCATGCGAAAATGCTGCCGAATATAAGAACCAGAATGATGGAATATATAATTTTCAAGCCTGTTTCTATAAGAGAAAGATTAATCTCGATCCTGCTTATAAAAATATTACCCGCATATATCAGGACATTTACCCCAAGTGCCTGAAATACCGTATTTAAGCATAAAAACGAGGCATTATATAAAAGTGCTATCAGTGATAGAGCCACCAGTGTTATCCCGGTCATGGCAAATATATTGATCACCGTCTTTTTCATGATCAGTTCCTCCGAAGCAGTACGTCTCTGATTTCGTTAAGATAATTTCTGTTTACACAGATTCTTTCTTCGTTTATAAGGATCGCTTCAAGTTTTGAATTTGGAAGATTTTTAATACCTTTCAGCTTTTCCACGTTGATGATTACGGACCTGCTTACCCTTACAAACCCTGCACCGGACAGCATTTTTTCGAGTTCCAGTAATCTGTGTGATGTTTGATATACTTCGGACTTTGTGTAGATAAATCCTTTTTTATCCACACTTTCCATATAATAGATATCATTTACGGGAACAGAATATTCTTCGTTTTCTTTTTTACAGGTGATGACTTTGTCTACGGATCTGACATAATCCGAGACTCTTTTTACGTTACCGGAGAGCTCTTTGTACTCAATCGTTACTTCCGGTTCTCCCATATTCGGGTTTTCTTTCATTATCAGCTGCATGTTTTTTCCGCCATACGCAGTAGCAGATAAGCACGATGGCGAAGGATACGGTCTGGGCAATGGTTACCCTGACAGTCATTAATTCATCCGCACCTGTTTCTGTTACTACATGTAATAGATTTACTATTGTATTGTTGAAAAAGTGATCTGCCATGGAAAAATAGAGATTTCCTGACATCTTAGTCAACATAGTAAACTTTAAACCAACAAGTGCGCTTGCGACAAGTAAAAATATTGCATTAAAGATCATTCCGTTTAAGCTTTGCTCACCGTCGAGGAAATTTCTTACGGGGCCCATTACATGCCAGAAGCCGAATAATACGGAAGAAATTACAGCGGCTATCATAAAACTGTGCTTAGATTCAAGTATTTTCATGAAGAGCCCCCTGAAATTACCTTCTTCCATAATTACGTTGATAACATTTCCGATTATGCAGATTACGAAAAAGATAAGTTCGGTTCTGTTTCCGATATTTTTATCAATGGCATAAGCACTTACGTAAAGCTGAAGAGACTTAAAACTTCCCTGTGATACTGCAATCATTATCTCTGCGGTATAAGCAAGGATGAATACTCCGGCGCCGAATGCAAGGCCTTTAAGAATGCACCATAAATCTTTACCGGTTTTGAATCCGATCTCTTCCCCGGAAAAACCGTATTTTTTAGCAAAGACAGCAAGGATTACGATACCGAGAATTTTATGGATGACAGCTTCTCCTATGAGGGTCTGATCTGTACGGAGAAGAAAATATTCCGCTATGTGAAGTGCGTAGCAGAGAAGATAGATCATAAATACGATCAGAAACGGGTTTTTAAAGTTTTTTTTGTTCATTTTCATACCTCTTTTCACGTGTTTGTGAATGCAAGATAACACAGGAAAATTGGGCATTCAACGGCACTTCTACCGAATTGCAAGAAAGAGATACCGAACTGCAAAAAAACTTAAAAAATGTTTTAAATTATGCCTCTTTTTATTTAATAAAGTCTTAAATGGATAACCCATCCATTGCTGTTATAATGATTTTGGCAAAAAAATAAGAAAGGGTGATCATTACGAAGAAATTAAGAAAAGAAATTTCAATACTGCTTATATTTTCAATGCTGCTTTCTCTTTCAGCATGTAAGGGCGGAGAAGAAGTTACGGAGCCTGAGGAAGAGAATACCGATACTGAGGAAGATTATGCAGTTGTAACAGATCCGGAAACGGGTGAGACTGTCGAGTATTATCATTCCGACCTTGCCAAGACCGGAGTATATGACATTACTGATATAGATCTCGGATTCGGTAACAGGGATATATATGTTGAAGATGCCGGTAATACCGAAAACGGCACTTATTATGTTGTCTGCGAAAGCGACGAATACTGGAATCATGCTTATTATATTCTTGATCTGGATGATAAAGGAAAACTTCTTTCCACAACTCATCTTTCTCTCCCCGTTGTGCCGGACAGAAGCGAAGATGATATACAGACTGATGTGACCGAGGCAAATGAAAATACATCCGGAATTGTTTATGATGATGTAAAGGATCTTTTTAAAGATAACAAGATCAAATCCGATTCCGTTGATGCTGTCTATTACGAGTATTTCAATTATGCAGGCGACGGAAATTATGAAGCCATAATCAGAATCTATACAGACGGCACTGAGGAATCATCCAAGGAGTATTCTTTTAACGTACGTTGGAATGAAGACGGAGAATGCACGGATGTTCTTTATCTTCCCGTTGACTGCGGCGAGGGATATATCGACAATTATGTCTATTCTCCCGATGGAAAGCTGTTAATGCTTTACAACTATTATATGTGGGATGACGATCTTAACGGAGAATGTGCCATTGTTTTCTCCGAAGACAGATTTGATGATCCGGATAACATGGTTGTAAGTGAGAATAAGGAAATATCAACCTGGGCTGAATATATAGGCGATTTTGTTACTGTGGGTGATAAGGTATATGCCGTATATGATTCACTTGATCATTCCGGCGAAACCACCGTATCCGAGATAGATACGGATACATTTGAGCCTGTAAATTCATATTTACTTGACCAGCTTGGATCCGGATCACTTTATCCCATCGGTGCTACAGATGACGGACAACTGATCTTCAAGACAAACGGCGGACTTCAGTCCTGTAAGGATGGCGAGAAGGCAACGCAGTTTTTTGATACCATCAATTCCGATTTCAGAGATGACGGAAGTAACTTTTTTGTAAGCGTTAACGGAACCGAAGAGTTTTATCTTTCATACCTAAATACAAAGGGTGAACGTTACATTGCCTTTTGTAAACACGTTCCCGAAGAGGAAGTGGAGGATTGTGATGTGGTCACTCTTGCTTCCGTATGCCTTTATGGTTCCATGATAGACAGTATCGTTGATTTTAATGAGAAAAACACCGGAACCAGGATCGTATTCAAGGATTATCACATTTTTGAGAAAAATGATGATTTTAATTCGGATCTGAACAAGCTTTATGATGATATGAAGAATGGTCGTATGGCGGATATTGTATTTCTTGATCCGTATTCCGGGCTTGATATAGATTATCTGTCATATAAGGGAGCTCTGGCTGATATCGGTGCACTAATCGATGAAGATCCGGATATGTCAAGAGATGATTATCTTGCCAATATTTTCGATGCCATCAGTTTTGACGGAAAGCTTTATCGTATCATGCCTTCATTTTCCGTATACACAGCTTACGGAAATTCCGAATATGTATCCGGATGTGAGAATTGGAACGTAGATGCATTTCTGGAATATTCCGAAGGCCTTGATCCCGAAGAATCGATTATGTTTACAATGTATGAGACACGTCAGAATTTCCTTGAGGACATGCTTAAATACAACGGATATTGCTGGGTCGACAGAAATACCTTCTCCTGCGATTTTAACGATATCAATTTCATGAGACTTGTAGGTTATGCATCCCAGGTTCCTGAGGAAATTGATTTTGACGGTATTCACATGCAGAATTACTGGGACGGATACGACGAAATGTATAATTCGGGCGAGATCAGACTGAAGCTTGAATATATGTTTGCATTTAAGGATTCCTATTATGATGCATATGCTACATGTAAGAATGAACCTGCATATGTTGGTTTCCCTTCACCCGATTCACATGGTTCAGTTATCACATATACCAGTTATTATCTGCTCAGTGCAAATTCACCCGTTCTCGACAGAGCATGGGATTTTGCAAAACAGTTCCTGCAAAGTGATTACCAGGAATCCTCTGAGGTATTTAATTTCCCTGTTCTTAAGAGTGCATTCGATAAGAAGATGGAAGATTGTGTGAATCCTTTCACAGGTACTGATGAGAATGGCAATGAATATGAATACATACCTACATATGAGTCGGACGGAGAATCTGTTGATGTACCTTTTATGACGGAAGAGCAGATTGAGGCAGGCAAAGAACTGATCTATTCCATTGACAGACTTACTTTTGAGGATATGGAACTTACCGAGCTGATTATAAATGAAGTAAATGACGGTTTAGACAGTGGTAAGACTCCCGAGGAAATATCTTCCTCCGTTCAAATGGCTGTCCAGAAGGTTCTTGATGAAAGAAAAGCCGGATAAACGGCATGATTTCGCGATTTTTAAGTAAAAACTTGCTTTTTTTCCTCACTTGTGATATCTTATCAAAGTCTGTGAAAATAAAGCATTATAAATGCAATGATGAGGTTTGTAAATGAGCGCACTTCGTATAGTTTTTACAATACTTTTTATAATTGACTGCCTGGTTCTTACTGTAGTAGTTCTTATGCAGGAAGGCAAATCCCAGGGATTGGGAGCAATCGCCGGAGCTGCAGAGACTTACTGGGGCAAGAATAAGGGACGCAGTATGGAGGGCTTTCTTGTAAAGCTTACCAGAGCACTTGCAATACTTTTTATGGTACTTGCAGTACTGCTTAACCTTAACACTTATTGATATCGCGGATTTCGGGCGTCCGTTAATACGGACGCCCTTTTTTTATCCTGACTAAGAGACATGAAGAAAAAAGGAAACTACGGAAAACTGAATAAAAAGTCTGCAAATTCATCCGCAGGATCTAATGCTCCCGTCAGGAGAAAAAAGCAGACAAAAGTGGTTCTCAAAGGTAAGGGTGGCAAGGGTAAACTCTATCGATATGAGGGCACTTATTGTGCCACCGATAAGGGCTACGGCTTTGTTAAAGTTGAAGGATTTACCAGAGATGTATTTATCTCGGAGAGATTTACCAACTATGCTTTTCACGGAGATAAGGTTCTGATAGAGCTTCTTACTCCCGGTCCTCTTTATGACGGAGAAATATCAGAGAGTGGCCGAGGACCTAAGAGCCGTGAAGCTAAGATCATTAAAGTTATCGAGCACTCCATTACCAGAATTGTGGGAACTTTCGAATTGATCAGAAACGGTTACGGATTTGTTATTCCCGATAAGGGAACTTTGGCATCCGATCTGTTTATCCCTAAGGGAAACACCATGGATGCGGTTACCGGTCAGAAAGTTCTTGCCGAGATTTCCGATTACGGTGAGTTCAAAAGATCTCCCGAGGGCAGGATTGTTCAGATAATAGGAGACCTTGATGATCCACTTACCGATGACGTAAGCGTGATCTGTGCTCTTAACTTAAGAACGGAATTTCCCGAAGCGGTTGTTCGCAACTGTGATGATATCTGCGGTGACGGTACCATTGCCGGAAGCAGATCCGCATCGCAGCTGGATGATCTTGTAAAGATAACCGCTTTATCGGATGTTTTTGACGATTCTTTTGCCGGCAAGGGAAAAAGACTCGATCTCAGGGATATCGTTACGTTTACCATAGACGGAGATGATTCAGGCGATTTCGATGATGCTGTAAGCCTTCAGGTTCTTGATTCTGCCTGTGAAGACGGCGGAGCATATATTGTCGGAGTTCACATTGCGGATGTTGCGGAGTATGTTATCGAAGATTCTCCCCTTGATGCTGAAGCACTGGAGAGAGGATGCAGTGTTTATTTCCCCGGAAGGGTGATTCCCATGCTTCCCGAGAAACTTTCAAACGGATTGTGCTCTCTGAATCCTGATGAAGACAGGCTCAGTCTGTCGGCAATCATGCTTCTTGATAAAGACGGTAAGACATTGGATCATTTGATCACCGAGTCTGTAATAAGATCTTCCAAGAGAATGACATACGGAAATGTTGATAAGGTATTGGAAGATGCCGTTCCCGAAGGATATGAATCTTTTGCGGATGTGCTTGAAGATATGGCCGCTGTTTCCGAAATCCTGCACAGAAGAAGATTTGCCAAGGGATCCGTTGATTTCGATATTGAAGAATGCGAAATAAGCGTTGACGAAAACGGTAAGGTAACCGAGATCAAAGCAAGGGAAAGAAGTGCTTCAAGATCTTTGATAGAAGAGTTCATGCTTCTTGCCAACAAGACTGTTGCAAAGCAGTTTTGCAAAAAGAAGATTCCGTTTGCTTACAGAGTTCACGAAGATCCCGATATGACCAAGATCAGAGATCTTGTTGAAACTTTCAAAAAGCTCGGTTTGTCCGTAGACAAAAAGATACTTAAGAAAGTTAACGGATCGGATGATGAGTCCATAAGCTCTACGGAAATTGCCAAGCTCATGAGCGAAGCCGAAGGTACTCCTTTTGAAATGCTTATCAAGACACTTACTCTCAGAAGCATGCAAAGAGCCGAGTATAAGCCTGAATCTCTCGGTCATTACGGACTTGCATTTAAGTATTACTGTCATTTCACATCACCTATCCGAAGATACCCCGATCTTCAGATTCACAGGATCATTAAACAGACATTAAGGGGTAAGATGAAAGCAGAAGCCAAGGAGCATTATGCTAATATTCTTCCCGAAGTCTGCAGGAAATCATCGGTATGTGAGAGAAGAGCTCAGGAAGCGGAATACCAGGTTGACCGCCTTAAGATGATCAGATATATGAAAGATCACATGGGCGAAGAATTTGAAGGCACAGTCTCCGGAGTTACCAGATACGGAGTTTTCGTAAAGCTTGATAATTCTATTGAAGGAATGATCAGCGTATATGACCTTCCTGCCGATGATTATATATATGAGGAATCCCTTCTCAGACTTACCGGAAGAAAAACCCGCAGATACTATTCCATCGGAAAAAGAATACGTGTATCCGTCAGTGCCTGTGATTTGAACCAGAGGGTCATTGATTTTGTTATCGCAGAGTGATAAAAGATAATTATGGCTAATGAAAAAGAGCATACAAAGCTCATTGCAAACAATAAAAAAGCGTTTCATGACTATTTCATCGAAGAGCAGTATGAATGCGGAATAGTACTTGTTGGTACAGAAGTAAAATCCCTTCGAATGGGAAAGTGCTCCATTAAGGAAGCATGGGTTCGTATCGATAAAGGCGAACTATGGATCATGGGTATGAATATTTCTCCTTACGATAAGGGCAATATCTTCAACGTTGATCCCATGCGTGTAAGGAAGCTTCTTGTTCACCGCTCTGAGATAAATAAGCTTGAGGCGAGAGTATCCAGAGAAGGTTATACACTTGTTCCTCTGGATGTGTACTTCTCAAAGGGACGTGCTAAAGTTAAGATCGGTCTTGCAAAAGGTAAGAAAAATTACGACAAGCGTGAGACTATAGCCAAGAAGGACCGCGCACGCGAAGCTGAGAGAGACTTCAAAGTTCGTATTAAGCAGTGATGACAGTGGAGATGTTTCTCTTTTGTCATCTGACTGCGAATATTTGTAAATAACATACATCTGATGACAAAAGGGAAACGTCCCCGCTGTCATCAGAATATGCTATAATATATATAATTGAATAAGGGGTAGTTAAGGTTTCGACAGGGAATTTGAAACTGGAGAAGCTGTCCGGTGCGAACCGTTAATCG
>JAEEGL016248292.1_pt1 | contig 11212 bp, 4 predicted proteins | sample 9134231 | NCBI WGS metagenome assembly JAEEGL01 (sample SAMN16246548, study PRJNA631951) | gut metagenome | biome: gut microbiome; feature: rumen; material: fiber-attached | host: Bos | place: Iran: Karaj | collected 2018-10
TATCGAACTGTCTCCGAGTGTTTCCGAAGGTGTTCGTTGGGACAACAGCGATCCGTTCCACGCTATTCTCTACTATCCGATAGAGATGTCCTCTACGCTCTCGCGTGCAGGTATGACTTATAAGGAGTGGATCAATGTATCGGACCGTTTCAAGACGCTCGACTCGATTGACATAGCCGGTGTGAGCCGCATGAAGTGGACATCGGACGGTCAAGGAACACCGCGTGGCTTCGCATGGGGCAACGATACTCTGGTAACCAAGAACAACGACTTCATCGAGATAGGTGCGCGCGCGCTGAACAAGACCTTCCAGATCAACGTGGATGAGAAATATGTGATGCGACGCCTCTTTGTCATGCACACCGACTTCATCAATTCCGATGCAGCACGTGCATTGCAGGCAAATACCAATACCGATTCCATCTCACTGATGTACAAACAGTTGGGTTCGTGCTTCCTCAATCCGTTCCACCGACTCGGTGACGCCTTTGACTATATCATCGCGGCTCGAAAAGCCAATCCGGCTAAGTACCGCAATGCACGATTCGAAGTGTTCGTGGAGCAGGGAACCTATTACCCGTACCACAATGCGTACGGCGAGCAAGACCAAGTGCGTAACAATACCTTCCTCATCCCGGAGGCTACCTCTGTCATCGGTGGTGTCAACTCGCAAATGGAGGGACACAGTTACGGCCAGGCCGGATACGTGGACGCATTTAACTTCTACTCTATCGGTGATGGCAACGACGTGCCTATCCCGGGAACAAGTTACAGCATCAATTTCGCTTTGTCAGATAGTATCGTTCTGCGTGACGATCGCCATCGCCGAATGCAGGATAACAACCTCAACTCCGTGATTGAACCTTGGGAGTTGGAGCGCCAGACCATTCTATCTGGTAATGCCGTAGCCGGCGAGGATTATACGCACGTTTATCACGTGATAACTATCCACGCTGACTCTACCAAACTCGGACCGCAACCGTATAAATATAAGGCACAGAATACTCCTGAGGGTATGGCCGGCGGAGGCGGATTCTTTACGGATCGGATTACTGACCCGAGCGAATACGGTGACGAGTGTTCGTTATCTCTCCAGGCGCGTGCTATTGAGTTGGATGGTCTTCAGATCACCGGTGGATATGCCAACCACTTGGATGGTCTGGATACGGTTAACCACCACTATCAGACCAAGACTTATTTCCGCGGTGGAGGTATCCTCGTGGACGGCAACTGGACTGAGTCCTTCGATGACGAGAACGATACGGAAGTACCCTATGTAACCACTCCGGCCAACTACAATATCGCTCTCCGAATAGAGAACTGCTTCTTCATCAATAACATGGCTGCTAACGGTGGCGCTATCTATACGAATGGTAGTCTCTTTATTTACAAGTCGCACTTCACCCAGAATTATTCTCAGGGCCCGATGACTAAGCTGGACCAGAAGTTCATTCCTTGGTCTGCCGGCGGATGTATTGCGGCTAATGCCTTCTGCGGCGTATCCAACACTTTGTTTGCCAACAATGAAGCACGCCGCGGTCTGTATCCTATCACGCTGTCCGGAGCAGAAAACATACCGGACGCAGATGCCCGTCAGGGATTCGGAGGAGGTATATGCGCCGCCAGAACAGCCACTATGCGCGTTCTCAACTGTCACTTCATGAAGAACAAGGGTGTGGCTTATTCGGCTATTTACAACTTCTTGGCCAACAACAACTACAGCACATCAGACTCCATGCAGTTTGCCTTCAACACCATCTTCTGGGGCAATGAGGTATTCGAAGTGGACAATCTGGATGACATAGAGTACAAAGAGCCTCCTACAACGGCTGCTAAGAACGCATATCTGGCCAAATACAAAGCATCGCGTGCAGGTGTATTCCACTACGACGGCGATGTATGGGATAGATACGAAAAACTCTTCCATGAGTATGACAGTCTATACAATTATTGGTCGGCTTTGAGAAGACCGTTTGAGACACCGGTGGTGGACAAATTGCGCGAATTGCGTCAAGTAGGCGACAGCATGGAGGGACTCTATTTCTGCTCCTATCGTAAGACTTACGGCCCATCCGGTATGCGTCCAAACAAGGAAGGATACCTCATGACAGCTGATGAGTTTGAACGCTACACTGATTCGCGTCAGTTCGGTCTGCCACTCAAGATCGATTCGAAGACCAATGATTGGACAGAGAACTTCGATACGCTTTTCACCTATCTGCACGGCAACAACAACGTGCTCATCAATCGTGTCAATTCTACGCCCGATGGTCCTAACTTCAAGCAGCCATCGTACGTAGCCGGTATAGACGGATACATGCAGAATGCCGACTGGCTCTGCGCCCGTATGAATATCACCACCGACCAGGGTTGGGGTCATCTCAAGCAACGGGTAGAACAACACATATCTTACTATATCACTAAATACACCGGCTCGATGCAGTTTGCTACCCAACAGGAGGCGCTGGATTACGCTATCGCGCACAAACCTGATACGGTAGCAGAAGTAACCGTACAAGACGTTTATCCGATCAAGGGTCTGCCTTCCGCTACCTTCAATGGAGTGGAACAACCGGAGCATCAGCCTATGTACAACTATTTTGCTACCCGATACGGACAATTCCGCACTCAGGACAACCAGCCTTCGCCGCTGGGTGAACAGCACTATATGACTTTCACTCGCAACTCCAACGAGGGTGAGACAGGAGGTATCATGCACCGTATATCCAAGAACCCGCGTCCGCAAACCGAGGATGTCTATATCGACTTGGGTATATACGAATACCAGTATGTTCAACTGGATATAGATGGTCAGGAGATTGATACCATGTGGGTCTCCACCAAGGCCAAGAGCAGTAACGTCAACGAGCAGAATGGTCTGAGTTGGGAGACACCGACCACCGACCTGCAGTGGGCTATCGATATGCTCATGTCGTCACACAACAACCACGACAAGTATATCTGCCTCATCGGCGACACGGCACAACATTTCTCGCCAAACAATGTGTTCGATAACCGACGCACATTCATCATTTCTACTAGTTCGATGGTACCATTGATGCCGGACAGCACGCTGGCTGACCAGGATTACTACGTCAAGAGTCTCAACTTCCTCGGCGGCTACTCCTACGATGTCAAAGAACGCGACCCGATGGCCAATCCGACGGTTATAGAGATGCCGAACATAGGCAATACCAACCAGCTCAACCAGCTCTTCATCATCGAGGATATGACACGCAAGTTGGTACAGGTGAACTGGCAAGGCGAATATATCACCCGCGACACGATAGCCATACCTATCACTTTCGATGGTATTACCTTTATCAACCCCTATTCGACCAAGGATGTCAATAGTAACGCGGAAGACTACGGAGGTGTAACCAGTCAAAAGGGTGGCGCGGCTATCTATTATCGTTGGCAACGTCAGTACGAGAATATCGGCGGTATGTATACGCCTAACTTCAACATGACGCTATGTCCGGACACCATACACATCGGAGACTCGGTAGTGACCAAGCCCAAACTGACTATCGCCAACTGTATCTTCATGGACAACGGCGAACGCACATCTACTGTAGGCACTCGTTCTCCGGCCGTACGTATCGACCACGGAGGCGGTTCGACACTGATAGTCAACTCGCTCTTCCATTCCAATGCCGGTGACCCGATCTTTGCGAGACGTCACGATATGGTGGTCGGAGAGAACAACCTGGCCGCTGTGCCCAACGATGTGGTGATCGTCAATTCGACTTTCGCGCTCAACGGAGGACATATCACACTCGAATCGGACAACAACGAGTTGCACAACTCACTCATCTGGCTCGATGACTTGGCAGAAGATACACTGACGCAATTGGAATTCCACAACGACAAGTGGGATCGAGCAGTCAACAAAGACCGTGTCGGTATAGCCGGACGCGTGACTAACAATGCAATATGGGGTTGCTTCCAAAGCGGCGATGATACGTATCATAACGATCCGTTGTCAACCGACAACAACGATGTCTTTGAGGGTCCGTATTTCGCTTCTCCGGATACCGGTGCCACAACGGCCGAGCAACGACGCGCCCGCAGTTTCCGCCTCAACCCGAGTGCACGCACTATCAATATGGCCGACACTGCGATCTATCGTCTGCGCACGTTGTTCCGTTCGCCGCAAACAGACTACGACCTGGCATCCACCACCCGCGTTCATGGCCCGGGAATGGAACGTGGCGCTTATGAGTGTACAGCGGCCCTACAACGCGTGCTCTACGTCCAGCCTAACATGCCTGCCGCTATGGCCGGTGATGGCTCTTCGTGGGAATCGCCGCTCGGACAAGGACAACTGCAGAAAGCACTGGACGCAGCCGCCGTCTATACCTATCTAAACAAAACGATGGACAACGAGACACGCAAGGCTTACGTCTTCGTCAAGGGTTCGTACGATTCCAATGACAAAAACGACCTCATAGCGCACGATGGTGTCAATATGTACGGTTCGCTGCCGAGCAACTTCTCCGACACCGTTTGGATGAATCCGGACTCTACGGCCTATACCAACGGCGAATGTTTGCGCTATGTCAACTACGTACGCTCTGTCGCAACGGGTGTTGCTTCGCCGGACGCTACGCCGACACGTATCAACTCGCTCAACGTCAGTGGCGCCGATTACGAGATAGGATTCGTCATGGACGGCTTTGTCTTCAACAACGCCGGAGACACCCTGCACACATCGCCGCTCGTGCTCAATAACAACCATACAACGGTGCGCAACTGCCTCTTCACCGACAACATAGTGGAGGGTGCGCCTGTGGCAGACATACAACGTGGATTGCTCTACAACTCGCTTTTCTACAATGACTCGGCATCCACAATCGTCCGTGTAGGCGCAAACGGTCTGTTGCTCAATAACACCATCGTGGCTCCGACAGACATGCAACCACTCGACTTGACATCTGCATCGGCTGACGCAGTGCAGAACAATATCGCCGTAGCCGGAACAGCCACCTGCTTCGCTCCGTATATGACGCAAAACAATGCGTACACGCTGCCTGCTTATCTGACGCAACGCCCGGCACTCGGTTATCAGTTGCACGAACATAGTTCGCAGATCAACAGCGGTGTGGACGACAGCACTCTGCCTGCTGTCTTCGCTCCCTACAGGGCCGACAGCATCATCGCCTTCTGGCGCGACCGAGATATACTCGGCAACCCGCGTCGTATAGGCGGCACGGTGGACAACGGAGCCTTCGAGACTTGGCGTGTTGAGCCTAACACTAACGTGGCGCTCACATCGCTCACCAACAGCATCAGCCTGGAAACGGAGATCAAGACCTCTCCTTATCCGGTTCTCCGTTCGGCCTTCACTACGCACTATGGTGGTAATGCCTACCCACACCGCGGCTCTGTCGTCTACCTCATGGATAGCAGTGCTATGACGATGGGTTATGAGAACCAGGATTTCCGCGATATCTATTTCCGTCCGGGATTCATGCTCCTCAAACCGGGTGCTTCGTTCTATGGCAACGGCAACAACGTCCAGATGAACTACCTGGCCGCAGAGAAACGCTTCATCAACCAGCGCTACTCAATGACGGCCTTCCCGTATGACTATTACGTTAACGACGTCATATCCACCACGTATAACAATGCAACGGACGCTCTGACACAAAACCTGTCGGCTGTTCCGTTCCAGACCTATCAGTACAGCGGTGCGGCTCGTTCGGCTAAGGACTATGCCTTCCAAACCAACGAATCGCCTGTATGGCTGCGCGTGGATACCGCCCGTCGTTCGGCTACTGAGGGTTACCTCATGGACTTCGGCGCTGCTAACGATACCGTGCTGCGATTCACTGCCTACGCGCCTGTCTTGGGACAATACGCCTATACCGAAGATGATGAAGACAAGACCGTCACGCTCACCCAATACGACAACCGCACTCCGGGTACAGGCGAAGGACTCAACTTCACCCGCCAGGAAGATATGGGATGGAACATGAAGGGGCTGCCGTGGCTCGTATCTGGCTATCGCACTGATACCATACTCGAAGGCGAGACGTATCTACGCCAGATGTACATACCGCACGTCTATTATCAGATGGACCAGACCGGCAACGGACTCTCCGCAGGAGATCAGATGCAGACACTGCGCTCGTGGGATAGAGGTTCTACCATGTCGATGGGTAACGCCTTCTTCGCACAGACAGCAACACAAAAGGACAAAGAGCAGTTGATCTTCCACCTGCCTTACTTCGGCCGAAATGAGAAAGTCGGACGCCCGCTGCTGCTCCTCGCTCCGCGTCCTGCACCTAACCATAAACCGGCACAGGTTACGCAGACCTTGCGCAGAGGTTACGCGCCTTCGGCTGACATGCTAACCGTCATTCCGGATCCCGATGCCGACAAGAATATCAAGTACAGCTACGGACGAGACGGTATCAAGTGGTTCACCAACGATAGCGTGGCACAAGTCTATATGCTGGACAGCAAGCGCCTGTCGCGTATCTCACTCCTGGGCGCTGCACCTGTAGAGACAGACATACCGCTCGGCGTCAAGATACCGTGCGACTACACATATACTTTCTCGCTGCCCGAGAAGAGCGCTTTCGCAGCATTCGGATACGTTTGGCTCATCGACAACTGGGAGAACCGCACTATCAACCTCTTGGAACAAGACTATGAGACCGAGATTGCCGCTGGCGAGAACAACACGCGATTCCTCCTCCGCATCGGTGGTTATCCGCTGGATGACGAAAAAGGCAAACGTAAGTACGTTGTCTTCACCTACCAGCAGCAACTCTTCGTTCGCGGATTGGTTGCCGGCGACCGTATTGACATCTACACGCCGTCCGGACAAAAGGTTTATTCCACTACGGCCACTGCCCCCGAATGGCAAATGCCGCTGACCTATCAGTCCGGCTATATCGTCAAGGTCAACAATCGCGCCTACAAGGTGCTGAATATGTGATAATATCAAAAAGCATCGCTTCTGCGGTGCTTTTTGATATTCTTTTCTATTGTCTTTCTAGTTTGGGCGTTAGCGGTGTTTCACTATCTACATTCACTCATTTAATAGTACAGTTTGCAAAAAGACAATAAATTTGGTCATGTCCGTAAAAAGTAGTACTTTTGTGCCCGTTTTTCGTAACGAATATATACTAACAAACAATGGAACATAAATTTTCTCTCAAAGATGTTTTTGCGCCGAAGTTGTTTCAGACCCTGAAACACTACACCCGCGCACAATTCGCGCAAGATGCACTCGCAGGTATCATCGTTGGTATAGTGGCTATTCCGTTGGCCATTGCTTTTGGTATCTCGTCTGGCGTAGGACCGACTGAAGGTCTGGTGACGGCTATTATTGCCGGTTTCATCATCTCTATGTTTGGCGGCAGCAAGGTGCAGATTGGTGGTCCTACGGGCGCTTTCATCGTTATTATCTACGGCATCATCCAGCAGTACGGTCTGACAGGTCTGACCATTGCTACAATCATGGCTGGTGTGCTGCTCATTCTGATGGGTTTGGCACGACTGGGAACAGTCATCAAGTTTGTTCCTTATCCCGTGATTGTCGGCTTCACCGCAGGTATTGCCGTTACTATCTTCTCCACTCAGATGAACGATTTCTTCGGTCTCGGTTTGACCAACGTGCCGGCTAACTTCATCGACAAGTGGATTTTCTATTTCCACCATTTCAGCATCAACTGGTGGGCTTTCGGCATCGGTCTGTTCTCGTTGCTGATATGTATCTTGATGCCTTTTGTAACCAAACGCATACCTGGCTCACTGGCAGCCATCATCTTTGCTACACTGGCTGTATGGTTGCTCAAGACATGGGCACCTGAGTCATGGGGATTGGCTTCGTTGCAGACCATCGGCGATCTGTACGCTTTGCCGCACGGCATTCCGGCACCGCATTTGCCTACCATGGATTTAGCGGAAGGTGAGTCGTTCTTCACGATGGTGCAGAAGTTGTTCCCTTCAGCATTCACTATTGCTATGTTGGGTGCTATCGAGTCGCTGCTTTCGGCCATGGTGGCTGACGGTGTCATCGGTGACAAGCACAATTCCAATACCGAACTGATCGCCCAAGGTATGGCTAACGTGGTAGTGCCTTTCTTTGGCGGTATCCCCGCTACGGGCGCCATTGCGCGTACGATGACCAATATCAACAACGGCGGACGCACGCCTGTTGCCGGCATCATCCACGCCATCGTACTGTTGCTCGTGCTGCTCTTCCTGGGTAGTCTGGTCGGCATGATTCCTATGGCATGCTTGGCTGCCGTGCTCATCATGGTCAGCTATTCGATGTCCGGTTGGAAAACCATTTACGGCTTGATCAAGCACCCGAACCGCGATTTGTGGGTACTGCTGATCACCTTCTTCCTCACCGTCATCTTCGACCTCACCGTTGCTATCGAGGTGGGTATTCTCATGGCGCTGGTGCTCTTCCTCATGCGTACGAGCGAACAGACCCAGATACGAACATTGCATAACGAGATTGACCCGAACGAGGATACCGATGTGCAGTCCAACCTTGAGCACCTTACTATTCCTGAGGGTGTTGAGGTGTACGAGATCGACGGCCCGTATTTCTTCGGTATAGCCAATAAGTTCGACGATATAATGACGCACGTTTCGGGCGAGAATTATCCGATACGTATCATCCGAATGCGTAAGGTGCCGTTTGTTGATTCGACGGCTATGCACAACTTGTCGATGCTCATCCAGCGTTCGCACAAAGAGGGCATCACCATCATCCTCTCCGGTGTAAAAGACCATGTGCGCAAGCAGTTGCATAACGGCGGCATTGAGCAACAGATGAATCCGGACAATATCTGCCCGAACATCCACGTCGCTCTCCATCGCGCGGAAGAACTTCTAAAGAAGTAATATTGAGAAACCCTACGACTTTTCGTGGGGTTTCTTCGTAAAAAACGCTTTCCTGTAAAATAAATTTCTAAGTTGTTCGTCTTGGTTTGTGAAAGGTGTCGACATCACAAACTTTTACAAACACTTAAAAAAATCGAATCATTATGACCAATTGTAAAAAAGAAAGCAAAAAGAATCGTGTACTGAACATCTGCATTCACACAGTCGGGGGTATCATCATCCTCGCCGGCATTGTTGCCGTGGCTATGTGGCTGTGGAATATGCTGATCCCGGACATCATCGGTTGGAAAGCCATCAACTACTGGCAAACAATGGGACTGCTTGTGCTGACCAATCTGTTCATCTGGCCTCTACGCCGACGCGGCAAAGACCACCATGACCACCTTCACAAGCACGTAGAAGAACATTTTCACACAGATGACACGAACACGGAAGAATAACTCTAAGCAATGAGTATCACCGATTTCTATGTACGTACCAGACAGGAGTGGATCGATTATCTGCGCGCTGTTTGGCATCTGGATGAGGACGCGGAGGACGTTGTACAAGACGTCTTCCTGCGTCTCCTGTTGCTCGACAGGGCGGAAGCCATACAGGATGTCGGCAACTATATCTTCCTCTCCATTCGCAATGCTCTCACCGACCGTCAACGCAAGAAGCATGAAGAACCGATGCCGCAAGTAACTCTCTCGTCCGAAGACGAGTCTTTCCTGCAGGACATATCCTATCTTCTGCCGGACAATACGCCGCTTCCCGATGAGTGCTTGGAACGCAAACAACTGCAGAAACAGGTGTATGACGCCGTTCAGAGCCTCCCGCCAAACCAAAGAGATGTGTTCATAGCCACTGAGATAAAAGGTATTTCCTTCCGCGAGTTGGCCGAACAAACACATATACCCATCAAGACGCTGCTTTCGCGCAAACATTATGCGGTTCTGCAACTGCGCAAGATGCTGAGTACATACAAGCGTTGAACTAACTGATAAATGTATCATCCGGAAAAATCGGGTGTAAAGATACTACATTTTCTTGCATATGTCAGATTATTGTTGTATCTTTGCACCCGTTTATTTTTAAATCTATTATGATCTATTATGGCTAATATTCATGATATATCACGCAACACGTGTCAGTTATTTGGCAAACAGGCGCACCAGGGCTACGACTGGTGGTGGCATAATTTCACAGCCGTAGATGCCGAAACAGGCGAACAGAAGGCTTTCTTCATCGAGTTCTTTGCCTGCAATCCGAGTATAGGAGACAAAAAACCAATCTTCGGACCTAAGCCGTCCTATGTGATGGTCAAAGTTGGAGCATGGGGTGGGGCTAACAAAGCCCAACTGCATCGTTTCTTTGGATGGCATCAAGCGAGCATCAAGATGGGTGTACCTTTTGATGTGCGGGCTTTCAATTGTCACTTGACAGAGACCGGGACCAGCGGTTCGGTGCTGGTCAAACCCGAAGAAGCAAAAGCACATCCCGAATGGATGAGCGATGCGGGCTATATGTCGTGGAAACTGAAGATTCGCAAGCTAGTGGCTTTTCATGTCGGCTACGGAGCATCGGCACTGATGCGCCGATTGCAATTGTTCGAGATGTTTTGGCATGCCGAAGGTATGAAGACCGAGTACGAAGGCGAAGTGATATGGAACGGACGCAAGTATATTGTTCGTCCAAAAACCTGCTGCGGCTATGCCGACAAGAACTGGGGACGCGATTTCACCAGCCCGTGGGTTTGGCTCTCGTCATGCAATCTAACCAGCGAACTGACGGGAAAGAAACTGACCGACAGCGTCTTCGACATAGGTGGCGGACGACCGAAAATAGGTCCGCTGATTCTCAATCGTCAATTGCTATCCGACTTCTGGTACGAAGGACGTGATTTTGAATTCAATTTCTCGAAGTTCTGGACCGGCTGCCGCACGCAGTTTGAATGCCGCGAGACCGATACGCAGATCATCTGGCATGTAGAGCAACGCACATGGTTCAACCGAATGGTGACGGATATCGTGTGTGAGAAGAAAGATATGCTGTTGGTTCGCTATCAGTCGCCCGATGGCGAACATCGACATAAACGTCTGTGGAACGGCGGAACAGGCCGGGGTACGGTTAGTCTCTATCGTTTCGGCAAACTGATAGACCGCTTGCGTGCAGAGAATGTAGGCTGCGAGTACGGCGAATACTAAACCCTTCGCCTTTAACAACCTTTTCGAAGATAGATATAGAAGGTGGTGCCTTTGTCGGTACTCTCAAATGTGATGCGGCCGCCTGTTCCCTCGATGATACGTTTGGAGATGGCGAGTCCGAGTCCGTTGCCGTTGCTCTTGGTGGTGAACGA
>JAEEGL016536853.1_pt1 | contig 11212 bp, 8 predicted proteins | sample 9134231 | NCBI WGS metagenome assembly JAEEGL01 (sample SAMN16246548, study PRJNA631951) | gut metagenome | biome: gut microbiome; feature: rumen; material: fiber-attached | host: Bos | place: Iran: Karaj | collected 2018-10
CAAGGACTGGACCACGGTGACCGTCCAGCTGGGCGAGGCCATCACCTTCGATCCCGACACCGCCCACGCACCGCTCATCGGTGAAGGCACGATCCACAAAGCCATTTTCAAAGTCAAGGTAGCCTAAATGAGAACGCTGATCCTGTTGGCGTTCCTGTGGTTCAGCGGCAACAGCCCGCTCACCTATACCGTTTCCCGCAACGCCGACCCCGTGGTCGGCGTTGCCGTCGAGATGCTGCAGGGCGACCTGCAGGAGGTGACAGGCATGCGGCCGCAGCCGGCGAAGTCCGGCGCCACGCTTCGGATCGTGCAGTATGACCGGGAACGCTTGAACCTTTCCCGCCTCGGCGTGCCCGCCGCCATCGCGGACTCGCTGCGCTTCGTGCGGGAGGCTTTCTATGCAGGCACGCATGGAGGCCAACTCGTGGTCGTCGGCTCCGATGCCCGTGGCACGGCATACGGTGTGCTGGAGATCTCCCGGCTGGCCGGGGTCTCCCCCTGGACCTGGTGGGGCGATTCCCGTCCCGGGAAAAAGAGCCGGCTGGAGCTGCCGGACGGCTGGAGCACCTTCCAGCACCCCTCGGTAGAGTACCGCGGCCTGTTCCTCAACGACGAGGACTGGGCGTTCCGGCCCTGGAGCGCACAGACCTATTCGCCGCAGCCGGACGGCCTCACCATCAGCGCCGACACCTACCGCCAGGTCTGCAAACTGCTGCTCCGCCTGCGCGCAAATACCCTCTGGCCGGGCATGCACCCGGGCACGACCGCCTTCTTCCAGGTCCCCGGGGCCCGGGAAATGGCCGACTCGCTCGGCATCCTGATCGGCACCTCCCACTGCGAGCCGCTGCTGCGCAACAATGTCGGCGAATGGGATGCCGCCCGGCGGGGGCGGTACAACTACCTCACCAACAAGCAGAACGTCCTGGATTACTGGACGGAGCGCCTGCAGGAAGTGGACCGGGACAACCTCTTCACCATCGGCATGCGCGGCATCCACGACGGTTCGATGGAGGGCCTGGAGCGCGCCACGCTGGACGAGAAGACGGCTGCCCTGCAGCAGGTCATCGACGACCAGCGGGAGCTGCTCAAAAAACACATCGACAAGGACCTGACGAAGATCCCGCAGATGTTCATGCCCTACAAGGAGGTGCTGGAGATCATGGAGAACGGGCTGCGGCTCCCGGACGACGTCACCATCGTCTGGTGCGACGACAACTACGGCAACATGACCCGCCTGTCCGACGCCGCGCAGCAGGCGCGCAGCGGCGGAGCCGGCGTCTATTACCATCTCAGCTACGCCGGCCGGCCCCATGACAACCTCTGGCTGTCCACGGCCCAGCCGGGCCTGGTCTATCATGAGATGATGGAGGCGTACCGGCACAACGTCCGCAAGCTCTGGGTCGCCAATGTCCACGACCCCAAGGTGGCCGCCTACGATCTCGAATTCTTCCTCGACCTGGCCTGGGACGTCAACAACGTGCAGCCCGGGACGGTGCCGGAGCACCTGGAGCGCTGGCTCGCCCGGGAGTTCGGGCAGGCCGCAGCCGCGAAAGCGGCCCCGGCGATGCAGGATTATTATCGGCTCTGCGCCATGCGCCATCCGGAGTTCTTCGGCTGGAGCCAGGTCGAACTGTCCGATACGCAGCACTACCCCGGCGGACTCTCCAAGCCGGTCAATACCGAATTCAGTTTCAACGAGTTCGACAACGAGGCACAGCGCTACATCGACCGTTTCCGTGCCGTGCGCCGGACCCTCGAAGAGGCCACGGCCCTCGTCCCCGAACGCAGCCGCGACGCCTGGTTCGCCGCCGTGCAGTATCCTGTCGGCGGAGCCGAATCCCTCGCCGAAAAGATGCTCTACGCCCAGCGGGCACGCCAACTGTCCCGCTCGACCTACGCCCCCTATGTCTGGAAGCCGGACACCGTCCAACTGGCCGCCGCGGCCCTCAGCCTGGCGGCCTACCGGGACATCCGGGAGCGTACCCGGCAGTTCAATGAGGAACTTGCCGGAGGCAAATGGCGCGGCCTGATGTGCGACCATCCGCGCGACCTGCCCCTCTACTGGGCGCCGGACCTCCCGGTCTCACTCACCGATGCGGAGATTGCGCAATGGTCTGCCTACGGCCAGGACTGGCACGCTCCCGAAGTGCCGGCTGCCGGCCGGGACTACTACGCCGCCAACGCCTGCGACTTCGCCACCGCCAGCACGTCCGTGCAGCCGGTGCGGAGCCTGGGCCACAGCGGCCGGGCCGTCCCTGTGCCGAAGGGAGCGTCGCTGCGCTATGATTTCCGGACGGAAGCCTCCGGCCGGGCCGTCGTGCGCGTGGCCGTGATCCCGACCCAGGCGCTGGACAAGGGCGACATCCGCTTCAGCGTCAGCGTGGACAGCGGCGCACCGCAGGTCGTCTCCATCAAGGAGCCCTACCGCAGCGAGCGCTGGAAGGAGAACGTGATGCGCGGCCAGGCCGTCGTCACCCTTCCGGTCGAGCTCGCCGCCGGCGCCCACAGCCTCACACTGACGGCCGTGGACGACCACATCGTCTTCGACCAGTGGATGGTGGATTTCAAGCCGGAACGGCGCTTCTACCTCTTCCCGCTGTAAAAAGCAGAACGGGGAGCCCGGCCGGGCTCCCTGTTCTGTCTCAAGGGCGTTCCCCCTCTTCAAAATCCCAGATGCGGGGATTGCCGTCGGTGCGGTCGAGCGGATAGGCATATTGCTCGAAAGCCTCGATGATGGGCTTCGCCACATGGGTCTGGTCGTCGAAGCAGCCGCGGCCGCGCTGCATCGGCTCCCACCAGAACACACCGCGGCCGAGGTGGTGCGGGGCGGCCATCACGATCTCATTGACCGCCTGGAACCACTGCTTCTGGCCCTCGGGTGTCTCGGGGAACGGTGCGCGAAGGCCCTTGCGCTCGAAGTACTGCGAAGGGACGGAGTAGAAGCCGGTCTCGATCACGTACACGGGTTTGCGGAACTTCTCGATGACATAGTAGAGATTGTCACGCAAGTCCATCAGTGTGCCGTGTGACCAGGGATAAAAGGAGAAGCCGATACAGTCATAGGCGACCTTGTATTCTTTCATCTTCGTGAAGAAGATGTCACTCATCTCCAAGTCTCCGCCGAAGTCCAGATGCAGCATCACCTGGATGCGCGGATCCACGTCGCGGATGGCCTTGATGCCGGCTTTGAGATAGTCGGTAAACTCCTTCCAGTGGCTCTGGGCCCGCTTCTCCGGGCCGTAATAGACGCGCCCCGTCGGCCAGAAGGCTCCGTTGCTAATCTCGTTGCCCACCTGGACGATCTCCGGCGGCACACCGGCATCGCGCAGCGTCGCGATTACGTGATGAACATAGTCATAGAATGCATCCACACGCTGCTTGTGGGACAGGTCCCGCAGGCTGGAAGGCGTGGGTTGGGTCATCGGGTTGGACCAGCCGTCGGACATCATGAAGTCCAAGGCGAAGTGGATCTTGTTCTCTTTCAGCTTCTGCGCCCCTTCGAGCACATAATCGAGGGTCTGGCCGAGGCGGGAAGGCTCGTTGCAGATCATCAAGCGGCCCCAGTTGTAGCCGTGGCTGCGGAAGATCTCCCAGGGGCTCTTCTGGATACCGTCGGTGTCGTACCACACGCCGCCGCGCTTCTCGTTGCTGAGCACGAAAGAGAGGTCCTGGCCGAAGGCGTAAGGGTTGTCATACGGGAGCTGCCCCTGCGGGAAAGAGACCGTCTGGGCGGAAAGGCCGGCGCCAAGCAGCAACGCCGCCAGCAAAAGGATACTTTTCTTCATAAACGGGTTATGCTTATCGGTTTGTTCTCCAAAGATACGTTATTTTATCGTATATTTGCTGACACATACAAGACCAATTATGACAATGAAACCGTACCGGGTCGCCATCGCTTTGCTGCTGGCCGTCCTCGCCATCTCCTGCACTTCCGGCAAGATTGACCGGAAGGCGCTCATCACCCGCAACAACCCACATGTAGATGCACTCGCCCCGTTGAATTCCCTGAATCTGGGCAACGGCGCCTTCACCCTCACGCTCGACGCCACCGGCCTGCAGACCTTCCCCGAGTTCTGCAAGTACGGCCTGTCGCTGGGCACTTTCAGCGAATGGGGCTGGCACGCCTTCCCCAACGTCGAAGGCTACACGCAGGCGGAGACGCTCGAAGACCATCCCCTGCCCGGCCACCCGCACGGCATCTACGCCGTCCAGGAAGGCTACACGCTCGATGCGCGCGGCCGCGCCGCCGCCGTCTGGGTCCGGGAGAACCCGCACCGGCTGCACCTGGGCAGCATCGGTTTCGACGGGATGCAGCCGGACGAGATCGAGGGCGTGGATCAGACCCTGGACATGTGGGACGGTGTATTGCGCTCCGCGTTCCGATGGAAAGGGCTGCCCGTCCGGGTCGAATCCGTCAGCAGCGGCGAAGAGATGGATGCGTTTGCCGCCCATGTGGCGGCGGAGCAGCCCATCCCCGTCACGCTGCGTTTCCCCTACCCGACCGGCGAACACTCCGACGACGCCTCCGACTGGTGCTCCGACGGGAAGCACACCACCGAAATCCTCTCACAGGAGCCCGGCAAGGCCCTGCTGCGCCGGACCGTGGACGCCACGGTCTATTACGTGGCCCTGGCCTGGAGCGGTGAGGCCGCGCTCAGCCAGCCCGAAGCCAACCGCCTGGTCCTGACCCCTGCCGCCGGAGAGTGGGATTTTTGCGTCCGCTTCGCCCCGGAGTCCGTCGAAGCGCCGGACTTCCGGACCGCCCAGGCCTCCGCCCGGCAGTTGTGGCATGACTACTGGCTGCATACGGGCGTAATCGATTTCTCGCACTGCACCGACCCGCGCGCACCGCTGCTGGAGCGGCGCGTCGTGCAGTCGCAGTACCTGATGCGCGTGCAGGAAGCCCAGCATTTTCCGCCGGCAGAGACCGGCCTGACCTACAACTCCTGGTTCGGCAAGTTCCACCTGGAGATGGTGATGTGGCACAGCTTCCACTGGGCCACGTGGAACCGCCCCGAACTGCTGGAGCGCCAGCTGGCCTGGTACAAGACCGTGATGCCGATCGCCCGGGACATTGCTGAACGCCAGGGCTTCCCGGGTGTACGCTGGATGAAGATGACCGATCCTTCGGGGATGGAAGCCCCTTCGGATGTCGGCTCCTTCCTGCTCTGGCAGCAACCGCACCCCATCTACATGGCCGAGCTGCTCTACCGTGCCCGCCCTTCCCGCGCCCTGCTCGAGGAGTACAACGAGCTCGTACAGCAGACCGCCGCAATGCTCGCCGCCTTCCCCACCTATGACGCAGAGCATGACCGCTACTGCATCGAAGGCGCCTGCGGGGCCAACGAGAGCTATAACGAAGACTACACCGTCAACCCGGCTTTCGAGCTGTCCTACCTGCATTTCGGCCTCAGCGTCGCCCAGCAGTGGCGCGAGCGCCTCGGACTGGAGCGCGTAGCGGAATGGGACACCATCATGGACAAGCTCGCCCCGCTCGCCGCCAGCCCGGACGGCATCTACCTCCCGGCGGAGAAAGGCCCGGGCGTACCGGATTTCGAGAAGGGCGTCATCCCGCGCTCCCTGGCGGCCCCGGCGCCTCCGGGCGGCTACATCAATGCGCAGCGCGGTACGCGCGAGCTGGCATTCACCCCGATGGAGCCGGGCCGGGAATATGTCCGCGCGACCTCCAGCGAAAATCTGCTCGCTTTCGGCGTGCTGCCGGCGAACCGCCTTTTCACGGAAGAGGGCATGCAGAAGACCCTCGAGCGCGCGGCTGAGTACTACGACTGGACCCGCGGCAGCTGGAGCTGGAACTATCCTTCGCTCGCGATGAACGCCACGCGCCTGCAGCGCCCGGACATTGCCCTGCGCGCCATCACGATGAATGACCGCAGCGAGCTCCTGCTGCCCGGCGGCAACAACTACCGCACGGAGCGGCTCCGGATGTACCTGCCCGGCAACGGCGGCCTGCTGCTGGCCGTCGGCATGATGTGCGCCGGCTGGGACGGCTGCACCGTCGAGAACCCCGGTTTCCCCAAAGACGGCACCTGGGACGTAAAATGGGAAGGACTCAAGCCGTTGCCGTAATATGCGAACAATTCTATTGATACTCAGTATCCTGGCAGCGCTGCCGCTGCAGGCTGCAAAGCCCCGGGCCCTCAACGACGAGGCCGTGCGGGCCACGATGAAGAAGGCTACGGCCTTCATGGTGGAGCAAGTCTCCAACCAGGGCGGCTACCTGTGGAACTACGCCCCCGACTTTTCGCGCGTGTGGGGCGAACTCGAGTGCAAGCCCAGCATGATGTGGATCGAGCGGGGCACACCCGCGATGGGAAACATCTTCCTGGACGCCTGGCACGCTACCGGGGACAGTTACTACCTGGAAGCGGCCCGGCAGGCGGCAGCAGCCCTCATCTGGGCGCAACTGCCCTGCGGCGGGTGGAACTATATGGCGGATTTCGCCGGAGAGGCGTCGCTCAAAGACTGGTATGAGACCGTGGCCCGGGGCTACGAGTACTGCGCCCAGGAGCACCTCCACTACTCCGGCAACGCCACCTTCGACGACGGCACCATCGACGCGGCGGACTTCCTGCTCCGCATGTATGCGGAAGACTGGGATCCCCGGTACCGCCCGGCCATCGACAAAACCATCGATTTCATGATCGAGAGCCAGTATCCCGTAGGCGGATGGCCGCAGCGCTGGCCCCTGCGCCATGACTTCGTCAAGGAAGGCAAAGCTGACTACAGTTCCTTCATCACCATCAACGACGGCGTCCACACCGGCAACATCCGTTTCCTGCTGGACTGCTGGCAGATCCTGGGCGAAGAACGCGTGTTGGAGCCCATCCAGCGTGCCATGAGCTGCATGCTCGTGCTCCAGGGCGGAAAGCCCCAGGCCGGATGGGCCATGCAGCACCAGCTGGACCTGAACTACACGCCGGGCCACGCCCGCGACTTTGAACCGCGCGGCTACGCATCGACGGCGACGGCGGAGATGATCGGCAACCTCATGCAGTTCTACCGCTGGACCGGTGATACCAAATACCTCGCCCGCATCCCGGACGCCTTCGAGTTCCTCGAAAGCATCCGATACAGCCCGGAGGAAGTGGAATTCTTCGGGGTGAAGCTGCGCGACGGGCAGATTCTCTGCCCCACCTTCGTGGAAGTCGGGACCGGACGGCCCCTCTACCTGCACCGCGGCGGCGGGAAATACCGGGTGGACTATGACCCGCACGACCTGATCACCCATTACCGCTCCTGGCGCACCATCAACATCGGTCCGCTCAAGGAGCAATTCCAGGCCCTGCTGGCCATGAGCCCGGAGGAAGCCACCGCGGATTCCCCGTTCCCGGGCGACAAGGCCCGGCAGCGGCGCTTTCCCGCCTACGCTTCCCGCGGCAGCGGCATGAAGGATGATCCCGAAGCGATCCGCGCCCTTGTTGACGCGCTCGACGCCAAGCCCTACTGGCCCGGCAAGTTGCCGGGCGTCTCACATGAGAACCCCGGTTTCTCCGACGCCCCGCTTCCGCAGGAATGCATCTCCACCTGGACCTACATGCAGAATATGACCCATCTGATTAATTATCTTACTGTCCGCTGATATGAACATGAAGAAATCCGTCCGCATCGCCGGCATCCTCTTCGTCACCCTTTCGCTCATCGAGGTCATTTTCCTCGCCCTCGGCGTAGAGACGATTCATCCCTGGATCAAGCCCCTGCTGATCCCTTCGCTGGCCGCGGCCGCCCTGCTGGCACTCCTGCCGGAGCACAAGGGCCGCCAGACCACCTTGCTGGCCTGCGGCCTGGCACTCCACACCATCGGGGACATCTTCCTGCTGCTGGATTACCTGGGATTCATCTGGTTCGCCCTGGGGCTGGGTATCTTCCTGATCGGACACTTCTTCCTGCTCGCCGCCATCCTGCACAAGATGGGCTCCCTGCAAGGCTGGAAAGAGATCCTCTGCTGGATCATGCCGATGATCCTCGCCATTCCGGCCGCCTCTTTCTTTGACGCCGACGGAGTACTGCGCTACGTCCTCGTGGCCTATGCGGTCACTTTGTTTTTCCTGGTCGCCAGCGGTGCGATCTGGGTGCTGCGCGGACGCCGGGAGGGCTGGCGCATCATCGCCGGCGGTGTGCTGTTCATCATTTCCGACGCCCTGATCGGCCTGAACTCCTTCAACGGGATCGACTTCCCGCTGCGCCACGCCACGACGATGGGCACCTACCTGGTCGCCGACTGGCTGCTGGTCAGCGGTATCGTCCTGCATGTCCTGCGGCGCGAAGGCGCTTGAAGAATCCGAAAATTATAGTAACTTTGCCCGGAATTAATGATTTGATTATCTTATGAAAAGAATCCTTCTTGCATTTGCAGCCCTCGCCTGCTGCGTACTCTTCGCTTCCTGCAACAAGAATGTCACCGACCGGGATGTGCTCTATTCGATGGGTTTTGAGAGTGTGGTCATCAATCCTGACAAACTGGTCGAGGAGTGCACGAAAGTCGAAGACGCTTTCATCTCTGCCATCCAGACGGATCTGGGCGTGACCGTTTCCAAGAGCAACAGTGCCACGTTCTCGTATAGCGGCAATCAGTCCAAAGTCAAGACCGCCTGCGAGAAGGCCGCCCTGTCTCTCCAGCAGATCCCGCTCACGGGCAAGTTCAGATACATCGTAACGTCGGGTTCCTCGACAGTTTACGCCTGGGAGAACTAAGCGGTTTCCTACCAGCCTTTTTCCATACTGCGAGCCGGGTGAGAGACCCGGCTCGTTTGTTGATTTGCAGGTGCTCCGAAAAATGACTATCTTCGAAGGAAGGAAAAGCCTATGCCGGAAGCCGTGACACTGGATATGTACCAAAGTGCGGGAGTGGGGGTCGCAGCCCTGCTCGCGGGCATGTGGCTGACCCGCAAAATCCCTTTCCTGAAGCGCTATTGCATCCCGGCGCCGGTGTCCGGAGGATTGCTTTTCTCCCTGCTGACCCTCCTCCTGTACGCCGCCGGAGGCGTGGCATGCAGCTTTGACGGGACAGTCAAGGACCTCTGCATGATGGTCTTTTTCACTTCCGTGGGATACCAGTCGGACATGCGCGTGTTGCGCACGGGCGGACGGCCGCTGCTGGTGATGATCCTGCTGGTGGCGCTGCTCAACATCGTGCAGAACCTCCTCTCCATCGGGATTGCCCGGGGATTGGGCATGGATCCCCTGTTCGGCCTGGCGGCCGGGTCCATCCCCATGTGCGGCGGGCACGGCACGGCCGGCGGCTTCGCGCCCCTGCTGGAAGAGCTGGGCCTGCAGAGCGCCACGTCCGTCACGATGGCCGCGGCGACCTTCGGGCTGGTGGCCGGCTCGCTGCTGGGCGGACCACTGGCCGGAGCACTGATCCGCAGGAAGCGGCTGTGCGAGCCGGGCCGGGAAGCAGACACGGTCTCCGGCATCGAAGCCGGCGAAGCCTCGCCCGAATCGCGGAAGGAGTATCTCCATTCGGACGAACATGCCTTCCGGGGCTATCTGTTCGCCGCCTGTATGCTCCTGATCGCGATGGCCCTGGGCTCCTGCCTGAGCCGCCTGCTCGCCCGGACCGGGATCACCTTCCCGACCTATTTCGGCTCGCTGCTCGTGGCGGCCCTGCTGCGCAACACCCTGGGACGCCTGCCGCGCCAGGCCGCCTGGCGGGATGCCGGCCGGGTCCGCTCGCTGGGAGCCATCTGCCTGTCGCTCTTCCTGGGCATGGCCATGTCCTCCCTGCGGCTCTGGGAGCTGTCCTCGATGGCGCTGCCGCTCTGCCTGATCCTGCTGGCGCAGGTGGCCTTCATGGCCCTGTTCGCCGCCTGCGTGGCCTTCCCGCTGCTGGGCAGGGACTACGACGGAGCCGTCCTCGTGGCGGGGCTCTGCGGCTTCGGCCTCGGCGCCACGCCCAACGCGATGGCCAACATGTCGGCCGTCTGCTACAAGTACCGCTATGCGGTCAACCCCTTTATCATCGTGCCGGTGATCGGAGCCATGTTCGTGGACATCATCAACACCGGCGTGGTGACCGTATTCGTCAACCTGATATCCTGAGTCATATGAGAAAACTCCTTGTACCCTTCCTGCTGCTCCTGCTGATCCCGGCCTGCAGTGCCCGCAAGGCCCCGGTCGTTGGCATCTCCTGCGCACGGAGCGCTTCGGGCGCCACCCAGCTTGCCACCACCTACACGGAAGCCATCGTGCGCGCCGGGGGCGTGGCGGTGGTACTCCCCACGGTCGCCTCGTCCGGAGAAGCGGAGCGCCTGCTCGATATCCTGGACGGTATCGTCTTCTCAGGCGGAGAAGACGTCAGCCCCGCCTGGTACGGGGAGAGCGTCTGGAACGAAACGGTGCATATAGATACGCTGCGCGACCACAGCGACAGCCTGCTGACGCGTGCAGCCCTTGCCTCCGGCAAACCCATCCTCGCGATCTGCCGCGGCGCCCAGCTCGTGAACGTGATGCTGGGCGGCTCCCTGTACCAGGACCTCCCGACCCAGCTGGGCTCGTCCGTGACGCACGGCGGGGGCGCTTCCCACGAGATCACGCTGGAAGCGGGCGGCGTGCTGCAGGACATCTTCGGCACCGGCTCCATCCAGGTCAATTCCTACCATCACCAGGCCGTCAAGGACCTGGCGCCCGGACTGAAGGTCACGGCGCGCGCGGCCGACGGCGTGGTGGAAGCCTACGAAGCGCCGCGGATCTGGGCGGTGCAGTTCCATCCGGAGAAAATGCTGCAGGCGGGAGAAGCGCGGTGGCTGCCGCTCTTCGAGCGCTTCGTGGAATGGTGCGCCGGGAACCCGCCAAAAACAAAATAACATGCTGAGATTCTTACTCTTGCTCCTGGCCGCAGCGCCGCTGCACATCGGCCGGAGCGTCCCGCCCCGGATGACTGTGCTGGAGTCGGAACAGCGGGAAGGCTATACCTGCCAGCTGGTCGAATACCATGTCTCCCGCGATGAGCGGGTCCGCTCCTATCTGCTGATCCCGGACGGAGCCGGGCGGAGGGACCGCCGCCCCGGACTCGTGCTCCTGCACGACCACGGTGCGCGCTTCGACATCGTCAAGGAAAAGCTTGTCCGGCCGCTGCCTTCCGCCCCGGACGGTATCAAAAAGTCCGCGCAGCAATGGGTGGACGACGGTTTCGACGGGGTGTATTTCGGCGACCGCCTGGCGCAGGCGGGCTATGTGGTGATCGTGCCGGATG
>JAEEGL010051870.1_pt1 | contig 11211 bp, 13 predicted proteins | sample 9134231 | NCBI WGS metagenome assembly JAEEGL01 (sample SAMN16246548, study PRJNA631951) | gut metagenome | biome: gut microbiome; feature: rumen; material: fiber-attached | host: Bos | place: Iran: Karaj | collected 2018-10
AGCATTATTTAGTTTAAAGAAGAATTGATTGCTTGCTTCATGATTTGTTTTGATAAAGAATTCTTCTTCATATTTATTTACTCTTTCTTGAATATAGTTTTGTAATTCAGTAAAAGTTGGCTTTTCTTTTATAGCTCCCCTAGCATATAAAATACTATTGGTTTGATAATCTAAATAAAGATCTTCTATTTTTTTATTATCAAAATAATTAATGAAGACATCATTAACTTCATCACCAATTATCATTTTAATATAATATGTATCACTATAGCCCTTTTTACTATGAATACTATCTTTGACAATCTCATTAACTTTATCATAAGTAAAAGTTTTTCTAGTTACGAAAACAAATGAGAATGCAATGATTGCTATAAGCAAGATAACTCCCGCTGATATGGAAACTATCTTTTTCATAATATCACCTTATCTTTATATATAAATTATAATATAATATAGGTGGTGATGCTAGATGGAAAATTATGAAAAGTTACAAAAAATCATCGATGAATCAAAAAATATTGTCTTTTTTGGTGGTGCTGGTGTTAGTACAGAATCAGGAATTAAAGATTTTAGAAGTGTTGATGGTTTATATAATGAGAAATATGATTATCCACCAGAAGTAATGTTAAGCAGAACTTTTTTTGATAATCATCCTGAAGAATTCTTTAAGTTTTATAAAGATAAATTAAATCCTGAAGGTGTTGAACCTAATGTTACACATAAGTATTTAGTTAAGTTAGAAGATGAAGGAAAACTAAAAGCTGTTGTTACACAAAATATCGATGGCTTACATGAAAAAGCTGGTAGTAAGAATGTTTTATTATTACATGGTACGACTTATATTAATCATTGTATGAATTGTGGTAAAGAATATGGCGCTCAGGATGTCTTTAATAGTAAAGGTATTCCAAGATGTAGTTGTGGAGGAATTATAAAACCAGATGTGGTTTTATATGAAGAGCCATTAAACGATATAACAGTTGGTAAAGCGGTTAAAGCAATTAGTGAATGTGATACTTTAATAGTCGCTGGTACTTCTTTAGTTGTATATCCTGCTGCAATGTATGTTAGGTATTTTAATGGTAAACATTTAGTAATTATAAATAGATCAGAAACTCAATATGATGATATAGCTGAATTAGTCATACATGATAGTTTGGGTAATATTTTTAGTAAATTAAAATAACCAAGTTTATACTTGGTTATTTTCAATATAGTTGTCTAAATCTTGTTTCCAATTTGATGATAATGTTTTTTCTTCACAAACACAATCAAAGGCTTTACCAACGGATGCAAATAAGGTATCTACTCCTCTTTTGCTCTTTGAATAGTTAGCAGTGTTAGATGATCTAATTCCTAGTTGTGATGCTTCAGAATATGAATCTATATTAGCACCGATATAAATGAATTCCCAATTAGAGTGTTTCTTGATTAGTTTTCTAATCTTCTCTTTATCATATTCATGAGATGCGTTTTCCAAGCCATCAGTTGTAATAACAAATAATACTTTGTTATTTTTTATTTTTTTATCTAAGGAATTAATTGTTTTACCAATAGCATCCATTAGTGCTGTACAACCTCTTACATAATATTCTTTTGGAGTTAGTTTTTTGACCTCAGTTATTGGTTTTCTTTCATATAATACTTCGTATTGATCATCAAATAAGACTGTTGTTACTTTAGTATTTTTGATGTTTTTGTGTTGTTTTATAAAGGAATTAAAGCCGCCAATTGTATCACTTTCAATTCCTGACATAGATCCACTACGATCTAAGATAAATATAATATCTTGTTCTTTCATTTTATTTTTCTCCTCTCACAATCATGTTTATTTCATCATATAAATCTAAATGATTTATTATGTTAAATTTTTGTCCTTGGTATTTTCCTTCAATATGAAACATTGCATCAAATATTTGATTATATTCTAGTATCTTATTAAGGATTTTTTCTTCGATGAGTTTTATTATCTTTTGATATTTTTCATTTCTTAGTTTTTTACCTTCAGTTATTCCCTCTCTTGTTACTTTGTTTTCTAGTAAAGGTGCAACATAGAAGTATTCGTGATAGTAATATATCTTTTGATCGGTTGTTATGATATAACCTTCTTTGCCTGAGGTTGGACATCCTCCTGAATAACTATATACTTCTACTAGTCTGTTTTTTCTTAGTTCTTCTAATTCTTTTTTCATATCTTTTTCCTCCCTTTCTGATATAATAATAATAGAAAAAGACTTATTTTTGGTCGCTTGGAAGGAGACATTTATGAAGGATAAGTTATTAGCTTATATTAATGAGAATTTAAAGGAAAATGGTGCTTTAAGTTTTAGAAAATCTAAATATAATTTAGATGCTGCTTGTTGTTTAAGTTCAGCTAAATTAGAAGAAATGGAATCAGTTGTTGATAGATCGTTTGGTAAGGTGTCTGATTATGAGACTTCTTCTATTGATGATTTTATTAATAGCAATAAAGATGATGATAAGTTTCAAAAACTGTTATTTAAATATATTGATGAACGTGGTTTAAAAGATAGTGATGTATATAAGAAAGTACATATTGATAGAAGATTATTTTCTAAGTTAAGAAGTGATGAATATCACCCAAGTAAAGAAACAGTTATTTTACTTGGTTTAGCTTTAGAGTTAAATGAAAAAGAGTTTGATGAGTTAATTACTAGTGCAAGTTATTCTCTTCCTAAGAATAATGTATATGATTTAATAATTAGATTTTGTTTTGTTGAAGGTGTTTATAAATTAAAAGATGTTAATGAATTATTAGATTCCTATAATTGCAAATTATTTACATATTAAAAGAAGCATTACTGCTTCTTTTTTGGTTGATAATTTAGTTGTAATAAATCTTCTTTATTTATTAAATTATTTAAGGTATCTAAACTCATTGCTGAATGGAAGATGGCGGCATCTTTTTCTAAACAAAAGAATTTGAGACGTGGTTTATTATACTTTGTATTCATTTCAACATGGTTTTCAATAATACTACGCATAATGTTTTCTACTAAATGCGGATTATAGATATAAGGTTTACTTCTTATAAAATATAAATCACTGAACATTTTCATAATATCATTACCTATGATTTCTTTTTCTTGTTCAAATCTTTCGTATGCTGTTGTGCTTAATCGATCGAAGTAATCTAATACTCTTTCTTTACGATCTACTTCTTGCATTCTAGCTTTGGCAGTTTCGATTTTATGAATACATTGATGAACTTCTTGTCCTCCATAGTTTGATTTACCAATAGCTATACGACTTGAAGGTAAAATAATACTGTTTAAGTATTGTTTGTCATGTTGATGGATATAGTTTAAAGCATAAATATTTAATAAACCAGATAAGAAAGATAAAGTATATTTATCTAAGTCTTTTAATCTATTACTTAGTAAACCATCTATTATCTCATTCATTAAATCTTTAAAACGTTCTTCTGTTTCTTCTACATAATAAGTCATTTCTTGTGTAACATTAAAGGTTATATTGAATTCAGCACTTAATTCTTCATAAGTTTTTACTCTTTCTTGTTTTGGTTTAAATTCAATTATTTTAGTTTCACTAGATTGTGGAAGTTTTATTACTTTATCACTCATTCTACTTTTAAAATCGATAACATTATTTTGTTTAGCATCTTTATGATGTCTAACTAAATTGATTATTTCAATTAGATATGGAATTTCGATAATTGTTCCATCATAGATTATGTGTTCTTCAACTATTGTATAGTTATCATTAAGAAGAATATCTTTTAATACTTCTAGATTTCTTAGTTCTAGTGATTCTAATACACTATAATTAGCTTTTAAATATAAGAGAATTATCGCTATTTTTAAATTAGAATCTATTTCTTCAGTTTTACAAAAAGTATCATTACCTTGTAATATTTTTAGATATGTTTCATACTCCCCTGACATAAATACCACCTATTCTAAGTTATATTCTTTTATGAAACTTTCTATTTCTCTTTCTAATTCTTTCTTTTCTTTTGGTGAATTAGTTGTTTTATATTTACTGATTTTATTTAAGATATCAGCTTTTTCTTCGACATCTAGATATAGTTCATATATTTTGTCTTTGATGTCATCATAGATATTATTTTCTTCATCTGGTACCTCTGTTGGTATTGTAAAGAATTCTGTTAAATTGTTACCTAATTCATAATTTATTGTATTACGTACTTTTAAGCCCATTTCAATCACCAATTACTATATTATCATTTTTAGTTCAAAATAAAAAGATGAGATTTCTCATCTTTTAGTTTTTCATACTATAATTTTTTTCCCCAATACTATAATTGATATTCTCAATTAAAGTTAGTAAATCATATGTAGATATACTAGCTTTAAAAGTAGTCTTACCTATTTCAGTATTATATGTTTCAAAATTAACAATGTTTCCATTACTAATATAGATACGACCTATTTTGGAAGCTATCATTAATAATTGCATTATTTCATCATTAGCAAAGGAAATATCAAGCATTGATTCTTTTTGATCATTTCTGATTGTTTCTTGTAGATAGTTATAGGTTTTTTGATAATCTTTTTGTGCTCTTTCTAGTTGTTGATATCCTTCTACTAATGCTTTAATTCGATCTCTAGTTTTATTGAACTTAGCTCCATCACTTAATGTTAAGGAATCTAGAACTGCATTTTGAATATCTAATTGTCTTTTTATAGATGCTCTTTCATTACTTAAACGATTGATTGCTTGGATTAAGATTTTTTTATCATTCAATCTTGATTGTAGTTTTTCTGGTAGATAAGTTCCAATCTTTAGATCCGTTAATGACACATCATTATAGTCAAAATCATATCTACTTATTAAATCTAAATATAGGTTTAATAAACCAATAATTACTTCTTTTTTATCTAGTTTTGGTTCGTTATCATCAGCTACTAATAAAACATATTCTTGGGCAGCTTCATTAGCTTTTTCATTACTGTTAATGAAATCAACAATCCAATTGTTGATATCTTTTTTCTGTTCTTCTAAAGGTTTAGAATAGAATTCTTGACCTAATTTTTCAGCTTTACTAACGATAAAGAATAGATCGGTTAGTTTATATCTTTCAATTCTTGTTTGATAATTTCTTGATACTTTACTTTTAAAGATTTTAATTAAATCCTCTACTCTAACAACACTTTCATTTTTGACATCATTATTTGTTAAAGCTTCGGCTTTAGCAAATTCTATTTCATAATCACTGGCATCTTTTGATGTTAATGAGACTAAGAATGTTTTGGTATGTCTTAAATAATCAATAAGAGAAATCTTATCGGAGATATCAGCTTCTTGATTTTTATTATAGAAATATAATTTAGAGAATTTCTTTCTCTTATATCCTTCAGATAGTTTATATAACCATGATTGTGGTATTGTTGCTTCTAGTTTGTTACTAGAAATAAAGATATTACCATCTTCGTCAAATAAGTAGTTGCCTTCTCTTAAGGCTTCTACTAAGTTATCAACAAACTCTTTAGGATCACTTAAATAAGTAGGATCCGCCATAGGAATAGAATTAGTACTTTCATATTCACCAGGTATAGAACCATAGAATAAAAATTGATCTAATGGGAATGGTGGATTTTCAGTATAGTTTTTTAATATATTATTGATTGTTAAAATATTAAAGATACTAGTCTTTTTAGTAGCAAATGTTTTCGTACTAGAGAATTCGCTAAAGATAGCACTATCTAGATCTACATCATTAATTAAATGATTGAGTAGTACTTCAATACAAGATAATTCTTTATCTAACATATTTCCACCTTCCTTCCTACTATTTCACTATTCATTATACCATACCTAGTAATAAAAAAATAGAAGTTTTAGCTTCTATTATTTCTTTATTTCCCTATCTAAGAAGAAGTAACTACCAGACAAAGTAGCTGCTAATTCATTGCCATTGTAAACCTTAGCTTCATATACACCAATGGTTTTACCAACCTTTACTGGTGTAGCTACACATTTTACATTTGGTCCAGTACATGGTTTTAGATAATGAATATCAGTATCAATTGTTACAACTTTCTTACCACTCAAGTAAGCCATAACACCCATTGCTGTATCAGCTAAACCGAAGATAAAGCCACCATGAGCTATCCCACTTGGATTAGTAGCATTTTCATCAACAACTGCTGTAAGAATTGTTTCTTCTTTGGTTAGTTTTTCTAAGTGATAATTATTATAATTGCTAAATCCTGGTGTTTCTTCAAAGTATTTTTTTATATTTTTTTCAGTTAATTTTGGTTCCATAAAAAGTCACTCCTTTTAAATTTTATCTCATTTTCTTAAGGAATACTAGAAATTTTTGTTATAATTGAGAGGAAGGGATGGTTTTATATGAGCAAAGATTCTAAAAAAAGTTTAATAATATTTGTTATTACAATCTTAGTAATCATTATTGTTTTAGTAGTTGGGAATATTGTTTCTAATAAGAAAAAGGAAGAGACAACTAATAGTGGTATTGATGTTGTTGATTATACAGAAGTTGATAATGTGGCAGTAGTTGATGAAAAACTAAAAGAGGGAGATTACCGAGTTACTCAAGGTTATTTACTTAATTATACGAAGAGAAAAAGTAATACTTGGTATAGTAGTAGTGGTATTATTCTGGATTATAAGATAAAGAATAAAGATGTTATCATTACTCTAGGTCAAGAAAAGAGTTCAAATAAGATAATTGCTCATATTGATCAAGAATATTTTAATTATAAGAAGAAAGATAAAGTTTATTTTGTTGGAACGATTGATTTAACTGATGGTAGTTTAAATCTATCTAGAATTAGTAAAGAAGAAATTGATTATAATAATGTTGTTGAATTATCATTTAATGATTTATATATGAACATTTATTATTTAAAGAATACTTATGTAATAGTTAGTGGTTATATGATTACAGCTGCTGCTGAATATAAGTTATATGAAAGTAAAGAATCATATAAAAAAGATGAAACTCTTGGTACTTATTTTTACTTAGAGTGGGAAGATAAATTTAATTATACTGGTACTAGTAATGTTTTAGTAAAATGTTTTATTGGTGATCGTTATAAATTAATTGGTTGTGAATTAATGGAATAAAAAAATAAGAGTTTAAACTCTTATTTTATTTTGATACTCTTTTTGATATTATCTAATTCTTGATACAAAGCATCGATACTAGTATCATCAGGATCTGCATTATCTTGATAAATAATTATTACTGTTTTTTCCTTATTTGATTTAACAGGTTCATAGTTTATTTCATTTTTAGACAATGTTTTATATTCTTCATTAGATAATGCTATAATTCTAAATACTTCTTTTTTATTTCGAGAATTGATAATAAAGCCATTCTCTATTTTTTCAACTGATGTTTCCTTCATTAAATTTGCAGGAATGGCTATAGAGAATAAATCATTACTAAATGAATTAACATAAGATAAGATGTTGTCTACACTATCAACAGATAAAGCAAATTTTAAATCTGTTAAACCTGTTTCTTCGTTAGACGAGATTTTACCAGTAATTGTCGTTTCTGTATTATTCTTAAGTTCTTTATCATATTCTAGTTCTATTTTATCGATCATAACACCATCAATGTTAATTTCTTTATCTAATTCTAGGACACTAATCTTCTCTGTACGACCATCTTTAGTTACCTCATTAATTACTATTTTGCCATGTAAAGAAATGGATTCATCTAAGTTGTATTGCTCACTCTTTTTACAACTAGTTAAAAATATAATTAATAATACAAATATTAGCAGTTTATTTATCTTTTTCATCTTATCTATTCTCCTAAAATAATTATAGCATTTAAAAACATTCGCTTTTGTAAAAACGGCGAATGTTTACAATTATTTACTCAATTTTTCTAAATTGGCTTTAGACCTTACGATGACGCCTTGGAACTGTCCCACTTCTTTGTTGGTAATTTCTAGGTAAACAAGGCATTTGGGTGTTGTGTCATCTTCTGTAAATGTTGTCAAGTTTTTTACATCTTGTTTAGCGAATACACAAGGTTCATTACTATTTTTAACATTTATAGTAGCTCTGCTATTAACAATTTCTAATGTATACTCTTGACTATTAATAGTATAGACACCTTTTTTATAGTTTATTTGATTTGTACCACCAGGTATTTCTTTGGTACAAATACTACTATTGCATTTGTATCCTTCTTTTTTTAAATACCTTTTTAGTTTATTACTATCTTTATTAAAGATTAGAAAGAAGATTCCTCCTAATACGATTATTAGAATTAAAACAATGATTAGATATTTCTTTTTCATACAACCTCTCCTATACTATGGCACCATTATTCTTTTTCTTGTTTTCTTTGATTGATTTCTTTTCTAGCATCTCGGCATCAGGATGTTTTTTCTGATAATTCTTTATATACAAGAAATTAATAACGGTTAAGATTAATAAGACTATATATTCTATTAAGAAGATTAACATTTTTTTATCATATAATTTAACTGTAAAAACAATTAAGATTATTAAGAGTAATGTACTCATAAAATTAGCAATTATTCCAAGTCTTTGATGACTTTCTTTTAAGATGACGATACCACTTATAATAGTTATGAAGTATGGTATCACCCAACCTACAAATAAGGTCATTATTATTAGATATACTGTTTGGTCACTTAGTTTTAAGAACAATAATACTAGAAGCATTATTATTGGTAAAAGCATATCTAAAATAGCTAGTTTCTTTTTCATGCTAATTTTGGTAGATCACTTTGATCTATTATTCCTTTGATAACATTTTTATTGCTAATTTGTAATAAGTCTTTAAAGGATACTTCTAAGTAGAATGAATTATCGGTTTTTTCATAATCTTCAAAGATAATTATATTATCGAATAATGATGAATTGTTGTTGGTTTTTAAGTAGTAACTACAACCTATGATAGAGTTACAAATATGTGAAATAATTGAATGATTATAGTTATATAAATCAATGTTACGGTATTTTCTCTTTTGTTGTTTTTTAAGGTCTTCATATTCTTTAGATAGAGCATTCATTTTAGAATTTAATCTTGCTATAGCAATGCTTTCACGATTGATATTGCTTACACAAAATTCCAATTCTTTTTGATACTTATCTGGTTCATATCCTTTAGTATCTAACTCTGCCCTTTCTTGTTTATAGATTTCTAGATTATTCTTTGTAGCTGATATTTCAATACTTAAACTCTTAATTTTACTTTTTAATTCTTGTTCTAGGGTTCCACAAATACTACTCATGTACTTTGGTTTGATATTATTTAGATTTATTAAACCATAATCGATTTCATCTATATTGTTTAAATAAATGGTTAAGAACTCACAAACAATTAAGATTAAGACAATTGGAATATCATTAATGTTTTCTTCCACTTTAATGTTCTTATAACTCTTTTTAGGTTCTTTATCTAGAATATCTAAGAATTCAAGTAGTTTATCAATAGAATTATTAGTATGTTCTAGTAAAGTTATATCATTACTAGATTGCCAAATAATATTTTCGATTAAATGAACTTGTTTACTCAATTGATAATCTAAGAAATCATTATTAATATATTCTTTAAGTTTATTTAATTGTTTTTCATTAATATCTAAAAGATTACATTTTGTTTCTTTTAATTCATAACCTTCTTTTTTACATTCATTTTTAAGTAAGTTATAGAAGATCATGTAAGTTTCTTTATTTTCTAAACCATGTTTATATTGTTTTAAATGTTTTAAATAATTAATAGCAGCATTCTTAACTATTAAGATATTATTTTCTTTTATTTCTTTAGTTGTATCGGTTCTTTTTACTTTGATATTGTAATAAGTAAAATTAGCTAAGAAATCATCTATTTTATTTAAAGATACTGCTTTTTGAATATCCTTTTCAGGAATCGTATAACATATATTTATTTCTTTAGTTTCTGAATTGTTATCACCATTTAGAATATGTGGTAGGATAGCCATTAACCAAGATGTTTGGACGAATGTTCCATCTACAAACATTAAGAGGTTATTACTATCTGAATAATGATATTCTAATGTTAATAGTTTTTGTTGAAGTGCTAATAATAGTTCTAATTCATTCTTACATTTAATATTAGTTACTTCTTTAGGATTGAATTCATCATTGATATTTTTCTTTAGATATTCTTCATATTTATTTTCTAAATATGTTTCATCGTTAACTAATAGTTTGAATAAATACATATATACTTTGAAAGTTTTTCTTTCTTTGGCATGGAAAAAATATGAGCATTCACTAATCTTCTTATTTTGATTTTTAAATATTTCTATCAATGATTCAATAACCAAAGATATTTGTTCTTTTGTATTAGTGTATGCCATATTTTCACCTCCTTATAATTTTTCTAGTGTTTCACTGATGATTGAATATAAGTAAATATTTATTTCTTTATTAGAAATTGTTTTAATGTATTCTTTATAACCATTTAATTGGTTTAAATAGTTTTCATCTTTGATATTGTTTAATTTGTAATCAATAATATCAATTGTTTTATCTCGTTCAACCATTAAATCTATTATACCATGATATTCGGTATTATCTAGTTCATATATGAATTCATGTTCTTTATAAATGTTAGCATTACCGATATCTTTTAGGATATCATTAGCTAAAAATTTTTGAACTTTATTTTTAATAAATTCATCTTCTATTAAGTCTAGATTTGGATTTTTAAAATCTATTAATTCGAATACTTCATGGATGTTAAGACCTAGTTTCAAGTTATTATATGTATTCTTGTCTATTAGGTTATGTGTTGTTTTAGAGAAATGTTTAGTATTAGTTTCTTCCTTAGAAGTAATACTTATTTCAGATACTTGAATTGGATCTTTATCACTAGTAAGTTTAGATACTCCTTTTTTAGTAAATAAGTATTCATTAGTTAAGTCTAGGGTATTTAGATCTAATTCTTTATAATAATTAGCTACTCTTGGTTTAATAGAATTTAATACTTGAGCAAAAGAACGATATTTTCTTCTTATACTTAATTCTATTGTACCATTAGAATCTAAGTTATCAGTTTCTGGATCGAGAGTTGGTACAAGAAGAATCATTTTTTCCTTAGCTCTTGTTAAAGCTACATAGAATAATCTAATTCTTTCAGATATTTCTTCTTCTAGGTAGTTATATTTAACTAAGTATTTAACCATGGTTTCATGAATTCCTTCGTTAAAGTATGGGGTTATAATG
>JAEEGL010121439.1_pt1 | contig 11211 bp, 11 predicted proteins | sample 9134231 | NCBI WGS metagenome assembly JAEEGL01 (sample SAMN16246548, study PRJNA631951) | gut metagenome | biome: gut microbiome; feature: rumen; material: fiber-attached | host: Bos | place: Iran: Karaj | collected 2018-10
CTTCTTCATAAACCCGTGTTAAATTGTTCTTCGGCTCTTCTGACAGCAGTGGAAGGAGCTATTATGAGCAACTTAATACCAGGGAACCAGAGGCACCTTTCCTTGAATGATCGCTTATTCATTGAAAAGTCTTTGGATGACAACCTTACCTTTAAAGACATTGCCAAATACCTGTGCAAGGATCCCAGCACCATTTCCAAAGAGGTTCGCAAGCATCGCCTTTCGGAGTTCTGCTCAGGGAACGGTCTCTTTTACAATGACAAGAATCACTGTATCCACAGATTTAAGTGTACTCTCGTGAATGTCTGTCATAAGATTCTTGACTGTGGGATAAAGTGTCGTTCTTGTCCGTCGTGCAATCAGCACTGTTCAAACTTTGTACGCGAGCATTGTAGCCGTGTAGATCATGCGCCTTATGTTTGTAACGGCTGCCCTGATTTTAATCGTCGTTGTACCATACCTCATAAGTATCGTTATGACGGCAGATTCGCTGACAGGAAGTATCGTGAACTCCTTGTTTCCTCAAGAGAGGGAATCTCTTTTTCTACTACAATGACAACACTACATAGATTAAAAGATTCAAGATTTCAGATTTAGAAACAAAACGGGACGCACAGCGGCGCCGTAGCCGTTGGTGACGCCGCCGCCGTAGTCGTTGACGTCGCCGACGCTGCTCACGTCCGCGGCGAGGTTACTGCTACCGCCGGGCGAGCGCAGCCAGCACCAGCACGCGCCTTTGTTATCAGCGGTATAATAATTTTCGTTAGTGCCTTGATATTGATATGCTCCCTGCGCTACAGCGTATCTGCTCGGGGCACATCTGCGGTTGATGTCATAGGCTAAATAGTCTGTATCAAATCCGTAACTCTCTTTTAAAGCGTCCTCGATTGACAGAAGGAAAACTTTGTCCTTTGTATCATTACCGCCTTCTGTTCCATAGTAAGGATTGTCATTATTATGTACTGTTGTTTTCCTGATCATCGCCTTTTCGGTCTTATTAAAGGCAGCGTTGTAGAACTTCTCATTGAGCCATTTGCGTAAAGTACAGGTCTCCCAGGTTACATCAGTATCCTCCGTGTTATAAGGCAGGCAATCAAGGGCATACTTACTGATAACAACAATACCGCTCTTGGTTTTATCGAGAACCACCCACTCGATCGGGTCCTTTCCGTTAACCGGATAATCCTGCTCGTAGGTACCGAACTTAATGGTGTCACCTTTTTTTACCTTTGAGAAATTGTAGGAAGACTTGTATCCTTTCTTCTGTACGGTTACTTTAACAGTCTTTACTTTACTGAATTCGCCGTAAATACTTGAGTAATTTTCGTTCCATCCATCAGTATAGTGTGTACCTGCGTACGCACGCACCTTCACAGAAACACTTGCTTTCGAAAGATTTTTAAGCGTAACGGTCCTCACTGCCGTTCCGTCCTTCTCAACTGTTGCAGCGTTGATATAATCACCCTGATTTTCGTTATAATTATAGTCTCCAAAAGTATAGTTTTTGTTCTTGTATCCCGTATAACCACAGTCCGACGTAATCCATACCTCGTAACCGTCGGCCCCGCTCGTCTTCCCGATCGTAACTTTCACATCGGTGTCATTGACAGCTTTTACGGTAATCGACGGCGTCCCCGGCTTGTTGTCTGCTGCTTGCAGTCCCGCTGCTGGTAAAGTAGCGACCATCAAAGCCACCATGCATACAATCACAGTAATTATTTGAAATGCCTTCTTCATCTTTTTTCCTCCCGCTCAACCATTTTTTCAATGTTTTACTATAATTAGATTGTTCTATTCACCAGATACCTTTCCATCTCATCAACAGACATCGCCTTGTTTTTATATGTCTTTCCGAGTTCCTTTACAGTTTTATCATCCGTAAAGGTAATCACCACATGATCCACTTCCGGAAGCTTCTTATTAAAAGTCGACTTTTTTACTGATTCATCGTTTACATAATACGTGTCTGTCTTTTCCTTGCTGGAAACCCCGTCCTTTTTTACATAGTCTTTATGTGATTTTTGTAAAGTTTCATAACAAATAAAATTTCCCGATTTATCCTGTTTGTATATTTCGTAATACTCTGTTTTAAGATTATACTCATCATCTCTGACATATTGCGGAGCATCTATTTTGGTGCATCTGAACAGTTCACCGTCTTTTGATTTGTAATAAATCCCGTTTGGTCCGTATCTGACCGCAAAAGTATGATCAAGGCTTGCTATCTTAACAGCTCCACCTTTTTTGTTTTCCCATATATCCAGATATGTACTGTTTCCGTCATTTGTCAAAACCAGAAGCTCCTTCTTTCCATCTCCCGTAACGTCTTCAAGCGCAACCGGATTAGAGTCGGATTTTTTCATATCACCACTCTCGTAAGAAGTAAGTCCGATTGAATAATAATTATTCTGCAAGACTTTTATATATGCCTTAGCGCTCGACTTTGATAACCCTTTATCAGCTTTTACAGTTGTACTATCTCCGAGAAAAATCAGCGATTCATAATAAGTCATCGCAGTCGGTTCGCCAAATTCCCTATGAAAACCAAACACTGTAACAGCATGCTTTTTTTTAAGATCCTCTTCCAGTTTTTCATATTCACTTTTAGGTATCTCATTTTTATTTTTATCGTAGTGCCTCTCCCCATAGTTGTCCGGATTCCCGTCTCCGTACCACCACACCACGCTCTGAAGGATTTTTTCGTTCTGATGACCGGCATCGATCAGTTGCCACCATTCCTGATCACCGGCTTCTTCAACTGCGCTTTCATTAAACAAGTATAAAGACTTATCATCTGTAGCAATCAACGAAGAACTATACCAGTAATCCCTCATGAAATCACTGAGCTCGGCTTTTTTCGAATAAGTCAGTTCCGCTTTTCCGTCTTGATATGTATAGATTGAAAGTAACTCTATAATACCGGAATAGTCATTCATCTCAGCAAGTATAAGTTCAGGCGTATCATCTCCGAAGACATCAAGAACTGCTACCGTCTTCCTCATCTGAAGCTCCCCGTCCATATTCCAATTTCTGAACATAACATTAAGCGTTTTTTCTTTTCCCTTAACTATTTCAGCATAGGAACTGTATACTTCGTCATAATTGATCACAGTGCTTTCCTCATCAATAACGGGATCGTTTGTGTCGTCATTCTGACTATCGGTTATTACTTCTGTCGTTATTTCTTGCTCATTCGGCTTAGAAGCAGAATTCTTACCATCTGATGTCACTTTTTCAGTTTCATCAGTTACAAAAGCTTCATTATCCGGCTCAGTCTGTTCATTTTGTGTTTTCGAAACACTGTCTACGAGCGACCGATATTTTTCATCAGACGATCCACATCCCGGAATCAACAGAATCAGGGAAAGAGCTGCCAAAATGCTCATACTTCTGATTAATCTGCTTCTTCCATAATAATGCTTCATCATTCTTCTCCTTTAAAACCTTTTTGAACACTTCCGCGCCTGACAGGCATTAATAATGCCAACCCACTGATTTCGTCTAACGATTTTGGTACATTTTTCAATCGAACTGTAACCTCCTCTAAAAAGTCTAAAAGATCACGGTTACTTTTTGCACTATTTAGAGTGTCTCAAAAAAAATCATCATACAAAATGCATGGTCTGACTTTTACCATGGTTTGACATTTACTCAGGCCATATCAAAATGCTCGATCATTTTTTTGAGTAATAACATTCTGTCCATCCATCAAACATCTCTTCCATTGTTTTTCCAAACTGTTTAATAAACTGTTTTTTCGTTCCTTCATAATATACATTTCTTTTAATAAGTCCCAAATAATTAAAAGCACCATCCCCGATGCTCGTTACACTCTTAGGAATTGTTATACTTGCCAAGTTATCACACCAAGCAAATGCATGATTTTCGATACTCGTTACGCTATTAGGAATAGTTATACTGCTCAATCTACTGCACGAAAAAAATGTACCTTCACCAATACTCGTTACGCTATTAGGAATAGTTATACTCCTCAAGCTACTGCACCCGCTAAATGCTTCATTCCCGATGCTAGTTACGCTATTGGGGATTTTTATACTGGTCAAGCCTTCACAATCATAAAATGCATCATCCCCGATGCTAGTTACGCTATTGGGGATTTTTATACTGGTCAAGCCTTCACAATCATAAAATGCTTTACTCGCAATGTTTGTTACACTCTTTGGGATCGTCACCTTTCCACTGCATGACTTGCCATCAATCAATATATGATTTACAACAACAAGCGGATTCTTTTTTGCCTTGTTTTTCAGCCACTCAGTTCCTTCGAAAGCATCTCTCCCAATGCTCGTCACACTTTTAGGGATTTTTATATTGATCAAGTTTTCGCAACTCCAAAATGCATAATCTCCAATGCTCGTTACACTATTAGGGATTATTATATTAGTCAAACTTTCACAATTATAAAAGGCAGATTCCCCAATGCTTGTTACACTATTGGGTATCTTTATACTGGTCAGGGCTCTGCAATTATGAAATGTCCCACCCCCGATGCTCGTTACACTATTGGAGATTCTTATACTAGTCAAGCCACTACAATGATCAAATGCGTCATCCCCGATGCTCGTTACACTATTTGGGATTTTTATATTGGTCAAGCTACTGCACTTATAAAATGCTTCATTTCCAATGCTCATTACACTATTGGGGATTTTTATACTGGTCAAGCTACTGCACTTATAAAATGCTTCATTTCCAATGCTCATTACACTATTGGGGATTTTTATACTGGTCAAGCTACTGCACTCCCTAAATGTTGCATCCCCGATGCTCGTTATGCTATTGGGAATAGTTATTCTGCTTAAGCTACTACATTTCCCAAACGCCCCCCCACCGATGCTCGTTACGCTATCGGGAATAGTTATACTTCTCAAGCTACTGCATTCTACAAATGCACCCTCTCCAATAATTTTAACGCCATTAGAAATTGTTATACTATTCAAGGCTATGCATTCATCAAATGCACAATCTCCAATAATCCTTACACTCTCAGGGATTGTTATACTGATCAAGCCTTTACAATCCCTAAATGCAAGATTCCCGATGCTCGTCACACTATTAGGGATCGTTATGCTTATTATTTTGCTACGATCCTTAAATGCACGCTCACCAATGCTCGTTACACCGTCAGGAATAGTCACATCCGAATCACTACCACGATATTTAACAAGCACGCCATCTATAATATCAAAATCATTATCTGCTGCATTTGCGCCTACAGTATGAATTCCAATACAGATAAAAATCAGCAGAAAAAAGATCAAGCCCCAAACTTTAGATGATCTATCTGCCACAAGCATATTTCTATTCATCGTATTCTACAAATCTCCCTTCTTGCTATATTATCATTATGTCAAACTGATAAATAATAAATAATTGTTTTGCAAATAAAAAACAATTAATAAAGTCTTTTGGTTTTTAATCAATTCTATTTGCTATGGATGCGTTTGCACCGTTATAAACATCCGATCTCCAACAATTTTGTATAGCTATGATGTCATCGTCAATTTTGTGAATTTGATCGTTATAATAGTATAGTTCTCCTAAAGACTTGACAAAATTGTAATTCTTAAGAAATAGAAGATTTCCTTCAGGAGTGATCGTAGAATTTGTAACCCCTTCCGAAATCTTAACACTTTTACCATTCTCATACATGCGTAAACATCCTGATTGATTCTCACTGTCATATTCAGAATAATAGTATATACGTCCATAATATGGATATAAATATATTGAATCTTTAAGCAATTTACAATTGTTTGATACAGTATCTACTTCGATATTATTAACAGACATAGTCAATTTATTGTCCTCAAATTTGTTTACAAAGTATAAAATGTCATTATTAATCACAACCGGCTTCAATTTTCCATCAGTTACAACAGAATCACTTAATTTGTGGCATTTTATCTCTGAACCGATTATTTCATATTTATACAAAGATCCAATATTATATAAACCATTTTCTATGTCTTTTTCTTGACCTGTATTATCTTTAGAAACATAGTAGGCTTCGGTTAACTCGTTATTAAACCCAATAAACTCAAGGTTATCCCCACAATAATAAACATTTTCTTCAACAGCTATATATACTCTTCCTGTTAAAGATTCAAAAGAGACAATAGGTTTTATGCTTCCCATTTCGTCAAATAATACATACATAACATCGGCGCTAACCTTTTTGGTGCTATTTTCATCAAAATAATACAGACAGCTATCATCGAAATAATATCCCGTTCCATTGTTGAAAAACGTTAACCTACTATAATTCACCTTCGATTTATATTCATAAATGCCTTTTCCTTTTTCATAAAACAATATACATCCATCATTGCTATCATTCTTTTGTGCGTAAATATACATTTTAATTGAATCGTTTTCCCAGCAATAGCAATTGTAGATTTCCTTTGCCGAAAACAGCTGCTTGATCTCTGAACCTTCTTCCTTGATAAAGATGGCATTTCCTTTTTGAAAAATAATGGTTTTTCCATCTTTTGAAACAAATAATTCATCCATATCATCATTCTTCAGAAACATTTTTGTATTGTTTTCCGAATCATAATAATATACTCCTTTTTCTTCTTCATCATGTCCGGCATAATAAACAGTTTTTCCGTCATCACTAAGTCGCTGTCCATCATATCCGTGTTCTGTAAGTTTTACCGCAGAGTTAATAGGATTGTTCAATTTACACACATACCAAGCATGTGATTTTCCAGCCGCGTTTGAATACAATAATGTACTTTTATCTTTAGATATAAGACAATAATGACCTCGTCCCGCAATTTCATTGTTTGACAAACCATCGCTAAATCCAGATGTAATTTGTGCTATTTCGTGCTCTTCTGTATTATAACAATACATTTCGCCATCTTTAACATAGAATAAAAACTTATCATCAACAGTGGCTGCATTATTTGTAGTATTAGATGAAGTATCGCTTTGGGTATCATCTACAACAGTACTGTTATCCAATTGTGAAGATGTGCTTTCATTTACCGGCTTTTCAATTCTCTTTTCTTGATCTATATTCTCTAAAGTTTCATTATACGTTTGATTCGAAGATATTTTGCAAGCCTGTAAACAAAGTATAATAGTGACACAAATTAAAACCCGAGTCGCTAAAGTTCTTTTCACCATTATAATTATCCCTCGATAGTTTTTATTGTTTTTCAGAAACAGATTTCATCTTCGTGTTTCCGCACTCACAGCTTACTGAATACCAGGCCACACGCTTTCCGCATTTCGAGCAGATCCAGTCTTTATCATTGGCTTTTTCGTCCAGAATATGCTTTTGTCCGTTCAAGCCCGCTTCTCCGTCTTCATAGGTGCTCGATTTTCCTGATATTCCATCTACTACTTTATCGACTCCCTTTCTTATAAGGTTTTCAATCAAACGAATTATCACGAAAATAGCAATTGCAGAAGCAATTCCCACAACAACCCCTATTACGGTGTTTTTTGTTGATAATCCGACCCAAAGGCCTAAAAGAAATCCTATGTAGATACCATTATATGCATATGTCCTTCGCATAATGCCCACCTCCTGATTAATCTCTTTTTACTATTTTGTTTCATTAGCCCTTCGCTCTTTTTCCCGTCGAAGCTTTCTAGATCTTGCCGAATTACTTATACCATCAACGATTCGGTTCCCAATAAAGCCAATCAGAATAACTACAAACACTCCTATTGCCAAATAAACCCAAGACATATCCTCCCCCCTTTCGTAAGATAATTATGATCTTGTTATTGAACTCTTTTGACGCACAAGATATAAAAGCGTTCTGTTTTCACATTTCAAAACAAGCTTGTCTTTATCTTGAAATCCATTTTATAAAATGTCGATCGAGTCTCCGGGTCAATTGACATAAAAGTCTTTTCAACGGATGTCAGAAGAGCATTCATTTTATCGCCTGACATATATCCAAAATCTCCCTCTTTCCATTTCAAGAACTCAAATCTATATATGCTTTTCCCTTGGTCATTGTTTGTTTCTTTAGAGTAAAGAACAGCCGCAAAATACGTGGATATAAAATCAAAACGAATGCTTTCGTTATTCTTTGCAGCTTGAACAGAAACTCCTTTTGGTATCAGCATGCCTGATATTGCTTTATCGAGTTCGTCCACAGAACCAACCTTCGCTGTAAACTCTTCTCCGCTTTCAGCAAACCTTGTAGGTCTGTCTACAAGAATTCCTTCTGCCTCTTGTTTTTTGAAACTATTTCTTTTAACGATAATAAGTATTACCCAAAAAGAAATACCTGCCAGAATAATGATCCATTCCATATGTTCCTCCCAGTGCGTTGTCAAAAGATATCATAGACAAAAATATTAAGATTTCAGATTGATAAACAAAACGGGACGCACGGGGCCGTTGCGGTCGTTGATCCAGCCGTAGCTCCCGCCGTTGCCGTCGATATAGACGACCGCGGCGTGTTTACTGACATAGCCGGGCGAGCGCAGCCACCAGTTGCAGGCCCCAATGTCGTCAGCGGTATAACCGTCAGTGGCGTTGCCGCTGTACTGGTATGCCCCTTGGGCTACCGTGTAATCCGTGGGTTCACATCTTCGGTTGATGTCATAAGCATCCATGTCAGAGTCGAAACCATATTTTGTGTTCACTATTTCCGAAAGCGAAAGCAGAAAAACCTTGTCCTTCGTATCCTTTCCTCCTTCGGTTCCGTAGTAGGGATTATCCTCGTTCTTTACTGCCGCGCTCCTGATCATCTTTTTCTCGACAGAGTTAAAAGCTGCATTGTAAAACTTTTTATTGAGCCACTCCCTGAGCGTACATTCCGCCCAAGTCGTATCTACCCACTCTGTGTTGTAGGGAAGGTAGTCGAGAGCGTACTTGCTCATAACAAGAAGTCCGTCCCTTTTCTTGTCGAGGACAACCCACTCGATCGGATCCTTGCCGTTAACGGGATAATCCTGCTCGTAGGAACCAAACTTGATGATGTCACCCTTCTTTGCTTTCGAGAAGTTGTAGGAGGTCTTGTAGCCTATTTTCGAGGACTTGACGGTGACAGTCTTGGCTTTACTAAAATCGCCGTAATACCAATCATCTGATTCATCCAAACTCCCATCAGAATAGTATCTATACTTTACACCTCTGACCTTGACAGACACCTTCCCCTTTGTAAGATTCTTCACGGTAACGGAACGGGCAGCAGTTCCGTCCTTTTCGACCTTTGCGGCGTTGATATAATTCCCCGGATTGTCGTCGTTGTATATATACGAATGATCATAATTATAGTTCTTATACCCCATATACCCGCAATCGGATGTCACCCAGACCTCATAAAAGTCAACGTTGCTCGTTTTCGCGATAGTTACCTTGACATCGGTGTCGTTCACCATTTTTACCTTGATCGAAGGTGTGCCCGGTTTGTTATCGTCGGCACTTGCCGAGCCCGCAGGCAGAACTCCCATCACAACGCAGATCAAAGCCAAAAGTGCAATTACTCTCTTCATTATTGTCTTTGTCTTCATGCTTATATTCACTCCTATTTTCCCATGTCTATACATTAGTACCTGTTACCCTTGAAAGAACATCCGTACTTCAAAGTACAAGATATTTTTCCATCAATGTCCCAGTTTTCTATACATGACGTTCAAAGCTTTTTTTCTCCTTCACTATAGTAGCGTAGGCTTTATATGCGTCATCATAGTTTTTTACAACATTAATCTGCTCATTACCGGCGTCATTCTGATCAACACTTAAAGCATGTGCTATCACTTGATGCCGAGCTGATCCTTAACTGTCTGCTTGAAGTTAGCAATAGCCTCGTCACGAGTTACTCTGCCAGCTGTGTAAGCCCGAACCGCATCTCTCCATAAGGAGTTGATTTTCTCATCGTACTGAGTGAGGTTCTTACCGTTTACATACTTGTTAGCAGATACATAATAATCGAACATATTCTGTCCGCCGAGGAAGTCAAGCCTTCCATCAGACTTTCTCATAGCTGTTTCAGAAGCAACAGTGTCTTTTGTGCCCCCTTCGCCGTTAAGAGTTCCGTTTGCCCAGTAATACTGGAGACCGGTCGTGCTGCAGTCAAGTGTGATCCACTTAATAAGCTCAGCTACGCCGTTCTTAGCCTTGGTGTCCTTGTTAGCAAGAACCCATGTACCGCCCCAGAAGAAGCCGATAGGGGAGTTACATACTGCCCAGTCACCGAATGAGCTGTCATCGCCTTCGCCGCAGTTCTGGCCGATTGTGTAGTTGATGAGCCATGCAGGTCCGAAGAAACCAAGAACGCCACCGTTCTTCTTCATATCTGCGAACCAGCCTTCCTGCCAGTCCTGAGTGTCATGATGATATCCGTTGTCCTTAAGCTTCTTGGAAAGGTCAAGGAATGCTTCTCTCTTAGGATCGATGTAGAGCTTGCCGTCTACGATCCAGCCCTTGTCAGAGCTGTTCTCAACTGCGTGCCAGATATCGCCATCGCCTGAGCAGATAGCATATCCCTTTGCCTTGAGCTCTTCAGCTGCTTCAAAGAACTTATCCCATGAACCCGAGCCGCCGCCGATCTTGTCCTGAACAGTCTTAGGATCATCTGTTCCCCAAGTATCCTTAGCGATTGAACGACGATAGATGAAGCATCCGCCTGTAGCCTGGTAACCAAGTGCTACTACGTTGTTGTCGCTGGGACGTGTTCCGATTGCTACAGAGTAGCCGGAGATGTTTGCATCAGCGATCATCTTGTCAACGTCGATTCCGAGATCCTTGTATGTTGCTGCATAGCCTGCTGCATCACCCTGTGAATACTTAAGGATGAAAGCTGCCTCTGCTGCGTACATATCAGGAGCGTCATCTCCGCCTGCTGCAAGAGCAGCGTCAAGAGCGGGCTGGTAAGCACCGTCTGTTGTAGCGATGATGGTTGTCTTGATCTCATAGTCGAAAGAAGGATTGAGCTCTTTGTAACGATCTACCATCTTAGGGATCTCGTCTGTGAAAGACCAAAGATTGATAACCTTCTTCTCATCAGGTGCGGGAGTTGTAACTGTTCCAGCAGATGCGCTGTCATCAGTCTTAGCTGTGTCGCCAGCTGTTGTGGTTGTCTCATCCTTCTTCTCTTCGCTCGAGCAAGCGGTGAGGCATCCGATGATCATTGCTAAACATAATAATGCTGCAATAAAACGTTTCATAATACCCTCCTCTAAAAGTGTATAATGGTTTTGTTGGGCGTTCTA
>JAEEGL010300435.1_pt1 | contig 11211 bp, 10 predicted proteins | sample 9134231 | NCBI WGS metagenome assembly JAEEGL01 (sample SAMN16246548, study PRJNA631951) | gut metagenome | biome: gut microbiome; feature: rumen; material: fiber-attached | host: Bos | place: Iran: Karaj | collected 2018-10
CCCAGAAGGGAAGCTCACAGGGGCCTTCGACAATGGTAAAACCGGATGCATTCGCTTCCTTGATGACGGTCTCAATATCGTCTGTCGCAAGTGCGATGTGGTCGATCGCACCGCGGAAACCGGAAACGACATCTTTTTCATATGTCTCGATCAGGATCCCTTTTCCGGAGAAAAAACGGACCGTTCCGTTGTTCTCCGTCTCGTAGATCATTTGAAAGCCAAGTGCTTCGTAAAACTTTGTTGTTGCTTCTATATCTTTTGTCGGAACACCGACATGCTGATATCCTGTAACATAATCAATCAGAGCCATTTTTTCTCCTTTCGGGATCATAATGTGAAATGATCAAAAATCTTCTTGTTTTCTGCGCATGTAATATCCAGATAGTCGTACTTGCCGGATGCATACACGACGTATACGTTCTTTCTGCCTTCGTCCACTGCCTGTACGGCATATTTTGCGAAGCCGGCAGCATGCATTCTGTCCTGTGCGGTCGGAACGCCGCCGCGCTGCTGGTAACCAAGCAGGTTCACTTTGATGTTTACACCCAGCTTTTCTTTTACATAGGCGGCTGCTTCGATCGTCTGATAGCACCCTTCGGCAAACGTGATCAGGACGTAATCGCGGTCCTTCTTTTCCAGAAGTTCCTTGACTTTGTCGCAGATCTCTTCGTTGCTCATCGGCTTTTCTACCAAAACGCTACAATCAGCCATGCCCATCAGGACACTGCTGTGCGTCAGATAACCGTCCCAGGCGCCGAGCGTCTCTACAAAGAACACTCTGCCCGGCAGCGACATGCCTGTATCGGAGATGTCGTCGATATAGATCATCTGCTTGTTTAAAGCGGTATCATGTCCCAATGTGTATTCACTGCCGTAGATGTTGTTGTCGATCGTTCCCGGAATACCGATCACGTTGAGCTTTTCATCTGCGTGGTGCAGTGCAAGTGCGCCTCTGAATGAGCCATCCCCGCCGATCACGATCAACGCATCGATCTTGTTCAGCGCCAGATTCTCAACCAGCTTTTTCTGCCACTTTTCTTCTTTTAACTCAGGAAAACGGCCTGTCTTTAAAACGGTCCCGCCCAGCTTGTACCATCCCTGCACGTCCTGCAGGGACAGCTTGATAAAATCGTTGTCGCGGATCCCCAGAAAGCCTCTTTTGTAAGCGAACACTTCATGCCCTTTTGCTTTTGCTTCCCGCACGATCTGCGCAACACAGGGATTCATACCGGGCGAATCGCCGCCGCTTGTGATTACAGCAATATTCATGCCTCTGCTCCTTATTTAAAGATGTCTCTGTTGGCACATCCGTAAAGATCGATCTTATTTGCTACGATCTTCGCGCAGGCTTCTTTAACCGGGCCAACGAGCTTCTTCGGGTCGATCTCTGTCTCAGGAACGCTGCCGACAGCTGCACGAACAGCATTTGTAAATGCAGCCTTCAGTTCTGTTCCGACATTGATCTTGCTCATACCCATGCGTACGCATCTCTTGAAATCTTCTTCCGGAACGCCTGTACCGCCGTGCAGAACGAGCGGGCAATCCGTGATCTGAAGGATCTTCTCAAGACGAGGGAAATCCAGCTTGGGTTCGCTCTTGTAGAAGCCGTGAACGGTACCGAATGCGATTGCCAGCGCATCAATACCCGTCTCCTCAACGAAGCGCGGAACATCTGCGGGATCCGTAAACGTTGCGGATGCATCGGATACAACGATCTGTTCTTCCTTGCCGCCGACTTTACCGAGCTCAGCCTCAACGGAGCAGCCGAATTTCTTAGCGAATTCCACCACGGATTTGGATGTTGCGATGTTGGTCTCATAATCCTTTGCGGATGCGTCGATCATAACGGATGTGTATCCCGCTTCCACGCAGGCCTTCAGAAGATCAACGTCTGTCGCATGATCAAGATGCAGACATACCGGAATGTCAACGGAATCAGCCATACCTTTTACAAGGCCGACGATCTGCTTGGGTCCCATGTATTTTACAACGCTCATACTGGACATCAGGATAACGGGAGCGTTCTTCTCAGCCGCGCCCTGTACGATGCCCTGTGCGTCTTCATATCCGTTAAAGTTGAATGCACCGACTGCATATCCTTCTTTTCTGGTGTTTTTCAGAATCTCTTTTAATGTAACAAGTGCCATATTCTCTCTCCTTTACCTTTTCAATTTCTCTCGAACCAGCCAATAGGTACCGTATAATACCACGCGATCGTTCAGCAGCGAGTATCGCACCGTATCATCCGTAACAGGTGCAAGACAACGCTCTTTGATCACGCGCATCATTTCTTCATGGAAGAACGCTTTGCCCTTCGTCAGGCCGCCGCCCAGGACGATCACATCCGGATCGTACAGGTTCAGCAGATTGCTGATCCCGATCCCCAGATAGTAGCCTTCCTTCCGGAAGGAGGAAAGTGCGTAAGGATCACCTTTAGCGGCCCATTCCGTCAGGATCTTTCCTTCGATCCGTTCCGGATCGTATCCGATGGATTCGAACACGCTGTTCTTTACACCGGCTTTCAGATCCTCTAAAAGCCGCCTGTTTACGGCAGTTCCGGATGCGTACAGTTCAAAGCATCCTTTTGCGCCGCACGGGCAATCAAGGCCTTCCGGGTCGATGCACATATGACCGACCTCCGCTGCCGCGTCATGGGCTCCGTGATAGATCTTTCCGTTGATGACAAGTCCGCCGCCACAACCGGTCGAGACCGTCATATACAAAACATTGTCCAAATCTTTGGCCACGCCGCACTTTGCTTCCGCAAGCGCTCCGAGGTTTCCGTCGTTATCAAGATACACGGGCCTGCCGTAATCTTCTTTGAGCCGCTTCACGATCGGAAAATTGTGCCAGCCCATCAGCGGTGCATGTACGATAATACCTTCCTCGGCCTTCAAAGGCCCCGGGCTTCCCACACCGATCGCTTCGATGTCCTCCATTGTGACGGAAAAATGATCCAGCACCGTATCCAGAACACTTCTCGTATTCTGATATACCGCCTCTTCTCCCTTAAACGTTTGTGACTTGGCTGTATATGCGAAATTATCAAGTAATTCCCCGGACTCGGTAAAAAGTCCCGATGTTGTCTTTGTTCCGCCTATATCAAGCGCAAGATAGTATTTGCTCATATCGTTCTACCTGCTTCACGATCAGTTCTGTGCTTTCTTCTGAGACATATCCAAAACGACAGCAAAGATGATGATCACGCCGATAACGACGTTCTGCCAATATGAGTAGATCTGCAGCAGATCCATACCGGTCTTGATAACCGCGATAACCGCGCAACCGAACATCGCACGCGCAACCGATCCGGAACCGCCGGATAAGCTCGTTCCGCCGAGTACGGTGGATGCGATCGCAAACATTTCATAAGTATTACCTGCATTCGGCTGACCGTTCTGTAGCTTGGATGCGATACAGATACCGCACAGACCTGCGGTGATACCGCAAATGATGTGGCTGGCAAGTGTGACACGCTTAACGTTGATACCGCTTAAGTGTGCGACATTGCTGTTACTGCCGACTGCAAACACATGACGTCCGAAAACCGTCTGGGAGAGCAGGATGTGCATGATCAATACAACGATCACGGTAAAGATAACGATTACCGGAATCGAACCGTTCGGCATATTCTCTGTCGGGAATACACGGCTTGCACCGAGGAACGCAAAGTTGTCGGCCAATCCGTATACAGGCTGACCACCTGTCAGAATGAATGCCACACCTCTGAGTGCTGTCAGTGTCGACAATGTACAGATCATCGGGATAACCCTGAAGTATGCGATCAATACACCGTTGATCAGACCGCAGATACCGCCGACGATGATGCCGACAGAGATCAGCAGGAACAGTGAAAACGAAATACTCATATCAGGGAACATCAATCCCGCAAACGATGCAATGATACCTGCCACACCGGCAATGGAACCAACCGAGATATCAATACCGCCGAGGATGATAACATAGGTCAGGCCGGATGCCAAGAGCGCGTTCGTACACATCTGGGACAAAATATTACTTACGTTACGTGAGCTGAAGAAGGTATCGCTCGCTATGCCGAATCCCAGGCAGAGCGCAACCAATACAATGACTACAACATTTTCGCTTATCAGCTTTTTAGCCTTTGTTTTATCCATTTTTATCTTTATTCCTTTCCAACTTTTGTATCTACATCACTGGTAATGCTGGCAAGTTGAATCAATGCCTGCTCATTGATCTCGCGTTCTGTCAATTCTCCGCTGATCCTACCTTCACGCATTACGATAACGCGATCCGCAACGCCGATGATCTCCGGCATTTCGGACGAGATCATGATGATCGTTCCGCCGTTCTGAACAAAATCATGCATCAGTGCGTAGAATTCTGATCTGGCATTCACGTCAATACCTCTGGTCGGTTCATCCAGGATCAGAATATTGGAATCCGCCGCGAGCCATTTCCCCAGGATAACTTTCTGCTGGTTACCACCGGACAGGTTGCGTAAAAGTGTGAACATGTTCGGTGCTTTGACTTTCAGCTTGTCCATATAGGTCGAAGCCGCTTCTTTTTCCCATCCCTTATTCAGAAAACCGAATCGTTTCTGCCTGTTCTTCAGGCTGGGAAGTGATATATTCTCAACAATATTTTTCTCCAAAAGAAGGCCCGTACGACGTCTGTCTTCGGTAACAAATCCGACATTGTGCTCGATCGCTTCACGCGGATTGTTGAATGTAACTTCTTTTCCCTCCAGGAAAATCTTGCCGGAATCCAGTTTTGTGACGCCGAAGATTGCTTCCATTACTTCGGTACGACCGGCGCCGACCAGTCCGGAGAATCCGAGGATCTCACCGGCATAAGCCGTGAAGGAGATATCACTGAACACACCGTTCTGGCAAAGGCCTTCAACACGAAGCATCTCCTTGCCTCTTGTGTGCTGGTGCTTATTGTAATAATCGCCCATTTCTCGGCCTACCATGCTATTGACGATCTGCTTCTCGGAAGCATCCTTTACGAGCATGGTATCAACCTTGCAACCGTCACGAAGCACCGTGACTCTGTTACAGATCTGTGTTAATTCTTTCAGCCTGTGTGTGATATAGATGATCGCAACCTGCTTCTCTTTTAAGATCTTCACCTGCTCGAACAACGCATCGATCTCGTGTTCCGAGAGGGAAGAGGTCGGCTCATCCATGATAACTACTTTTGCATTCTTGGAAATAACTTTCGCTATTTCGATCATCTGCTGCTGTGCCGCATTCAGACTCCCCGCATTCGCGGTAGCGGAGAGCTTCACTTTCATGAAGTCCAGGATATCCTGTGTCTCCTTATTCATTCTTGCTTTATCAAGCAAGCCGTTCTTTTTTCTGATCTCTCGACCAAGCCAGACATTTTCCGCAACCGTAAGGTCCTTTGCAATACTGAGTTCCTGATGGATAACCGCGATCCCCGCGTCGATCGCCTGACCGGGCGCAGTAAACTGCATTTCTTTACCCTCAAGAATGACCGTACCTTCCGTAGGAACATATACACCTGAAATGATCTTGATCAGAGTTGATTTCCCGGCGCCGTTCTCACCGACAAGCGCATGTACCTCACCGGGATAGAAATCAGCCGATACATCCGTCAGAGCACGCACTCCGGGGAAAACTTTGCTTATGTTTTTTACTTGTAAAATAGGCTCCATATCTTTCCTTTTTCTCCAAAAATTTGTCCGAGTAGGTAAGACCTACTCGGACAATTTCCTACTCAACGGAGTACTTTCCAGTTTTATCAGATCATTAATTTGCTGCGTTCTCTTTTGTGATGATGTAAGGAGCGATAAAGATCTTCTTATCTGTTACAGTACCGGTTGTCATATAGCTGATCATTTCGTCAACGATTCTAGCACCGATCTGCTTCGGATCCTGAGAAATCTCGGATACCCAGTATTTTCCGGTATCTTCGCTGAGGATTGCTTCTTTAGCTTCCGGGTTGCCGTCGAAACCGATGATGAGGCAGTTGGAACCTGCAGACTTGATTGCTGCAAGAGCGCCTGTAGCTGCCGGATCACCTACGCAGAATACTGCAGCGCATTCCGGGTTGTTTGTTAAGATGTTCTGCATGATCTTTTCAGCTTCGTTTGCATCACCCTTGTAGTCATAACCTGTAAGGAGCTTACGATCAGCTTTCTCAACTTCTGCAACAGCACCATTCTCTCTGTCAAGGCAGGAAGAAGCGGAAGGATAACCGATGATTGCAACTGTGTCACCGTCTTTTGTCAGACGAACAAGTTCCTGTCCACCAAGAACACCACCCTGGTAGTTGTCTGTACCAACGAAGCAGTTGATCGCATCAGATTCGGATGTACAGTCAAATGTAAACATCTTTACGCCGTCTTTGTCAGCGTTCTCGATTGCGGGCTTAACGCCTGCAGCATCGTTACATGCAAGAGCGATCGCGTCGCAACCGTCTGCTGTGAAGTTCTCAACTTTGCTTGTAGCGATAACGGGGTCAAGGCTTGCATCCAGTACGGAGTAGTTGCCAACACCCTTTGCTTTACACTCTTCTTCGATACCCTGCTGGATCAGCTGGTAGAAAACGTGTTCAAAGGAACCAACTACGAAACCGAATTTCAGATCGCCAACACTCTTTGCCTCAGCAGGTGCTGCTTCTTCAGCGGGTGCTGCTTCAGCGGGTGCAGCAGCTTCCTGTGCGGGAGCAGCTTCCTTAGCGGGTGCTGCCTCTTCAGCTTTTTGGCCACAGCCAGAAAGCATACCCATGATCATTGCTGCACATAACAACGTACTAACAATTTTCTTCTTCATTTCTTTCCTCCTTAGTGGTTTGAAAAAGTTCTGTAAAGTTGTTGAAAAAATGTTTCGTTTGTTTTCGCTTTACAAGTCATATTCTATTTCGTTTAGTTTCTTTTGTCAATTCAAAGTTTCAATTTTGTTTATATTATTTCAATTCTGACCACTTTTATTGTATAAAATGCACAAGGAACCTTAATAGACGTCTACGCCCAGCTTTCGAATGCGATCCAGAATGTCGCCCGGTGCGCCCGAATCGGTGATCATACAGTCCAGATCTTCGATCTCGGCGACCTTCGTCAGAGACACTTTTCCGAACTTGGAAGAATCAACCAGGACAAAGTGTTCTCTACTGCTTGCCATCATGGTTTTCTTGACTTCCGCCTCATACATGTTCGGCGTTGTGATCCCCTGAGAGACGCTGAATCCGTTCACGCCCATGAAAAACTTGTCGGCGTGGATCGCAGATAAAATGCCGTTCGTAAAAGGGCCGACGCAGGAATAAATACCTCGTCTGTAATGCCCGCCCGCAAAGATCAGTTCGTATTCCTTACGTTCACGGAAGACTTCGGCGATATTGAAAGCGTTCGTAATAATCGTCAAGCCCTCCAGGCCTCGTTCAATGATCAGACGCGCCAGTTCCTGCGTAGTCGATCCGGCATCGATGATCAGCGAATCGCCCTCTTTGATAAACTTGAAGGCCTTTTCGGCGATCTCCCGTTTCGCCTCCATGTTCATGGTTTCTTTTTCGGTTTCGATCTCTTCCGCCTTGCTGGGCGAAAGTCCGACAGCACCACCGAACGTACGCTTGATCTCCCCGGCTTTACTGAGCGCGTTCAGATCTTTACGGATCGTGACAGTCGAAACACCAAACAGTTCTGAAAGCTCAGCCACGGTAATCTGCGGCTTCTGGGTGATATACTCCAGTATTTTCTGCTTTCTTTCGTTATAGAACATTGTTATCCTCTTTTCATTTTTGACAATTTTTTGCTTCAAATTTATCATATCGAGGTTTCATTTTGGTGTCAATAGGATTCATTTAATTTCTTTTGATTTCATTTTATCAAAGACGCGTGTAATTAACCCTTGTCGCATAGTTGTAATGCTCCGCAAGCTGAACCACATAATCCTTTACCAGCGCGCGCGGTGAAGCCGTCAGAAGTCCTTCGCAGATCTTCGCATACTGGAGCGGCATGTACTGATGGATCAGGCTCATGGGAATGTTCACCTTCTCCATGTTATCAAAAAGCTTCTCCATGGCTTCTTCGATCTCAGGACGCGCAAAATAGTATCTGCAGCGGTCGGAATAGCTGTATTTTCTCTTCAGATACAGCTCCTCGGGCGTACCATGATAATGCTTCTCCCAGTTGCCCGGATTCTCCAGCATTGTCTTCTCCAGCACATCCGGGAACCTTGCCTGCTTAGAAGACTCTACCAGCAGCTCTTCCATGCGGCTTAATGCGAACAGGCCCTCACGAAGTGAAAACGTCAATGCCGGTCCGACCTTCAGGATCGCAATTCCGTCCCGTACCATGTTGCGGAGAGACTCCGGTGTCTGATAGTCCGTGGAATGGCCTTCCAGAACCAGATTCGGATACCGCTTCATCCCTTCGATCAGCTCTCTTGCATTCACGGGATCATAATAGAATACCGTATCATCACCGAATTCCACTCCGGGCTGTACAACGATCCCTGCGATATAACGGAATGCATCCGATAAGCCCTCTTTTTCAAAAGCTGCGTGGTATGCTTCGATCGTCTTGGCCACCGCCTCGGATCTCGTAACGGATATCGTATCCTCTTCCTGCTGTGCACCGCCCGGGATCGGTACCTCGCTTCCGATGATGTAGGCAGGATGCATTTCATTCGGATCCTTTTTCTGCAGTTCCCGAAAAGCTTCCTCGCAGACGCGCATGAGTCTTGCGCCTCTACGTGCGATCGTCTCATCGAGCAGCGGCGCATTTACATCGTCGTCGCCAAGACGCATGCTCGTATCGAGGTGGATCTTCTTATACCCCGCAAGAACAAAAGCGCGGACCAGATCTTCCGACTTTTTCATCGCAGATTCTTCGCTCTCGCCCGCCCATGTAAGCGGTCCGAGGTGATCGCCGCCAAAAATGATCCGCTCGCGCGGAAGGCCTACGCGATCCGCAAGTTCATAAACATAATCGCGATAGTCCGCAGGCTGCATCCTGGTATAGCCGCCGAACTGATTAACCTGATTGGCCGTTGCCTCCACCAGAATACTATCGCCAAATCTGGTCGCCTGCTCTAAAAGCGCCTCCAGCGTCAGGCCGTTCGCGGTACAGTACGATGCGATTCCGATCGGAACGTTCTTCGCGCGTGTTGCTACCAGTGTCAAAATTGGATTATCCATTTTACTACTCCTCCGTGTCTTTTGTTATTGTCTGGATCACACAAACACTATTAGACACCCTGAAGCCTTACTTTTCAACCCAATTTGCTATTTTTTCAAAAAAATAATCCCCTTTCGATTTAAGAAGTCGAAACTGTTTATATAATATAAAAAATAAAGGGCCGACTTTCGTCGACCCTTTATCAGGTTACGTTAATTATTTGTTTGCAAGCTCTGCTTTCAGCTTCTCGGTAAGCTGCGGAACGATCTTGTTGAGATCGCCTACGATACCGAAGTCAGCTACATCGAAGATTGGTGCATCCTCATCTTTGTTGATCGCGATGATGATGTCGGACTCTTCCATACCTGCAACGTGCTGGATCGCACCGGAAATACCGATTGCGAAGTATACGTTCGGACGAACTGTCTTACCGGTCTGACCTACCTGAAGATCCTTCGGCTTCCAGCCTGCATCTACAACTGCACGGGAGCAGCTTACGGTACCGCCGATCACTGCTGCAAGATCCTCGAGGATCTTGAAGTTCTCGGGAGAACCTACGCCACGGCCACCGGATACGAGGATCTTTGCATCCATGATATCTGCGGTATTCTTAACAGCCTTAACGACTTCTTTGATCGTAACGTATTTCTTGTTGGGTGTGAAGCCCGGATTGTACTCAACCACATTCGCTTTTGCGCCCTTGATCGGATCGATCTTCTGCATAACGCCGGGACGAACGGTTGCCATCTGCGGACGGTTGTTCGGGCAAGCGATGGTAGCGATCGTGTTACCTCCGAATGCAGGACGGGTCATGAGAAGCTGATTGTGCTTCTGCTCCTGGCCGGGAACTGCAACAAGCGGGAAATCACCGATCTCAAGTACTGTACAGTCTGCTGTCAGACCTGTTGCAACTCTTGCGGAAACAGTCGGACCAAGATCACGACCGATCGCTGTTGCACCTACAAGAACGATCTCGGCTTTGAATTCGTTGATAACGGAAGCAAGTGCGTGTGCATAAGGCTCCGTTCTGTACTCTTTCAGTTCAGGATCGTCTACGACGATAACCTTGTCTGCGCCGTACTCTGCAAGAGAGTCAGCCAGATTCTTGATGCCGCTGCCGATCAGAACAGCTGTTACTTCAGCGTTCAGAGGCTGTGCGAGTTCTTTTGCTTTTCCAAGTAATTCGTATGCGATGCCGCTGATCTCGTTGTCGACCTGCTGTGCAAAGACATATACGCCCTTATATTCTTCTAAATTCATCTCATTCACCACCTTATTCACTAAATCACATGTTTCACTTTGAGTTTGTCAACAATGTAGGAAACTGCATCTTCGGGAGAATCGGGTGTAACCTTCTCGCCGGCACCCTTACGAACCTTATCGGATGCTTTTGCAATTTTTGTAGGAGAACCTGCAAGACCGAGGTTGCTGTCATCAACATCCTTCAGATCTTTTCTTCCCCATGTGGTGATCTCTGCTTTAACAGCATCGAAGCATCCGCCGGGAGTCATGTAGCGGGGCTCGTTCAGCTCTGCAAGAGCTGTCAGAAGGCAAGGCATCTCAGCTTCAAGGATGTGATATCTGTCATCGAACTGACGCTGAACGATCACTTTCTTGCCATCGATCTTGATATCCTGTGTATAGGAGATAACCGGAAGGCCGAGGTGCTCAGCGATCTGAGGACCAACCTGTGCGGTATCACCATCGATAGCCTGACGACCTGTGATAACCAGATCGTAATCAATGTTTCTGAGTGCGCCTGCGATCGTGGTGGAGGTAGCCCATGTGTCGGCACCGCCAAGAACACGGTCTGTTACGAGGATCGCATTGTCTGCGCCCATCGCGAGTGCTTCCTGAAGGACATCTGTTGCCTTCGGAAGACCCATTGTCAGAACGGTTACTTCTGCGCCGTACTGATCTTTTAATCTAAGTGCTGCTTCAAGACCGGCTTTGTCATCCGGATTCATGATCGCGAGCATTGCTGCTCTATCGAGTGTACCATCGGGGTTGAACTTAACGCCGCCCTTTGTATCAGGTACCTGTTTAATACAAACAACGATTTTCATTTGATTTCTCCTTTATCATTA
>JAEEGL010324946.1_pt1 | contig 11211 bp, 9 predicted proteins | sample 9134231 | NCBI WGS metagenome assembly JAEEGL01 (sample SAMN16246548, study PRJNA631951) | gut metagenome | biome: gut microbiome; feature: rumen; material: fiber-attached | host: Bos | place: Iran: Karaj | collected 2018-10
CTCAGGGACGCACTCGATCCCAGACTTAGGGGGAAACTGTAATGAGCGATAAGATTCTTGAAGTCAAAAATCTGAAAACGACTTTCTTTACGGTATCCGGCGAGGTCAAGGCGGTCGACGACGTCAGCTTCTATCTCGACAAAGGTGAGATCATCGCGGTCGTAGGTGAAAGCGGATGCGGAAAATCCGTCACCCAGATGTCAATGGTCCAGCTGATCCAGTCCCCTCCGGGAAAGATCATGGGCGGCGAAGTCTGGTTTGACGGAAAGGATATCCTGAAGTATGCGCCAAAATCCAAGGAACTGCAGGCCATCCGCGGCGCCGGAATCGCGTTTATCTTCCAGGAGCCGATGACTGCCCTGAACCCGGTCTTTACCGTCGGCAGCCAGCTTTCGGAAGTCATCCGCAAGCATAAGAAAGTCAGTAAGAAAGAAGCCTGGGATCTAGGTGTCGAAGCGCTTCGCGCCGTTCAGATCCCGGATCCGGAAAACCGGATGAACAACTACCCGTTCGAGCTTTCCGGCGGTATGCGTCAGCGTATCTGTATCGCGATCGCGGTCGCCTGCGGCTCGAAAGTCATCGTGGCGGACGAACCCACGACCGCTCTGGACGTCACGATCCAGGCGCAGGTCATGGAACTGCTGCAGGATGTTGTCGATAAGAATGATACTTCGCTGATCATCGTAACGCACAACCTCGGTCTTGTTACCCGTCATGCCGCGAGGATCTACGTCATGTATGCCGGCAAGATCATCGAATCCGGAACGACGGAGGAGATCATCACAAAGCCGCAGCATCCTTATACAATGGGTCTTCTGAATTCCGTTCCCAAACTGGAAGAGGAAGAGAGCGAACAGCTGATCCCGATCGAAGGCTCCCCGCCTTCCCTGATCGGACTTCCGGACGCGTGCTCGTTCATGCCGCGCTGTCCCTACGCCTGCGATAAATGCAAGAACTCCCCGTACCCTGCCCTCCGGCAGACCAAAGGGAACAATCATTTCGTCGCATGCCATCTCGATCTGACGGAGGTGGAAAGATGAGTACTGAAGCAAAACAGCCCATCATCAAGGTGGAAAACCTCAAGATGTATTTCCCTCTCCAGAAAGGACTGCTTTCGAGAACCTACGCGCACGTCAAGGCGGTCGATGACGTCAGTTTCGAAGTCATGGAAGGCGAGACGTTCGGCCTGGTCGGTGAGTCCGGCTGCGGAAAAACGACGACCGGAAAATGCGTGATCCGCATCCTGCATCCGACAGAAGGAAAGATCTTATACAACGGGGAAGACATCGCGAACTTCTCTCATGCGGAGATGGCTAAATACCGCCGTGAACTGCAGATGATCTTCCAGGATCCCTACGGTTCACTGGATCCGCGGCAGTCTCTCTTCACGATCCTGAAAGACGCGATCGTGGCAGACAAAAAGTTCCATTCCCCAGCAGAGATCAGGACCCGCGTCATGGAACTGATCCGTCTTGTCGAACTGAGCGACGAGATGGTCACCCGTTATCCGCACGAGCTCTCCGGCGGTCAGCGTCAGAGGCTCGGCATCGCGAGAGCGCTTGCCTGCAACCCGAAACTGATCGTCTGCGACGAGCCGGTATCCGCACTGGACGTTTCCATCCAGGCGCAGATCATCAACCTGTTCCAGAAACTCCAGAAAGAACTGGGGCTTACCTACATCTTCGTCGCGCATGATCTTGCTGTCGTGCGTCACATCGCGAAACGCATCGGCGTCATGTATCTGGGACATCTCGTGGAGGTCATGGATTCCAAAGATCTTTACAGAAATTCAAGGCATCCATATTCTCTGGCGCTGCTTGCGGCTGTTCCGACAACAGACTATTATGCGGAGAAGACCAGAGGCAAGATCCTTCTCGAAGGAGAAGTTCCAAGCCCTATCAACGCACCCTCCGGCTGCCCGTTCCATCCGCGCTGCAAATACGCGTCGGATCTGTGCAAACAGGTCATGCCGGAACTGAAGGATATCGGCGGCAATCATTTTGTAGCCTGTCACAATATCCCTTCCAAATAGCTGCATTTACTACACTGACACGGGTCAAGCCATGTTCTGTGGCTTGACCCATCTTGAAAGGAATCCCCGGTATGGAAAAGAAAAGAAGATGGGCATTAAGCGCGGATCCGCAGGAACGGTTCTTAAAAATGACAACCGAACCGGTTCCCCGGCTGATTACCGCAATGGCGATTCCGGCGATCGCAAGCCAGATCGTTTCATCTCTCTACAGTCTAGCTGATACTTATTTTGTGAGCAGCATCGGCACAGCGGCCACCGCTGCGCCGGGTGTAGCGTTCCCGCTCCTTCTGATCATTCAGGCGATCTCCCTGATGCTGGCAATCGGTTCCGGAAGCCTTGCCGCAAGGCAGCTCGGTGCAAAGAAGAACCAGGATGCGAATGAAACGATCTCCACGGCGTTCTTCCTTTCCGTGATCATCGGAACCATCATCGGCATCTTCAGTCTGATCTTCATAACGCCGATCATGCGGATCTGCGGCGCAACGGAAACGATTCTTCCCTACGCGGTGGATTACGGTTTCTGGATCATCCTTGCGACGCCGTTCTACAGTGCGACATTCGTCCTGTCCAATGTTGTCCGTCAGGAAGGAAACATCCGGCTTGCTACGATCGGTACCATCACCGGCGCTGTCGTCAACATCATTTTAGACCCGATCCTGATCTTCGGTTTCCATCTCGGAATCGTCGGCGCCGCAATCGCGACCAGCCTGAGCCAGATCGTCAGCTTCGCAATTCTGTTCAGCAGCATCTGGGGTGACGGCTGTGTTCTGAAGCTCCGGCTGAGAAACTTCAAGCCGAACAAGGAAATGATGAGCGAGATCATCAAGATCGGCGCCCCGAACCTGTTTCAGTCCGGTCTTCTGATCGTTGCCCAGATCCTGACCAACAATGCCGCCGGCCAGTACGGCGACGCGCCGCTTGCCGGCATGAATGTCGTCAACAAAGTATCGCATATCATCATTCTTGGCCTGAACGGCTTTGCGATGGGCTTCCAGCCGATGTGCGGCTACTGCTACGGTGCAAAACTGTACAAGCGCATCAAGGAAGGTCTTGCGTTTACACTGAAGGTCGGAATCGCGATCGTCACCGTTCTGTGCATCGGTGCCTTTATTTTCGCGCCTCAGATCATAGCGCTGTTCCGCGCGGATGATCCTGAGGTAATCGACGTCGGATCAAAGATCATGCGCGCTCATGTCGCGGTTATGCCGTTTGCCTGCGTGACCATGGTAGCCAACAGCCTGTTCCAGTCCTGCGGCCGCGCGGTCAAAGCCGGTGTGCTGGCCCTGTCCCGGAACGGAATCATTCTGATCCCGATGATCCTGATCCTCCCCCGTCTGCTGCAGCTGACCGGCGTTATCCTTGCCCAGCCTGCGGCTGACGCAGTTACATTCATCATTGCCATTGTCATGCTGATCACGGAGCTCCGGCGGATCAACCGTCTGGAGGAAGAGCAGAATGCACTTCCCCTCACGGACAATATCTGATATACTGTCGGGTGCATTCTGATCATCAGAGGTGAACTGTTTGGAAAACCATATTCTATTTGGAACTGAAGCAAGAAAAATGCTGCTGAGCGGCGTAAACAAGCTCTCCAATGTTGCAAAAGTAACTTTAGGACCCTGCGGCAGAAATGTCGTTCTGGACCGTCATTTCGTAACTCCTGTCGTGACCAACGACGGCGTCACCATCGCGAAGGAGATCCTCCTCAGCGATCCTTTTGAAAACATGGGCGCGCAGATCGTGCGCTCTGTTTCCAGTAAGACAAACGATACCGTGGGAGACGGAACGACCACTGCAATCGTCCTTTCCCAGAGCATGATCCAGGAAGGCGTGCGCTGTGTGGAGGCAGGCGCGAATCCGGTGTTTCTGCGGGAAGGCATGCAGAAAGGCCTTACCGTTGCGCTGGATGAGATCCATCGCATCTCCCGCCCCGTCCGCGGAAGGGATGATTATGCCCGGATCGCCTATGTTTCCTCCAACAGCGAAGAGATCGGCGAGCTGATCGCGGATGCCATGGAAAAACTGCCCTCGGAAGGCATCATCAGCCTGGATGATTCCACCGGTGTGGAAACCTACTGCGAGATCGTGGAGGGCATGGAATTCGACCGCGGATACCTGACCCCGCATATGGTGACCGATCAGAAGCGCATGGAGGCCGTTCTAGAGAAGCCCTATGTCCTGATCACGGACTGGAAGATCACGAATATTCAGGATCTGCTTCCGATCATGGAGCAGGTCGTCAAGACCGGCAGACCGCTGTTCATGGTCTCCGACAAGATCGAAACGGAAGCTCTGGCCGCCATTATCGTGAACCGCATGCGCGGCAAGTTCATGATGGTCTGCGCGAAAGTGCCCAGCTTCGGAGACCGGAAAAGAAGCCTTCTTCAGGACATGGCGATCCTGACGGGCGGAACGTTTGTCTCGGAAGAGCTCGGCATGCTGTTAAAGGATACGACTCTCGAGATGCTCGGCCGCTGCGACAAGGTCGTCTGTACCGCTGAAAACTCCGTGATCATCGGCGGAAAAGGCGATGAGGCGGAGATCAGGAAACGGATCGCCCATGTTCACGAAGAACTCGCCCTCGCACAGTTCGATTACGACATCATGCGGTTGAAGGAGCGCCTGAGCAGGCTTTCCGGCGGAGTCGGCATCATGCATGTCGGCGCGCCGACTGAAGTTGAACAGCAGGAAAAGAAACTGCGTATCGAAGACGCGATCAATGCCACGCAGGCAGCTAAGAAAGAAGGAATCGTTGCCGGCGGCGGACTCGCGCTGCTTCGCGCTTCCCTGAAAGTCGGAGAATTCGCAAAGACTCTTGAGGGAGATGAGAAACTCGGCGCCGAGATCCTCACGCGGGCGCTGCTCGCTCCGATCCGCCAGATCGCCCAGAATGCTGCCGTCAACGGCGATACCGTCATCGACCGTATTCTTGAAAAGGACAGCGAAACCATAGGTTTTGACGCAAGAGCCAAAAAGTACTGCGACCTGATCGATGCCGGAATCATCGATCCGACCGGAGTCGTCTGTTCCGCGCTGACCAACGCTGTCTCCGCTTCTTCCGTCGTCATTACGACGGAAAGCATCGTCGCGGAAAACCGTGACGACGAACCGGATCCCAATAAAAAAGCCTGATAAGGAGGCCTAATTTATGCAAGCTTTCCCCTGCGGACTCGAAAACCGGTACGACTGGGACGCTCCTGCGTTTCAGACCGCTTTCTCTTTCCTTTCCCGGACGGATCTTGCAGATCTACCGGAAGGATGGATCGATCTTGATAACGGAGTGCGGGCAAGCATCCAGCACTATACGACCATGGATGAGAACACCCTGGATTTTGAGACCCATGATCAGTTCTTCGATATTCAGTATGTCATCTCCGGAAACGAGTATATCGGAGTATGCGCCAGAAACGGCTTACAGGAAAAAGTCCCGTATCAGGAGCAGAATGATATCACGTTTTACTTTGATCCTCCCTTCTCCGGAAAAGTGTTTCTGCGTGCGGGCGATCTCACCGTCCTCGCGCCGGAAGACGCGCATAAGCCGAGATGTTTTGCGGGAAGTCCCGAACCGGTCAAAAAAGTTGTTTTGAAAGTTCCGGTTCGGAGCGTCCTCCGCTGAGCGTTCCGGTTCTCCGGACACGAATATGAAAACAGGCCTTCTGCGCGTGTCAGAAGGCCTGTTTTTTGTTCAATCAGAACCGTATTATCGTTTATCGCGGTCGATCAGTTTCAGAGCGATTACCGCGATCAGGACCGATACCGCCGTGATCAGCAAGAGCCATCCCCAGTTCTGAAGCACTCTCGTAAACTCGCTGGCGTACTCAATCCTCTGACTGCTCTGGCCTGACCAGAGAAGAAAATCATTGACCTTTCCCTTCTCCTCAATCGTCTGAATTGCGTACAGGATCGGTTTTTCTCCGTAGAACTCAACGTCCTTGAATTTGAAAATCGTATTCCACAGTGTGACCATCGGAAGTTCGTTGAACCGACCGACAGCGCACATGCTTTCCATTCCCCAACGGGAGATCGTCAGCGCCGTGATCTTCTGAGCGACTCCCTGGAGCTGGAAAAACGCGCCGGAGAATACCAGCTGGAAAATCAGCAGAAACGGCATGACCGTCATTGCGGTCGTGGTCGTATGGACGATGCAGGAGACCATCAGGGCAAGCATATCCGCCGCATACGTCGTCAGAAGGATCGTGATACCAAGATCAACGATTCCCCACGGAGTAACAACACCCTTCACCGGAAGCTGAACCTTTGCAACCCAGCAGATCAGGAGCGTAACGATGGTCTGCGCCAGACAGAGCACCAGCTGATAGAGCATATGCGCAATGATATAGGAAGAAGCGTGAAGACCCGCACGATGCTCTCTTTTCACGATATTTCTCTCGCGGCATACGACCTGAATGGAATTGAAGAATCCGTTCCAGATGCAGCAGCACGTAAGAGCGAACGCACCGTTGATCGTTCCTTCCTGAGTCTTGAACATGTTCGCTCCGACGACGAATGTCACGATTGCGGCGATGACCGCTCCGAACGGGAGCACCTTCCAGTCGCTCTGGTAAATGAACATGCGGAAGAATTTTCCAAGATATATGAAGATCTGACTGATCCTGCCTCTATACCTCAGAGATGATTCCGGACTGCTGATCTCTTGCTGATTGACCGCTTCGCTGCTCATTTTTCAGCCTCCTTCTGCGCTTTCGCCGCTTCTTTTGCCGCGACCCGTTTCGCATATTCTTCGACGTAATAGTCGGCGAGCCCTTCTCCTCCCTGGTCCTTGCGGTTGATTGCCATTACGATATTCTCCATCGAATCCTTTCCGAAGAACTCTTTTGCTTCATCCGGACTCCCGTAGAATGCCAACCTCCCGACTTTGCCGGAGTCCCTCGCAAGCACGATTACCTTGTCAAACAGATCGATCACACGGTCAGGCGTATGCGTGATCACAAGCACGATCTTTCCCTCATTGGCGATTTCTTTCAGCTTTGTGAAAAGCTCCCTTGCAATGACTCCGTCCAGACCGGAATCCGGTTCATCCAGGACGAAAAGCTCAGGATCGGTAATCAGTTCCATCGCGATCGAAATTCTTCTGAGCTGTCCGCCTGACTTCTTGGAAACCAAACCGTCAGCACCGGCGGTCAGTCCCAGTGTGTCCAGAACTTCCTCGACCTTTCCGTCCCGTTCCTTGCCGGAAACCGCTGTAGGCAGGCGCAGCATCGCCGCGTCGTCGATGGTCCGGATGACAGTATCGTTTCCGCGGATCAGGTTCTGCTGCGGAACAAACCCGATCCGGTATTTGACCTTGTCATATTCCTTGTAAACGTCAGAACCATTCAGGAGAATTGTGGCGTCCGCCTTTTCATAGCCGATGATCGCGTTGATCAGAGTCGTCTTTCCGCAGCCGGATCCGCCGAGCAGAAGCACCAGCGAGTTGTTCGGAATCTCTAACGCGATATCCTTGAGCAGATATACCTTTTTAAACAGGTTCCTCACGGTACGCTCCCGCACGTCAATGCTGAGTCCCGAATTGGAAGCGGTAAACTCATGCAGCGCGCTGACCCCGCTGATGCTGGTCGGTGCCGAACCGGCTTCCTCTTCCCCTGTGATCATCAGTTCTCTCTTCGGCTGGATCTCCTTATGGAAAGCAACGATCAGAATCGCCAGCCAGTCCACAAAGATATACAGGATGATCCATCTTCTCTTGATGCCGAAGTAAGTGGTAAGGCGCGCAAAAAGACGGATCCTGTATGCCCACAGCGCAATGATGATGACCAGTGTAATCAGATTGATCAGGGTCCCGTATCGTGATTCCTCGGAAATCAGATTACCGATGATAGACAGCACAACAAAGACGATCTCAAGAATCCCCGCTATCATACCTTCCGTCGGTATTCCGATAGACGCGCCGAACGCGCCGTACCTAAGTCCCGGAATCCAGGCCATCCATCTTTTCTGGTATCCGGTCTTCTTAAAAAGCCTGAACAGGCCGATCGAAAGCAACAGCCAGCCGATTACCGTACTGACCATTGAGAACAACACTATACCGATTGTAATCAGGTCCAGTAATTCTTCTTCCATTTTTACTCCCGTCAAAACAATTTCATCAAAAAGTATGAGCGAAATACGCTGATTCCAGCAAGTCTTATTTTACATGTTTTATGCCGCTGATGCAAGCACCCTGCAAAGAATCCGAGCCTGTTTCCCGGAAGCTGTCAGGTATTTCTTTCCTCTTCAGATGGAGCACGAAACCTTGCTTTTTTCCTGAAAAAAAGATACACTGTTTTTCAGAAACAATCATTTCTTTTTTACGGTCGGAATGAAAGGAGCAGGTCCTGAATGGCACAGCTGTATCCGTGTGAATCCTGTTTTCTGGGCTTAAGCGAAAACCAGCGCGTATGCCCGAACTGCGGGAGAAAAAACCCGCATTACAATGAAAACGCGAAACGATCCGCCGCTGCGGAAAGGATCCGCGCAAAAGCAGGCGTTCATCTGCATCATCCTTCTGCAACTGCCGGGAAATGCGAGTACTGCGATTCCACTGTCTATTCCGACGAAAAGGTATGCCCCGGATGCGGCGCCGCGAATCCGAATTATGTCGTTCATGCCGATCAGGAGGAACCAGTCACCCGATCCGCTACCGGAAGCGGCAGCGGCGGCAACGCCTCTACCGGAAAATGTCCCTACTGCGGCGCGACGGTCCGTTCCAATCAGGCTGTCTGCCCGAACTGCGGTTCCGAAAACCCCCATTTTGCGGAAGACACCGCCCGTGTCATCATCAACCCGACAACGATCGAAGAACTGAAGGAATACTGTGCCGAGAGAAACATGCCGCTCCTCCGTATGCGCTTCTTTATCGGGGAAGACTATTACGGTCCCCGTGCGTTCGGCATCTTCAAGGACGGCACCGGCAAGGTCACCGTCTATAAGAACAAAGCCGACGGCTCGCGCGCTGTCAGATACGCCGGTCCTGACGAAAAACACGCGGTCCAGGAGATCTATCATAAACTGCTTGAGGAATGCCGCATGCGCGGGATCAACCCGGACCAGAGCCTGAACCAGGAATTTGCCCGGGCAGGATACCGTCCATCCCAGGATGCACGGAACGCTTCACAGCACGGAAGTTCCTCCTCCGGTACTTTTTCCAAAGCAGGCAGTATCCTGAAGCTGATCATCTTTATCATCGTCGTTCTGGTGGTCGCGAGCATCTTCCTGCGCGGCTGCTCCTACTGTATATCAAGCGGAGTGCCGGGCTATCTGTTCTCCTCGGACGGCGGATCCGGCAGCTCCTGGGATTCGGGAGGTTCCGGCAGTTTCTGGGACTGGGATTCCGACGATGATCACGATTCCGGTTCCAGCAGCTGGGATTCCGGTTCCAGCTGGGACAGCTGGGATTCCGGAAGCAGCGACTGGGGCTCCGACTGGTAGCCGCTTCAGATCCATCCAATAAAGTCTCATCTTCGGAGAAAGCCATGCAGAGAACACAGTTTTATGAAAAAGTACGGGACCGTCTGATCCGATACGCGAAAATCGATACCCAGTCCGATCCGAACAGCACAAGTGTCCCGACCACCGCCAAGCAGTTTGATCTTGCCAGGGTCCTCCGTGACGAACTTCTGTCGATCGGAGCGGAAGGCGTCTGGCTGGACGAGGACAGGTGCGTCGTCTACGGAATGCTGCCTTCGACGATGCCCGGTAAAAGCGGGATGCCCGTCGGATTCGTGACCCACATGGACACCGCGCCGGACGCTCCCGGAGCCGGTGTCAAGCCATGGGTCCTTGAGGATTATGACGGAAAGGATATCGTCCTGAACGCTGAAAAAAACATCGTGATGCGTACGGCCGACTTTCCGAATCTTTCCGGCTATACCGGTCAGGATCTGATCCTCACCGACGGCACGACCCTTCTCGGCGGAGATGACAAAGCGGCGATCGCCGCTGTCATGACCATGGCGGAGTACTATCTCGCGCATCCCGAGATCCCGCACGGACCGATCTCCCTGGCGTTTACGCCGGACGAGGAAGTCGGCGGACTCGCGCGCGATCTGGATCTTGAGCGGTTCGGCGCGAAAGTCGCCTATACGCTGGACGGAGATTATCTCGGATACTATGAGGACGAGACCTTCAACGCTTCGCACACGAAGCTGACGATCCACGGCCGGAGCGTCCATACCGGTACGGCGAAAGGAATCATGATCAACGCGTCCGACATTGCCGGAGAGTTCCTTTCGATGCTCCCTCCGCTCGAAAAGCCGCAGTTCACGGAAGGACGCGAAGGGTTTTACCATGTAATCTCGGTCCGTTCCTCCTGCGAGCATGCAGAGGTGGAACTGATCGTCCGCGATCATGACGCAGGCCTGTTCCGGAAGCGGGAAGAATACCTGCGTGCCTGTGCGAAGGCTTTGCGGGACAAATACGGAACAGATGCCGCAGAACTTGTGATCACGGAAACATACCGCAACATGAAGGAAGTGATCGACCGTTATCCGTTCCTGATCGATCACCTGACGGCTGCGATCCGCATGTCCGGTCTTGAGCCGAAAGCGCTCGCGTTCCGGGGAGGCACAGACGGCTCCGCGCTGTCACACCGGGGGCTTCCCTGCCCCAATCTCTCCGCAGGATATGAGAACGCCCACGGCAGATTTGAATACGTTCCGATCCGGTCCATGGAAAAGAACGTAGAGATCCTTCTGAATCTCTGTTCCCTGTTTGCGAAGATGTAATTCCTGCTGACGTTATCGTCGTACGATGTTGTATATGGAAAGGAAGCCGAAACTATGAATCAGATCCATACGATCGTTATCACGGGCGGTCCCTGCGCCGGAAAAACGACAGCCATGAGCTGGCTTCAGAACGCTCTGACCGACGCTGGATATGCGGTCATGTTCATCCCTGAGACCTGTACCGATCTCAACAACAGCGGCGTTACAGCCCGCGCTTCCCGCACCAATTTTGATTTTCAGCGCGTACAGGTCCGCTATCAGCTGGTCAGGGAGCAGATCTACCGTCAGGCCGCAGAGGCAAGCGCCTCAGATGAAGTCGTTATCGTATGCGACCGCGGCTCCATGGATGACAAGCCGTATATGACGGAAGACGAGTTCAACGCGATCCTGAAAGAGCTCGGCCAGAATGAAGTCGCGTTCCGCGATAAGTATGACGCGGTTTTCCATATGGTGACC
>JAEEGL010477447.1_pt1 | contig 11211 bp, 6 predicted proteins | sample 9134231 | NCBI WGS metagenome assembly JAEEGL01 (sample SAMN16246548, study PRJNA631951) | gut metagenome | biome: gut microbiome; feature: rumen; material: fiber-attached | host: Bos | place: Iran: Karaj | collected 2018-10
ACTCTTGCCCTCCGCATCCCGGACTGGTGTTGTGCTAAGCCATCACTTTTGATAAACGACGCAGAAGCTGATGAAAAAGATTTCTCTGAGCAGGGAGGCTATCTTCTCCTCAAACGACAATGGCAGACCGGCGACACTATCACACTGACCCTTCCAATGGAGATCAAAGCTTATACCTTGCCTGACAATTCAAAGGCTGCTACCTTTAAATATGGTCCAATCGTTCTTGCTGCAGAACTCGGACGCGACGACAAAATGAAACTGCGTCAGGTCGGCGTTCAGTGCGATGTCTGTGCAAACAAGATTATCCGCGGAATCGAAATCCCTCTGAACGGAAACTACGGCGGCACCAACAACCTCAAGCCATTGGCCCCGGAATACATCAAAATCAAAAATGCAGAAAGCACGGAGGCTTTCCTCTCAGACATCAATTCTCATTTTGAGCGTGAGCCTGGAAGTCTGAATTTTATTTTAAAGGATATTGAGTTGAATGATGCGGGGGGCGGTCCTTCGACGGAGTTCAGGGACCGCACACTCAAGTTCTCTCCTTACTACCTCATCAACAATCAGCGTTATGGAATTTACTGGCTTTATGTTACAGAGCTTCCAAAGCAGACAGAAGCCGACGATGCAGAAAAAGAGCTGGCAAAATACACCTTTATTGAAGGAATTGGAGTAGGCTACGGAGCTCAGACAGAGGGCAACGAAACAACCGCTCCATACATGCAGGAAACAGGTACAGGCTCTGTCGGCAATGCTGGCGAGCTTACCCGCTACGCAAAGGATAAAGGCAGCTTCTCTTATGTCTGCAAAGTAATGCCTGATAAAAAGAACTTCCTTCAGTGTAACTTCCTCCGTGAAGATAACGGCAAGCGAATTATCATCAAGGCAGCCGAAACAGACACCCTTATTGCAGATTACATTCTTTCCTGCGATGGTTCAGAAGAAAAGTTCTTTAAGATCTTTGAAATTCCGGAAGAGCTCACAAAAGGCAAAGAAGGCCTTAGAATTGATTTTTCTGCCGCAAGATGGTCTGATTCAGCCCGCCTTGCAGCTCCGCTGAATACATTATTTCTCGGCAGCAATTAAAGCTTCAACCTCTTCTCTGTGAAGAGGTTCGTTTTCTACATAAGCTTTTTTATTTTTTTCGATTTCCTCAAATGGCCAGACGCGTCCTTTATTCATGCCGGGGCATTCGGTGGCGCATTCATCCCAGGTTGCCTTGTCGGCTATCATCCAGGACCAGAAAGGGTAGGTTGAACACTGGATTGGACGAGCCTCATACGCTGAACAGCCGTTCTCCCACAAAATGCAGTCATAGTTTTTCTTTTCCTGCAGGGACAAGACCTGTGTTCCATAATAATAGTCAGCCCACCTGCAATACTTCGCAACAAAATCAGCAACACTCATTTTGAAGTGTTCGCAAAGAGTCATTAAGTCGCGTTTAGAAAGATAAACAAATCCCGGAGAGTGTCCGCAGCAGTAAGAACATCTCTGGCACTCAAAGTGGAGTCCGTCTTTGTAAAAACATTCAGCCATATCGGGCAGTATAATATCATTTTGAAGAAATTTAATAAACTAAAATTAAAAGCCGATATTTATAATATGGGAAAGAAAGCGTCAAAAAAATCAAAAGCTAAAATTAAAGAGGCAAAGCAGCCTTTAAAACTCAAAAAATCTACAGTACTTACTATAGTCGCTGCTCTTGCATTGATTGCAGTCATCAGTGGAATTTTTATTATAAGGGCAGTAATTCAGAAAAAAATTGATGACCGCACAGTCAGAATTGCATTCTACGGACTTTCAGACGACCTTTGTGCGCTGATTCAGGAGCAGGCTCCTCAGCTCGACGAGGTAATCTTTTCTTTCGACAAGATACCGGAAGATGATGTTGATATCGATATTCTGAATAATAAATATGACATGCTTTTTTCATGGAAAGGCCAAGTAACAGATTCTATAGCAAGCAGTGCGCAGGATATTTCTTCGAAGATGCTTGAAAGAATTCCGCGTTCTTTAAGAAATAAAAAATACATGCCAATTCTTCTGGATTATTTTGAAATAGCCTTCGAAACTTCCCTTGCCAGTGAACTCGGATACAATATCGAAAACGGCTACAATTCATTTCAGAAATATCTGGAAGTAACAAAGTCTCATGTGTTCAGCCCTTTCTTTGCAAATGGCGGCGATGACAGAATTCTCCTTGCCCTCACAGGCTGTATGATTGAGTCATTTGGCGGAATTCCTGCTTATGATAAATTTATTGAATTGTTAAAAGCCGGAACAGAGTTTAATACCCTGCTTGATGAAAAGCTCGATACTGATGGACTTACCCTCAAAAAAGTTCTCGACGAATTAAAGGCAATGCCGAAAGACGGAAAAACTCACCCTGAATGGTACAACGGAAAAAATCAGGATTTATTTTACTTTGCAAAAAGTAAGCAGATAGCAGTTTATTTCGCTCTTCTTTCTGAACATAGAAATTTCGATTATGAAGTTGTCCGCAATTTTGAATCAGTTTATTTCCCAAAGAGAAAGCCAAAAGTTAATCACGGCTTGATGGCGCCACAGTTAAGCTGCGTTTTGATTTCTAATAATTCTAATGCTGAAAAGTATTTGAAAAATCTTACAGAGCTTGAAGTTCAGTCAAAGCTTTCGAATAAAACAAAGCTTGCACCGGTACATTATCATGCGGAATGTTATGACAGACAGGCTGATGATTTAAGATACTGGGCAGCGGCAAACGCAGGAGTAATTTCAGATCCTGCATTGGCCGCCTTCCAGAGAGACAAGGCTGCAATGACAGCCTTTGCCTCAGAAATAAGACAGTATTTACGAATGAGATAATTCGTAAATCTTAGCTACAAAATTTCGTTTTACTTTTTGCGAAGTCGTCATTTCGAGCGGCTCTTTGAGCAGGGTGATTTTTGAAATCTGGGAATAAGCCTGGAAATTCTTGTTCACCTTGCTCACAATTTTTTTGATGGAATCGTAAACTTCATCCTGAACAAATTCATTGTTGCGTTCAACACCAAGTGATTTATAAAGGTCATCACTTGGATAAATCAAAGCTTCAATTTCTTCAGAAGTCTTTTCTTCATCAGCATAGTAGCCACGAACTGTAATCTGCTGAATTTCATCATAGAGCTGGAATGCATCTTCAATCTCTTCCGGATAAACATTCTTTCCGCCACTTGTTACAATCAGATTTTTTGCACGGCCACAAAGCTTGATATAACCTTCTTTGTCTATGCTGCCAAGGTCTCCGGTTTTAAAGAAGCCGTCTTCTGTAAATACAGCCTTTGTTTCTTCTGGCATGTTGTAGTAGCCCTGCATAACCATCGGGCCTTTTACGGCAATTTCACCAACTTCTTCAATTCCTTTTTTTGTGATTACTTTTTCCGGATCAAGAATTTTGATTTCTTCATACGGAGCAAAAGAACGGCCGACACTTTCAATCTTAAAATGCTCAACAGGATTCAGGGCGATAATTGGAGATGTTTCTGTGAGACCATAGCCCTGGATAAAATCAATACCCATAGAGTTATACTGACGGCAAACACTTGCAGCAAGCGGACCACCACCAGAAATTGCAACACGCAGAGTATAAATACTTGCCTGTTCCAGAACCGGTTTAAAAAGTCTCTTTCCAGGATTCACATGGAAAATCTTTTTAATTATGAAAGAAAGCCAGCTTACGCAGCCAAGAATTCCTGCAATAACCGGCCCCTTAGCTTTAATTCCTTTTCTTATGCCCGAAAGCAGTTTGTTATACAAAAGTGGAACACCAAGCATAACGGTAATCTTTCCTTCTTTGAGTTCGCGAAGGAGCTTTGAAACAGCCATGCTCTTTCCGAAAACAATGGATGCACCTGTCATAAGCGGATTGATAAAAGCCGCCTGCATAGTGTAAGCATGATGAATAGGAAGCAGGGCATAAAAAACATCTGTGTTGTAGTGATTAAAGTTTCGCTGCGCAATAAAACCATCAGACATAAGATTTCTGTGAGAAAGCATTACGCCCTTTGGTTTTCCTGTAGTTCCAGAGGTAAAGAGAATTGCAGCTGTATCATATTCGTTACAAGGTTCGTTCTTTTTGTTGTCTGCAAGAGGCTCGGCTTTAAGATTATAAATAAAGCGTTCCCCTGCTTCCGGATTTATAGAATAAACCTTGAGCTTTGGAAAATTCTTTGTATAAATTTCAGCTTTTTCGTCATCGCAGAAAACAAATACTGGTTCAGCCGTTTTTACAATGTTTACGACTTCCGGTTCATGGAGTCCGTTATCAATCGGAACTACAATTCCGCTTGCAAAAAGGGCTGCAAGATAAGCAGTAGCCCATTCCGGAGAGTTTTTTCCCATTACGGCAACACGGTCACCTTTTTTAAGCCCGTTTGCCATAAGCCAGTTTGCGAGTTCCTGAACATTTGCCAGAACCTCGTTGTAGGTTAGAGAGCGCTTAGAATCATCCGGTCCATCAAAAGCTGTAAAACAAGGTCTGTCACCGTTGCGCTTTGCCTGAATACGCACAAGCTCCGGGAATGTAGGCCATTCGCCTTTAAAGTCTGTGCCCCTGAAATCTTCAAGATACTTCCATGGAATATTATTAATGTCTGCCATACTTAATATTTTACACCCGAATTTCGCGTAACGCAAAAACTATTGTCATCCAAAACAAGTTGGGAATGTCGTTTATGTTTATTACAAAAAACTACGACAATATAATTATGAAGATTTTTGATGAAATTAAGACGGTTATTATGGATAAAAGTGCGCGTGCAGCCGCAAAAAAGACACTTTCTCTTATGCTGCTGGTGTTCTGCGTATGCTGTGTAAAGCTTTGTGCCGAAGATACAAGCCCGGCCGAAGCCCAGGTTATGCGCGAAAAATTTGTAACAGAATCAAAAAAATATGTAGGTTCACCTTATGTTTTAGGTGCAGTTGGCCCGGATACGTTTGACTGCTCTGGTCTTGTTTATCATTGTTCGCGAGAGGCATTAAAAAAGCAGCTCCCTCGTACAGCAAAAGCGCTTTACAATTATTGCCGCATTGTCCCGGATAAAGATAAAGAAATCGGTGACCTTTTATTTTTTAAGACAAATAATACAGCGCCAATCACACATGTTGGTATATATATAGGAAACAATCAGTTTATTTCTGCAATCAGTGATGGCCCGAACACAGGTGTTATTATTTCTTCGCTTAAACAGGAATACTGGAAGCCAAAATATGTTGCTTGTGGGCAGTTCCTTCCATCTGGAAAGAGTAAAGCAAATTCTGGTGCTTCAGGTAATGGTTCTGGCAGTGGAACAAATGCAGATGATTTTGAAGAAGAAGATTTTACAGACGAGAATGAAAACGACAGCAAAACAGCACAAAATAATGTAAATATTAAAGGCAGCAGCTTTTATAATCCGGATGCAAAAGGACTTGAGGCACTTGTAGCAGATGCTTCAGTTTTTTGTGACTGGTCGCTGTTTGCTCCAAATTCTTTTATGATTCAGTGGCGCGGAATTGATGTACACACAAACATCCGCTATTCAAAATGGATACTGGAACCAGGGCTTGGCCTTGCGTTCCGTTACAACTATGGACTTGGTATTTTCCAGATGCCGATTCTTTTTACGGCAACAGTTACAGATTATTTCAGATTTTATGCGGGTCCGGTAATTTCTTTTGGAAATCCAAAAATGGATGGAATAGATGAGGATATTAAGGCCTCTGTTTTTCCTGGAATAATAGGCTTTTCTTTTGCAACTCCTGCACTGGCAATTTCAGATGCAAAATTTCAGGTAGTACAGGATATAAGCTATACAATTTTTAACAGAGCAGATAATTCAGCATTTTCATTTACAGATTCCATTGCAGCAGGCCTTGTATTTTTTACAGGCGTAAGAGTAACCCTTGGAATTGGAAAATTGTTTAAGTGATTATGAAGATTAGAAAGGCAGCAATTTTAATACTTTTTTCGCTTTGTTTTATTTCCTGCACAACGGAAATAACGCTTGCGGTTCAGCCGGATAACAGTGTAACAATTAAGTTTGATGGTGGAGCAGGCGAGGCTTTTACAAAGATGATCAGCAGTGCCGCCGGAATGGGCAGTGAAACAGAAACCCTTATCGATACAGAGGCAGTTTCTTATGAGCTTGCAAAAGCAGGTTTTTCAGATGTAAAAATTAATCAGGGAAAAAGTGGCTCCGTTTCTATTACAATGTGCGACAAAAAACAGTCGTCCTACATCTTTACCTCGGGCATTGCAAAGTGTGAAAAAGGAAAACTCAGCGCAGTAATAACCCGCAAAAATCTGGAAGATTTTTATAATTCTGCAGATGAACAGACTAGAATGATTTTAGATTTATTTCTTGCGCCAGTTTTTAACGACGAAGAAATGACAGAAGAAGAATACATAGAAATGGTAGCTTCGTTTTATGGAGCTGGCGCGGCAAAAGAAGTAGGCAGCAGTCTTGTAAAAATCAATTTGATTTCGAAAGACGGTAAAAAAGAAAGCCTGAATTATCCGCTCAGCCAGGTTTTTTGCGGTTTATTCTAACTTCTATTAATATAATAAGAGCAATCTTCTACTATTAGCATAGACATTTATTCAATTCTTTTTGCCTGATTTTGACTATAACGTTATCGTATGAAAGAGTCAGAAATTTTTATTAATCAAATTGGATATCAGCTTTCAGATACTAAAACCGTGTTCGTAAGCTCTGTAGAAAAGGGCGAAGAAAAAGAGTTTTCAGTTTACAAGAAAGCGGATAAAGCTGCGGCAGACAAAGTTGTCTTTACAGGACTTCTTGTTTCTGCTCCTTCAGATGAAGAATCCGGCGGCGGTTATTTTACAGGTGATTTTTCAAGCCTGCAGACAGCTGGAGAATATTACGTCACAGTAGGAAACAGTCGCAGTTTTGATTTTAAGATTTCTGATACAGTATATGATGAAGTGGCTCTTTCAACCCTCAAGTATTTTACAGATTCACGCTGCGGACAGGGAATCTGCCATACAGGAACTGCAGAAATTTACGGCACAGATGAAAAGAAAAATGTACAGGGTGGCTGGCATGATGCCGGAGACTATGGCCGATATGTTGTTGCCGGTGCAAAAACTGTAATGGATCTGCTGCTTGCTTATAAAAAGTGTCCTGAATATTTCAGTGAATTTGATCTTCTTGGGGAAGTTCGTTTTGAACTTGAATGGATGCTTCAGATGCAGAGAGAAGACGGTGCTGTTTATCACAAAATTTCCTGCTATCACTTTTGTCCATTCATAATGCCACAGGATGAGAAAGACCAGCTCGTACTTTCTCCGGTTTCAACAGCTGCAACTGCTGATTTTGCCGGTTGTCTTGCTTATGCGTCAGGCTTTTTCAAAGCAGAAGGAGAAGCCTGCGACGAAGCCTTTTCAGAAAAACTCCTTGCAGCCGCACTCAAAGCTCAGAATTATCTTTTCTCACACGATGATGAGCTTTATATAAACCCACCAGAAATCACAACCGGCGGCTACGGCGACCGCGATGTCAGAGATGAACGTTACTTTGCACTCTGTTCGCTTTTTGCAGCCACTGGTGACAAAAACTTTCTTACCCATGCACTTAAATATCGCGAAGATAAAAAACATGACAAGCCGGACCCAAAACATCCATGGAATAGCTGCTGGCAGGAAGGCTTTGGCTGGCCTTTTGTTTCCGGTTATGGTACAGAAATCCTGCTGGAAGTTGCCGGCCGCGACGAAGCAGTTCTTTCAACAGATCTTCTTGCAGAAATCCATAGCGGCATAATTGCTCAGGCAGAAAGATATCTTGGAACAGTAAATGCATCAGCTTTTCATTACTGTTCAAAATTTGTTATGTGGGGAAGTAATGGTGCAATCTGCGACCTTGCTCACGTTCTTCTTATGGCATATGACCTCACAGGCCGCGATGATTTTAAAAAAGCTGCAAAAGCGCAGATAGATTATATTCTCGGCTGCAATCCTGTAAATTACTGTTATGTTACAGGAACAGGAAGCAAAAGCCCGGTAAATCCACATCATAGACCAACAGGAGCAAGTAAAAAAGTATATCCTGGAATGCTTGCAGGTGGCCCATGTTCCGGACTTCTTGATGCTTATGCAAAGCAGCATCTGGCTGGAAAGCCACCATTAAAATGCTATGCAGATGCAACACCAAGCTACAGTACAAACGAGGTAGCAATTTACTGGAACAGCGCCTTTGTTTATGTACTGACTCGCTGTAAAGCTTCAAAATAACGAATATTAATATAACTTGTTACTTTCTTCTAATTTGATGTATAATAAGTAGATATGTTGTGGAAGAGAGTCTATATAGCTATAGAGGCTGTCATACTCAGTTTTTTTAGTTTACTCATTTTTTCGTGTCAGTTATTTGAAAATGATGTTTCAAACTTTATGGAGTTATATACCGAAACTGCAGCTATAGATAATCATGAAATAACTGTATACAATTATTTTGATATTGCTCAAAATCTCTGCATATCTTCCGAAGATAAAGCCGAAGTCTTTTTCTATATGCGAAACCCAAAAAGATTCCAGCTTAATCCCTATGTAATTTTTAATGCATTAGACAGCCAGATAGACCGCACTCAAGTAGGCATAGAACAGACAGACGATATAACGATAAAGCTTACTCTGCCACAGAATTTTTTGATTGCCTCAGATGAAGGCAAAGACATTACAGCACAGATTGGTCTTTATGAGCCAATGAGTGGCCGTGAATTTGATAAATATGAATTAGCGCTAAAATGTAATACAATACCGCCTGCAATTCTAAACCCGACCGTAATGAATAATAACAGTCAGACCTTTGTAATTGCGTTTGATATGCCTAACGAAGAAGCGGTAGCTGTCCGTCATAAAGATATAACTGAGATTCAGATAGATGGAGTAAGTTATCCTGTTCAGGTTACAACAGAGCTTGGAACAGATGGCGTAGATCATGCAGTCTATACCTTTTCAGATCCCCATTTTTCGCGTACAGGAAGCAGTTCTTATATAAGCATTAATCAAAAAGATTTTGTTCACAACCGTAATTCAGTTTATTTTGAAACAGGCGAAGCCTTTGCAGCTACAGATAAAGAATATACTCTTGTGCTTAAAGACAGAGCCGGCCTTTCAAGTTCGGTAAAAGCTTCTACCATAATTTCAAAACTTCTAAAACCTGTAATAAAAAATCAGAAGGGAATTCCTATTTCAGAAAATGGTTTAACTGGAATTCCTTTTGATGAAGAATCACAAAAAGGTCGAATCACAATTGTTCCGCCAGTACAAGACCATCTTGGAAATCCGGTTAGTGGAACAACTATACATTATAAAGTTTATGAAGCGACAGGAAGTGGTTTGATATATGCAAGCGGAAGTTCTACAGAAGAGGTAACGCTTGAACTTCCACAGAATACATACCGCGTAGAAGCTTATGCAACACTTTTGAATTATGAAACTTCAGCTACAAGAATTGCCAAATTCCGCTTTGAGAATAATGTACTTTATGTAAATCCTGATTCAGTAAATGGAGATGGTTCAGAGGCAGCTCCATGGACAACAATGGCACAGGCTTTTGCAGATATCAATAGTCCAGACCGCCGTAGAGAAATTAAGTTTACAATCTGTATTGAAGGTGATTTGCAGGAAGATGTTGTAATTGAAGATTCATTGAATGTAGATGAAATCGAGATTGAAAAGAAAACAGGTGCATCTATTGCAAAGATAAAATCACTTACAGTAAACGGTACAAAGACAGTAACCGTAAATGATATAAGTATAAGTAATACTGCAGCAGAAGGTATTGGTGTTAAGCTTAATGCAAATGCAACTCTTACTTTGAATAGAACAGATATAAGCGGCTGTTCATGGTATGGACTTCAGCTTACAATCGCGGCTGGAACTGTAGATTACAACAGTGGAACAATCAACGGTAACAGTTTAAATAACTCTGGAAAATACTACGGAAATACGGCGGTTTATGTTCAGGGAGGAACCTGTAATCTTACTGATGTTGCCGTTAATAATAATAGCGATTTTGGTGTTGTACTTGAAAACTCTGCTATCTGTACCCTGAAAAGCTGTACAGTAAATAATAATGGTTCTGGAATATACCTTGCTTCAACTACGGCTATATGTAATCTTGCTGATACAACTGTTACGGGAAATAACGGCGGTGTAGACTTGAAGTCTGAATTTGCAGCTTCTACAGGAAGCGGTGGAACTCTCAATGTAAAGGGGAATGTTGTAATTAATAACAACGGAACTTCAAATGTTCTTCTTTCTGCAAACGGTGCAGGTTCAACAGTTCATGTAAATGGTGCTCTTGCTGCATCTGCAAGAATTGGTGTAACTCCGATTGTTTTGCCTTCTGGCGATGATAAAATAGTAATTACAAGTGGCTATGGCACTTACAACTCGACAGCTCCTGGTTACATATTCTTCTCGGATGCAGCTTATGGAGTTATGTTGCAAAGTGGCGAGGCAGCAATTTCTCAGAGCTCAGGTATTGTTTCTAATCAATATGAATATACAGTTGACTTTGTTCCTGCAGATGGAAGTGCAAGCTTTAATACAACAATTACTCCGGGAGTGGCAAAAACAATTTCTGTAGCACCGGTTATTAAACGAAATGGAGCTGACATAACAAGCACTGTTCCGGCTGCCGACCTGCAGTGGGAGCTTTACGTAACCTGCCACGGCGACACAATTGCAACTTCAACAACAAGCTCAATTACCCTTGCCGCCGCTTCTGTTTCTAATGATGTTTATTATGTTCATGTAAACCTTATATATAAAGGCCGCCTCTTTGATACACAGATTCGTCTTGAACCGGTCACAGAGATGGTATTTGAATCTTCATCAATAGAAGACCTTAAGGCTATGATAGAAGGTGCTGCAGATGGAACTACAATTTTAATGAAAAATGGTGTTACAAATGCAGACCAGGCTGAAAGTACAGTAACAGTAATAGAAACTAACGGAAAAACTATTACCCTTAAGCGTGCGCCGGGTTATACAGGCGCTTTGATTACACTGGCAGAAGAAATCCAGATTAATCAGAATACTACAGGAACCCTTATTCTTGACGGTGGTTCCGAAGATGGTATTGTTGCAACTGCTCCTTTACTTATAGATAACTATGGTTGTGATCAGCTTTATCATATTAAATTCCAGAATAACAATAATGTAAATGGAAACGGTGGTGGCGC
>JAEEGL011176189.1_pt1 | contig 11211 bp, 7 predicted proteins | sample 9134231 | NCBI WGS metagenome assembly JAEEGL01 (sample SAMN16246548, study PRJNA631951) | gut metagenome | biome: gut microbiome; feature: rumen; material: fiber-attached | host: Bos | place: Iran: Karaj | collected 2018-10
ATAATCCTCATCCGTCCACCACATCACATAGTTGCCGTCTTTATCAAACTGCGCACCGTTGGTATCAAATGCATGACTGATCTCGTGTCCGATCACGGAACCTACGCCACCGTACAGCTCCTCATCCGTGATACCGTCATAGTAGAACGGCGCTTCCAAAAGGCCGAGGATGATATTGATGGAGTTTTCCTGCGGATCATAATATGCATTTGCTTCCAGGATATCAAATCCCCAGAGCTCGTGATCTACCTTCCCGTTGGTGTGAGACGCATCCTCCTTCGTATAGAAATCCGCGATCTCTTTCTGGCACTCATACAGAGACAGACCGGTAAGATCCATACTGCTGTAGTCGAGCCACTTTTCCGGATAGACTGCATTGATGGTCATGGAATCCAGCTTCTCTATCGCATTGTTTCTGGTCTCCTCGGAAAGCCAGTCCTCTTCCTGCAGCATCTCACGGTATACCGCGATCACTTCTTCACAGATCTGCGTGATACGCTCTTTCTTTTCCGTTGCATCGTACCGCTCCAGATAAGCTCTGTCCATAGGCGTTGCCAGACTGCCGCGTACCATATCAAATGCCACTTTTTCATCTGCTTCACGTCCTTCGGAACCGCTCATGATATTCGATGCTTCAATGGCTGCATCATAGGCAGTGCTGTCCAATAATGTGGAAACAGAGACTACATAGTTGATCAGCATGCTGTTCTTGATGCTTTCCAGATTCTCTTCGGTATAGAGTTCGTTGATCCGTTTGATCACTTCCGGCTCATAAATAAGATATCTGTCCGCACCTCCGAGTCCGCAAGCCTCAAGGAACTCAACCAGCGGGTAGTTTTCGGAAAACTGCTCAAGCTCTTCGGGTGTATACACATTGTTGATCTTGTCATAAATATCCGGGCTCATCGCATCAGCATTGGTAAGGGATACTTCTGCCAGTTTGGTCTCAAATGCGATCACGTCATCAAACATTTCAGTCACTTCTTCGTCGGTATAGCCCAAACGTGTCAGGTCCGCTTTGGCCAGGCCGAGCATCGCCTCATACGCACGATCGCCCATCTCGGTACGGTTCGAATATTCTGCCGCATCCCCGAGCATCAGCCCGTCGTTATTGATGGCAACAATATAGCTTTCCGCATCATCCAGTGCGATGGTATTGGAGCAGTTGACCAGGGTCGGTACAAAAGCCGCCGCATCCAGATCACAGATAAAATCGGAAAGTTCCTCCATACTGTCGATTGCCTTGATCGTCTCGACGGTTCCCTCGATCGGCGTAATGCCTGCCGCATTACGTGCATCCCAGTCCAGAATTGCTTTGTAATATGCCTGCACCAGTTCTGCATCGTGTCCCGTAAGGCTGTCATCGTTCAGGATCGCCAGTGCATTTGCATCCGTAATATCGGACACATCGCTAAAGGATGCCACAACACTCCTTCCCTCCGGAATGTCCGCGTTCTTCAGCCACTCATAGTTCACATGCAGGTGGAAGTCATCCTTTTCGGACAATTCCATACCTTCGGTAATGTTCTCTTTCAGATCGGAATCGATCCACGGTGTACCACCGCTCGTCTCCAGGGCGCTCATATCTACCTCGCCCTCAACTGCTGCTTCCGTCGGTTCCTCTGTCGGTTCCTCCGTCGGTTCCTCGCTTACCCCGGTCGGCGCTGCGGCAGTTCCGGTCTGCGCGCCATTGCTGCACGCACACAGCGAAACCCCAAGTACCGTAGCCATCAGGGCGGATACCACTCTTCGTTTCATAGTTCTCCTCCATATATAGTAAATTATAAATTACGATAGTAAATACTATACTATTCTATTTTGATTGTCAAGACATTTTATAGTAAGCGCAATTATTTATTGCGCTTACTATATTTATACCCACTCCAAAACACAGGGAAGCGGCAACTGCCTCTTCCCTGCTTTACAGTACTATAAAACTGTATCATGTGGCGTTACTTCAGTACAACTTCCTTCTTTGCCCGGATGTCTGCGCTGGAAGCGCCGATATAGATGACCATCTTCCCCTTCATCTGCTGCCATTCACCTGCTTCATTACTGAAGTGGGAGAAATCCTTTGCGGTGAGGTTAAAGCTTACTGTCTTCTCCTCGCCGGGAGCCAGCTCTACTTTATCAAATCCTTTGAGTTCCTTCACCGGATTGGCTTCCGAAACCACTTTCTCACCCACATACAGCTGCACTGCTTCCTTGCCGGTGATGTGTCCGGTGTTCTTCACTTTGATACGCACCGTATAGAGTGCATCCTTTGCCCCGGCTTTTTCCACGGTCATACCGCTGTACTTGTATTCCGTATAGGATAAGCCATGTCCGAAAACATACTGTACCGGTACCTTAAACTTTTCGTAGTAGCGGTATCCCACAAAGATACCATCCTTAAAGGTCTGCGTCAATGTGGCGTTCATTTTTTTCTTCTCTGCTGCCGTAAGCTTACGTCCCGGATAATCCCCGAATACGGCAACGCCGGTCTTTTTGAAATCCGCCGGTAAGGATTCCGGCAGTTTTCCGGAAGGATTGGTCGTTCCGCTGATCACCTCCGCCAGCGCCGTTCCGCCTTCCATACCGTTGTAGGCCATCCACAGGATTGCCTGCGCTTTATCGCTCCAAGCGGTCATATCCACCGGACTGCCGGCAAACATCACGACCACCGCACGGGGATTGGCTTCCAGCACCGCATTGATCAACGCATCCTGTTCATACGGCAGCTTCAGATCCTTACGGTCCATACCCTCGGTGTCATAGTTGTGATCCAGGCCACCCACGATGACCACTTCCTCATATTCCTTAGCCAGCCGCACCGCATCCTCACGGTACTTTTTGATCAGTTCTTTTTCCTTTTTATCCGCCTTGCGCTTATCCCGTACGGAAGGATCCGACATCACTTCCGCGGAAACGCTGTCTTCCTGCCAGTTTGCTTCCTTTCCGGTCTTCTTCGGTACATAGTAGCCCGGCGTGAAACGTACTTCCGTATTGCCGCCGTACTCTCTGGCCAGGCCCATCAGCGGTGTTATCTCATACAGTGCCTTGATCTCGGCACTGCCGCCGCCGTTGGCCTGCGGCATATCCGCATTGTTACCGATCACCAGCAGACGCTTCGTCTGTGACGGTTTGATCGGCAGCCGGTGCTTTTCGTTCTTCAGCATCACCACGGCTTCTCTGGCGGTTTCTTTGGCAAAATGATGCATGATATCCCCGTTGTAATATCCCGGATCACGATCCTCCACCGGCACCGCTTTCGCCGAAGTCCTGCCGTTTTTCTGCTCCTTGAGTTCAATCTCGATCAGGCGTACCCGCAGCATAAAGCGCAGGATATTACGCACTTTCTTATCCAGCTCTTCTTCAGCGATCTCGCCCTTCTTCACGGCTTCGATCAGCGGATTGGCCAGGAAGTAATCATCAAACTCCGGAAATACACTCATCTCCAGATCCAGCCCGCTCTCCGCTGCTGCTTTGGTATCATGTACCGCGCTCCAGTCCGAAACCACCAGGCCGTCATATTTCCATTCCTTCCGCAGGATATCGGTAAGCAAAAATTTACTCTGGCTGCCGTGTTCTCCGCGTACCAGGTTATACGAGCCCATCAGCGCTTTGGTCTTTGCTCGCTTAACAGCCGCTTCAAAGCCCGGCAGATAAATCTCGCGCAGCGTTCGCTCGTCCAGTTCCACATTGACCCACAGGCGCTCCCATTCCTGGGCATTGCAGGCAAAATGCTTCACGCACGCCGAAACATCCGTCTCCTGGATCCCTTCGATCAGCGGCACTACCATCTCCGCCACCAGATACGGATCTTCACTCATATACTCAAAATTTCTGCCGCACAGCGGATTTCTCTTGATATTGATCCCCGGCGCCAGGATCATATCCTTGCCGCGTCCTCTGGCCTCCCTGCCGAGCACTTCGCCGGAAGTCCGTGCCAGTTCGCGGTTCCATGTGGATGCGATCGCCGTATTGCAGGGCAGATAGCTCACTGCGTCCGCGCTCGTTCCGATCGGAAACCATTTGTCCGGATAAAAATCATTACGCACGCCCATCGGTCCGTCCGACATCGAGATCTTCGGGATCCCTAACCGCGGCACATCTCCCGAGCGGAAAAACTCCGATGCGTGGATCAGTCTCGATTTCTCTTCCAGTGTCAGTTCCCGGAGCAATGCTTCGATCTTTTTTTCTGTTTCTTTTTTGCTTACACGCATATGCCGTCTCCTTTTCTCAGAGTATCTCCATAAAACGTTCACGGATCGTTTCAAAGCTCTTATCGACCATACCGAAATCTTTCTCTTTATAATTCCACAGAGCTCTGCCGATGCCATGCTTGTCAAAGACACTGTGGATATCCTTCATCCAGCGCAGACGGTCTTCCGGATCCGCCAGATCGATCACACCGTACTCGCCGCAATACAAAGGAATGCCGTCTTTTTCCGCCTTCTCCAGTGCCGGTGCAAACAGATCCTCAAAGAATCCTTCACCGATCTCGCTGATTCCTTCCGTAAATACCGCCCCTGCCAGATCCGTATCCAGGCTGTTGCTCACATCCTGATACTCCTTGAGCGTTTTGGGATAGCCGACACGGAAATCGGACGGCATCCGTTCGATCCAGTAAGCCCCCTGATGGGTAAAGATGATCGGCTCGTAGCAGTGGAAGTTGTAGACGATCTTGTCATCCAGCGGAATGTTCAGAAGCGGCACCGTCGTAATGCTGTTGTAGCACACGCCGCCGATCACAAGATAACTGTCCGGGACGATCTCACGCATCATCCGGATATAGTTGGTCACGATGCCGTTCCATGCATCTGCCACTTCATAGAGCACCACTTCATTGAGCGGCTCAAAAGCCACCTGCTTCGGATATGCCGCAAAACGGGTAGCGATCTCTTTCCACAGTTTCATAAAACGAGCCTGCAGCGCATCATCGTAGAAAAACTTTTTTCGGTCCATATCCTTCTTGAGCGGATCGAACGAGTAGCCGAAACATTCATGCAGATCAATGAGCATATTCAGGCCAAACTCTTCGCACCACGCCCGGCAGTTCTCCAGATAGCCGAAGCCCGACTCGATCGGCGTTCCCGCCTCATCTTCCAGTACATTGTAATCGACCGGCACACGCACATGGTCAAAGCCCAAAGAAGCAATATATTCGATATCCTTCTTTGTAATAAAACTCTCAAAATGCGCCGTATCATACTTTGCAAACTGTGAGATCCATCCGCCGAGATTCACGCCCTTCTGGTAACCCTCAAATTTCTTCATGCCTATAACCTCCCTATTTTTTTCTTTTTCTTTTTACTTCATACATTTTTTTATCCGCAACATCCACCACTTCCTGCAGGTTCATATCCGAACAGATCGTTGTAAGATAGGAACCGCAGCTGGCGGAGATCCGAAATCCCAGTTCTTCGCTCTTCCCTTCCAGCCGCTGCGCAATATTTCGGAGGATCGTATTCGCATCCGCCCCGCCCGGAATGAATGCCAGCATCTCATCGCCCCCAAAACGCACACACAGGGCGTTATCCGGGCAATACATCTGCAGGGCTTCCGCCACTGCCGCGATCGCCTGATCGCCGGCCTTATGCCCGTGTGTATCATTGATGGTCTTGAGATAATCCAGATCTGCCATAAATACCAGCATCGGTACGCCCTGCATTTCCGGATCGTTCTTCAGCACCTCAAAACTCTCACGGAACGCCAGCCTGTTATACAGCCCGGTCAGCGCATCGACTTTGTAGATCTCTTTCATCCGCGAAAGCAGATACTGCTGGTAACGCATATTGATATAGCCGCCCACGCCCTGGTTTACCATTTCCGTCAGCGTTGCCGTCTTGGCATAGTCCGTGACATTGTAATCCTCAAAATAGTAAACCACATAGCCCATAGGGCGTTCCATATAATCCAGTCCCTGGAAGATCAGGGGATATCCGCCTTCCATCCGCGCCTCCAAATCCGGCATGATCTCTTTCCGGTCAAAGACTCTTTTACCGCCGGAATGTATCGAATCAAAGATCAGAAGGTAGGGAGAATCCCAGGGTTCCTCGGTAAAAAAGTTTCTTTCTTCCCGGAAACATTCCGCCTTGACCACACAGCACATACGCTCCGTCGACCGTCCTTCGATATGTGAGACTGCTTCCTCGAGCGTTCCTGACATGATCATCTTTGTCACACAGTCATGCGTGAAACGCACATCATCCTGATAGCGGTAGAAACGGTTGTTAAAGCTGCTGATCGAATTCTTTCTCCACGTCTCGCAGCGCGGACAGCCGCAGGATTCATTGGTCACCAGTGCCGGTGTGACCCGGTAGGAATCCGGCTGTGCCCCTTCCATCTCCCGCAGTACGGCCTGTGCCGTCATATTCACCAGATCCGTCAGCTCACAGGTTACCGTCGTCAGGCCCGGTGTGTTCTGAAACGCTTCATCGTATCCGTCAAAGCCGGTAACGAGTACATCCTCCGGAATGCGCACGCCGTGGCTTTTTAATACATCCATCACATTGATGGCCATAATGTCATTGGCACAGAAGATCGCATCCGGAAGGTCCCCCCGGGCAACGATCTCTTCCGCCGCTTTTCTGGCCGGTGTCGCCCAGAAATCGCCGTAGAGCACACGGCTCTCATCCATAAACACTCCGTGCTCGGCCACCACCTTACAGAGCACTTCTTTTCGTTCCTCCGAAAAGGCATTCCCGCGAAAACCGCCGATGTAGAACGGCTTTTTCACCTCGTGGCAGTCAAAAACATGCCGTACCAGCGCCTCATAACCGGCCCGGAAATCAAAACATACATCACTGCAGCCTTCGTACTTACCGTCTACCACCACTACCGGCTTGTTGTGAAGCCGTGCTTCCCGGATGATCTCCCCTGCGATCCTGTGACTTTTGATCTTTTCATCCATCAGGAGAATCATATCCGTTTTTTCATAATCAATATAGGAAAAAATCGCCACTTCGGCGGGATTATTATCCTCGTTCCAGTACAGATCCTCATTGAGCGCATAGATCCATAAGGAAAAACCCTGCTTCTTCAGCTGTTCATTCAGCGAAACAAGATAGTCATATACCTGCAGATCATAAATCCGCGAAGTACATACCGCTACTACTTTTTGTTTCCCTACCATACCGGTTCCCCCTTATTAGTAAACGCAATTATTGCGTTTGCTATAGTTGTAAGTATATCATGCGCTTTGCCTTTTGGGAACAATATCAGAATTGAAAAAAACGGGTTTTCATGGTACATTTTTTAGTATGGCATCCGAGATCTTTGAAGACTATTTTGAACACACCAACGCCGATTATCCGATCGGCGTATATTATATTGATCTCTCCAGCATGTTTATGGAGCGTGTACGCCCTCAGTGGCATGACGAAATGGAGATCGACCTGGTACGTCAGGGGCAGGCAGTGTTTACTGTCGGTGAAGAAGAGGTGCTCGTTCCTGCCGGTGCAGCCATCTGGATCAACCAGAACCGCCTGCACTCGGTCCGTCCGGCCGGACGCGAAAAATGCGTGATCCTTTCCACGCTCTTTCATCCGTCCTATCTTTTCGAAGACGGCTCTTTTCTGTCAACAAAGTATTTTTCCCCGTTGACCCGCAATACCGATTTTACCCATGTGGTGCTGGATCGCAGCGATGCCTACGGCCGCCGCGGTCTGGAATGTGTCGATGCCATCCTGGACGCCAATCTGAAAAAGGCCTACGGTTACGAACTGGAAACCAAAGGTATGCTCTGCCGGCTGTGGCTGCAGCTGTTGGAGAAGGACGCCTCTGCCCGGCGGCAGACCGCTGCACGCGCCCTGCTCGATGAAGACCGCGTCAAAAGCGCCATCTTCTTTATCCAGGAGCATTACCCGGAAGCCATCACCCTCGATCATATCGCCGAGAGCATCCATGTCAGCAAAAGCGAATGCTGCCGCTGCTTTAAGCGTACCACCGGCGAGGCACCTTTTGATCATCTGCTGATCTATCGCGTCTTTGAATCGGCAAGACGCATGCAGCGTGCCGATGCCTCCGCCGATTCCATCCAGGTCCTGTCCCGCGCTGTGGGCTTTCACAACGCCAGCTATTACAACAAGATCTTCAAAAAGTTCCTGGGGTGTACCCCGACCCAATACCGCGAGACCATCAAAAAAAGCCACAGGGATGCACTCAATCCCTATGGCATATCTCTGGCCCGTATGTGATCTTCCCATTTTACAGGATTCTTTTCCCGACCACAACAAAGCGTCCGTATTCCGAAAAACTGTCGCAGGTCGTCAGTGTGATCAGTTCGTCCCCGAACTGTGCCGTGACGCCGGTATCATAAAGCGACAGCTGCTTTACATTCTGATAAAAATTCTGAAATTCCTCCTCTGTCGCTGCCTGGAAGAACTGATAGTACTTGAACACATCATCATCCACATGATAGATCTCCGAGCGGAACACCGCTAACAGCTGATACTCCCTGTGTTCATAGAGGCTGTCAAAGCAGATGATCGGATGGGCATCCCCGTAGGCTTTCGTCGCATACAGATCCAGTTCCCCGAACATCTCCTTGCTGCGCATATGATGGCCGTAGATCATCAGATTGGTTCCCGGCGCCGTACCCTCCTCATAGGAATAGGACAGTTTTCCCGTTCCGACGCGGGAGGCCGGATCCGCAAACAGGCAGCCGTTGGTATTGGAAGCGCCGTAAAAATCCCGACGCAGATAATGCTGCGGATCGGAAGGCGTCTGCATCACCGGATAATCGATCCGCGTACCCTCGATGTACAGCCAGCCGATGATATCCGGGTTCAGATCATACAAAAGCGCATATTCCGGGAGCATCGAAGTCGGAGTTTCGATGTATTCCTCAACCTCGATCTCCATCGGTTCCTCCGTACTGCCCTGCGACGCGGCAGCGTCCGCCGGTCTGGTCAGCGTCCCGCTCTGGGTATTGCCGGACCCGCCCATACGTTTCCGGGTGACGGTATCGATCATCGTCCGCAATTCCTGCTGCTGGTTTCTCGTATGGATATCATCCGCCAGGCCTTTTCCCAGTACTACGACCGCCACGATCAGACAGATACTGCCGATCACCAGCAGAATATCACGGCACCACTCCAGCTTGTCCTTTTCGCTCATCTTACCGTTTTTCAAAACCTGCCTCCGATTTGTTCCGCTTACGCACTCTCACCCATCTTTAACAGTTTCGCTGCCTGGTCAGCTGTGGTACATGCATCCAGGATCTCCTGCAGATCGCCGTTCATCACATTGTCGATCTTATAGAGGGTCAGTCCGATACGGTGATCCGTTACACGCCCCTGCGGGAAATTGTAGGTACGGATCTTTTCGGACCGGTCGCCCGTTCCGATCTGGCTGCGGCGCATGTCCGCCTCCGCGTCGTGGGCCTTTTGCAGTTCCAGGTCGTACAGTTTTGCACGCAGCAGAGCAAACGCCTTTTCCTTATTCTGGATCTGCGACTTCTCTGTCTGCGAATAGATCACGATCCCGGTCGGATAATGGGTCAGACGTACCGCCGAGTCCGTGGTATTGACACACTGGCCGCCGTTTCCGGAGGCACGCATTACGTCGATACGGATATCCTTCTCGTCGATTTTGACATCTACATCCTCCGCTTCCGGCATCACCGCTACCGTTACCGTGGAGGTATGAATACGCCCGCCGGTTTCGGTCTTGGGCACACGCTGCACGCGGTGCACCCCACTCTCATATTTTAACACGGAATAGGCACCGCTGCCACTCACGATAAATTCCGCTTCCTTCATACCGCCGATCCCGGTCTCATCTGCATTTACCAGCTCCAGTTTCCACCTGCGGCTCTCGATATAATGTGCATACATCCGGTACAGTTCCGCCGCAAACAGGGCTGCCTCGTCACCGCCGGCTCCGGCCCGGATCTCCACGATCACGTTCTTGTCATCGTTCGGATCCTTGGGCAGCAGCAGGATCTTGAGTTTCTGCTCCAGCTCCGCAATTTTCTTTTTGGCTTCCGCATGTTCTTCCTTGAGCATCTCCCGCATCTCGGGATCTTTTTCCTCTTCCAGCAGAAGCAGTGCGTCCTCCGCATCCTGATTGCTCTGCTTGTATGCCTTATACGCCTCTACGATCGGCGTTAAGTCACTCTGTTCCTTCATCAGCCGCTGGAACCGCTTGGTATCGTTTGCCACACCGGGCTCCGACAACTCGTTCAGGATTTCTTCAAACCGCCTTAGCAGGTCTTCCAGTTTATCAAACATCTCTCTGTCCTTTCTTTTGTTTCTCTATAACAACTTAACGGATATCCCTTCTTTTGCCCGTCGGGCCATCACTTCCGGTACGTCCCGCACACCACACGGTCCAGTCCTGCATAGTCCTTTACCGTATGCACATCGTCAAATCCCCGTTTCCGGAGCAGTGCTTCCACCGCCGGTGCCTGGGTGCTGCCGATCTCGAGATACAGCCGTCCTTCTGCCGCAAAATATTCCGGCGCCCCGTCTGCGATCCGCCGGTAAAAATCCAGCCCGTCCGCACCACCGTCCAGCGCCATTCGCGGATCGTGTTCCCGGACTTCCGGCATCAGCGTGGCGATCTCTGCACTTTCAATATAGGGCGGATTTGAAACGATGATATCAAATCCGGCCGCCGCCTGCGGCAAAGCCGCAAACAGATCTCCTTCATAAAAGTCCGCCGCAATCTGCAGTTTCTGCGCATTGCCGCGCGCTACCTGCAGCGCATCTGCGGATAAGTCCGCTCCGATCCCCACGGCGGAATTTGAATACTTCAGAATGCTGAGCAGGATACACCCGCTCCCGGTGCACAGATCCAGGATCCTTGCCCCGGCAGCACCGTCTTTCAATACCTCTTCCACCAGGATCTCGGTATCCGGCCGCGGCACCAGCACCCGCGAATCCACCGCAAACTCCAGGCCCATAAAGAACTGTGTCCCGGTGATATGCTGCAGCGGGATCCGCTGCGCCCGTCGTTCGATCACCTGCCGGTATTGTTCCTCTTCCGCACTGCTCAGAACCCTCTCCGGCGCCAGCAGCATCGCCTGCCGGTCGGTCCCGCAGACATATTCCAGCAGGATCCTCGCATTCTGCTCCGCTTCCGGCACTCCCGCTTCCGTCAGTATCTCCCTGCCCCGCAGGTAGGCTTCCCGGTATGCGATCCCGTTCATTCTTTCGGCTCCTCCTGCTTCATCCGCGCCAGGATCTCTTCCACTTCCAGCACGCTGATCTCCAGGGTCTCCTC
>JAEEGL011417868.1_pt1 | contig 11211 bp, 7 predicted proteins | sample 9134231 | NCBI WGS metagenome assembly JAEEGL01 (sample SAMN16246548, study PRJNA631951) | gut metagenome | biome: gut microbiome; feature: rumen; material: fiber-attached | host: Bos | place: Iran: Karaj | collected 2018-10
ATCCTTCCTGCCGAAATGAGCAAGGAACGTTTCGACTGGCTGTCCAAGATCGCAGGCGAAGTCATCGCGACTCCCGGCTGTGAGAGCAACGTAAAAGAGATCTTCGATAAAGTCCATGAGCTCCGCGCGACCCGCAAGGACGTCATGATCTTCAACCAGTTCGAAGAGTTCGGCAACTGCGTATGGCATTATCAGGTAACCGGTAAGGCGATCCAGGATGCGTTCAATCAGATCAAGCGCGACGGCGACCGTTTCGCGGGCGCATGCTTCACGTCCGGTTCCGCCGGCACGATGAGCGCGGGCGATTATCTGAAGGAGCAGTATCCGACCTCCAAGCTGGCCGTCGGCGAAGCACTCCAGTGCCCGACGCTGCTCTGGAACGGATTCGGCGGACACCGCATCGAGGGTATCGGCGACAAGCATGTACCGTGGATCCATAACGTCAAGAACACCGACATGGTGATCGATATCGACGACGAAGACAGCCAGCGCCTGCTCCGGCTCTTCAACGATCCGGAAGGCCACAAGTACCTGATCGAGAAGGTTGGCGTTCCTGCCGACTTCGTCGCGAAGCTCCCGCTTCTCGGCATCTCCGGCATCGCGAACCTCCTCTGCTGCATCAAGATGGCCAAGTACTACGAGCTCACCGAGCACGATGTCGTTGCGACAGTCGGCACCGACTCCTCCGACATGTATCAGAGCCGTATCAAGGAACTCGAAGAGCAGTACGGCGCTTACGGCGAAGCACCCGCTGCCGCCGATTATGCGGAGCATCTCCACGGCATCCGTCCGGATACGATGCAGGAACTCACCTATGCGGACCGCAAGCGCGTCCACAACCTCAAGTACTACACCTGGGTCGAGCAGCAGGGCAAAACCTACGACGAGATCAACAAGCAGTGGTACGACGAGCATTACTGGACCGATATGCATGCACAGGCGGATCAGATCGACGAGCTCATCAACGAGTTCAACGAAGAGACCGGCCTGCTGAAGAATCTGTAAGCAGAAAAGAAAAACTGCAGAAATCTGAATTGCGACGGGAACCGCACGGGATTGGAAGTGCGGTTCCTGTTTTTATACGGCGGCAGATCAGAAAAAAGGGGAGAAGTGATCGATAACAGATAAAGCAGGCGCTGCTTCATTCACGGAATCCGGATTCATAAAAAAAGAGACCGCGTTATGTGTCAGCGCGGTCCCTGTGTTTATCTAGGGGAAAGGAATGGATTCCGATCAGCCTGCCAGCTTTTCCAGCGCGGCCTGTGCCTCGGCCAATGCGGTCTGGTAGTCGGTAAATGTATATCCTGTGATGTCGAACAGGGACTCGTCGACTACATCGTCGATCGCGTCGATTTTGTAGACGTACTCGCCCAACCCGATGGATTCGTTTGCGCAGTTGATCATGTAGGCAAGGGAGCCGTTTTCATCGAAGCAGAAGATCTGCTCCACGCCGTATTCTGACTGCGCGGGGTATTTTTCCGCTTTGAAGGTCGTCTCACCGACTGTATATTCGATCGTCTCGTAGGCAGGTTCCAGCACCCGTGTCATAACGTTCTGGTAAATGGTGCAGAACATCGCGCCGAAATAATGGAAGTCCTCTATTTCGGGAACATCCATATAGATACCGGTCATTTCGGATTTCTTCATGCTGTACATTTTTCCGTCCCGGTAGACCTTCAGACTGTCGCTGTCGGAGGAACCGAGCTGCTCGATATAGTTCCGCTCAAAGAAGAAATCGCCTTTCGCCTGATCATCATAGATGGAATTATATCCCATGATCTCCAGCTCGTAGCGGATATGGAATCCTGCCTCATTGTCCAGTGTTTTGAAAAACGCCGCAAGCTGCGACCCGTTATCGGCGGCAGCAGGTTCAGCTGCGGGTTCGGTGCCCTCCGCGAGACTTCCGAAGATACCGCAGGACAGGATCAGAACGGATACTGCAATTGCTAGAATGGTGCGTCTCAGTTTCATGATGATTCCTTTCTGCCCGGATCACGGGACGGAATGATTCCGGCTCAGCCGGTGGAAACGATCGGGGGAAATGCTCTGTATAATACGTATACGTCATTGTATCATGCGTGAAACAGGCGTTCAACCTCCGTTTTGAAGTATCACAGTTTTGCCATCTTTTTTTCACTTGCCTCTTTCCGGTTGACAGACGACGGGAAGCGGGTATAATTAACGAGTTAACTATTATTCGGAAAGGTCGGCAGAAGAGAGTGGATAACGCTGCTGGAACGATCATGCCCCTGATGATGCAGACGGACCGCTGCCACAGGATGATCATAGAGGGACAGGTACACAGACTTGGCGTGCACAGAACACAGCACATGATTCTGATGTGTCTTTCCCAGTGTGAGAAACCTCCGGCTCAGTCTGAGATCGCGGAACTGTTTCAGGTCAGCCATGCCGCTGTCGCGGTCTCTCTTAGAAAGATGGAGCAGGCGGGGCTGATCCTGCGCACATCCAGAGAGGGAAACGCGAGGGTCAAGGAGATACGCCTGACGGATAAAGGCGTGTGCATGGTGGAGAAGACGAAAAAGCTGTTCGAAGCCGTGGGGAATGCGGCTTTGAAAGGGATCCCGGAAGAGGATCTGGACGTCATGCGCGTCTGTATGGAAAAGATCAAGAAGAATCTGGAAGAGTTCAGATCAGATGATGAAAGAGAGCTGTCCGAAAAGGAAGGAAGGGCGGAAGCAGTTGAAGAGATGGTTTAAATATATCAGACCGTACCTGGCCTTTTTTATACTGGGTCCGCTCTGCATGATCGTGGAGGTCATCGGAGAGGTCGTCATGCCGAGACTTCTCTCGGTCGTGATCAACAACGCGAACGCGGGAACGCTGACGTCCGGTACGAGCCTGATGATCATGGTGGAGATGATCGCGACAGCGCTTCTCATGATGGCAGGCGGCATCGGCGGGGCGTATTTCGGTTCGAAGGCTGCCGTGAATTTCGGCGCGGATCTCCGGGCGGATATGTATAAGCGTGTTCAGGCTTATTCGTTTGCCAATATCGACAGGTTTTCCACCGGTTCACTCGTCACAAGACTGACGAACGACGTGATGCAGGTGCAGAATTTCGTGAACATGCTTTTGAGAATGGCGCTCCGCGCGCCGGGCATGATGATTGCCGCCCTGATCATGGCGGTCAGCATCAAACCGGCTCTGTCCACGGTGTTCGCCGTCAGCATTCCGATCCTTGCCGTCGTGGTCGGGTTTATTATCCGTACCGCGCATCCGAGATTCCGCAACATGCGTAGGAAGGTCGACGCGCTGAATACATTCGTACAGGAAAACGTGACCAACATCCGCGTTGTGAAGAGTTTTGTCCGGGAAGAGCACAGCGAGAAGGGCTTCAGAAAGGTCAATGCCGATCTGAAGGATGCGGGACTGAGCGCGCTGCGCGTTGTGATTTTCATGCAGCCGGTCATGACGCTTCTGATGAATATCACCGTTCTTGCCGTCGTTCTGATCGGCGGCAGGATCGTGCTGTCGAACGGGATGGAGATCGGGGATCTGTCCGCGTTTATTACCTATGTGACGCAGATTCTGGTTTCGCTTGTCATGGTGTCCTTCATTCTGATGATCGCGTCCAACGCGTCTGCCGCCGTGGACCGGATCAAGGAAGTGCTGGATGAGAAGATCGATCTGTCCGACGAACATGCTGCCGAGCCTGAACGGCTCGTGGAGCGCGGGGAAATCGAATTCAAAAACGTCTCGTTCCGCTACTACAAGGATAGCGAGGAAAAGGTTCTGAACGGCGTCAGCCTGAAGATCCCCGCCGGATCGACGGTCGGGATCATCGGCTCGACCGGAAGCGGCAAGAGCACGCTTGTCTCCATGATTCCGCGCCTCTATGACGCGGACGAAGGGGAAGTGCTCGTTGACGGCGTGAACGTGAAGGACTATTCGCTTGTGAATCTGCGGGACGGGATCGGCATGGTGCTCCAGAAGAATACGCTGTTTTCCGGAACCATCGAGGAGAATCTGCGCTGGGGTGACGCCGATGCGACCGATGAGGAGGTCCGGGAATTCGCTTCCTACGCGCAGGCGGATTCCTTTATAAGCTCCTTTAAGGACGGATACGGAACCATGATCGATCAGGGCGGAACGAACGTGTCCGGCGGTCAGAAACAGCGCCTCTGCATTGCACGGGCGCTTCTGAAAAAACCGAAGATCCTGATTCTGGACGACTCGACGAGCGCCGTGGATACGGCGACCGAAGCTGAGATCCGAAAAGCGTTCCGCGGAAGCCTGAAGGGTTCCACCAAGATCATCATCGCGCAGCGTATCTCGTCCGTCATGGACGCGGACGAGATCGTCGTGCTCAACGAAGGGGAGATCACGGGAACCGGCACCCATGAGGAGCTTCTCAGGACCAATAAAGAATACCGCGAGATCTATGAGTCGCAGTCCGGAAAGGAGGCGGTCTGATATGGTAAGATCGCTGGACCGTCTCCGCGAACAGTATAACAGCGCTGCAGGAAAAAACGGGCAGCAGGCTCCGAGAGGCGGACCCGGACCGAACCGAGGCCTCGGCCTTACAGGAAAACCGAAGGACATGCGCAAGACGGTATTCCGGCTTCTATCCTACATGAAGCCGTACCGCCTGCGGTTCGTTGTCGTTCTCGCCTGCATGCTGACCCATACCGTCACATCCCTGATCGGCTCCTATATGCTGGCGCCGATCATCGACCGGCTGGCCGCGGCGGTCAAGCCTGACGCCGTGATCGAGATGTCCGCAATCGAGGCGACAGCGGACAGCGTGATCCGCTCTCTGCTGCACGGCGGCGGAACCGTCATGCAGTACGTACTGACGGCTGTGGTGATACTCGCATGCGTATACGGAGTAGGCATCGTAACGGCATACCTGCAGGGGAGGCTTATGATCGGCATCACCCAGAACGTGCTGGAAAAGATGAGAAACGATCTGTTCAACAAGCTCGAAAGGCTTCCGCTCCGGTATTTTGATTCCAAGCCGACCGGCGAGATCATGAGCCGGTTCACAAACGATATCGATACAATCGACATGATGATCAACAACTCCCTGACATCGATCATCTCAGGCGCGGTCACGCTGATCGGGACTCTGGTATTCATGATCTCGACCAGCTGGATCCTGACGCTGATCACGGTCGTGTTCCTTCCGATCTTCGGTTTCGGCGGCATGATCATCAGCCGGCACGCGAGGAAGTACTATTCCAGTCAGCAGGCCGCGCTCGGCGCCGTGAACGGATACATGGAAGAAACCGTGACGGGGCAGAAGGTCGTCAAGGTGTTCAATCATGAGGACGAGTGCGAGGCGGAATTCAATCTTCTGAACGACGATATGCGCGGCACGCAGTTCAGGGCGAACTTCTGGGGAGGCATCATGGGTCCCATCATGGGCAACACCTCCCAGATCAACTACGCGGTCACGGTAGGCATCGGCGGCATTCTGATGGTGCTCGGATCCATGACACCGGGAGGACTGACGGTCTTCGCGAATTATTCGCGCCAGTTCAGCATGCCCATCACGCAGGTCTCGCAGCAGATGGCGACGATCTTTGCCGCGCTCGCCGGCGCGGAGCGCGTGTTCGATGTCATGGATACCAGTCCGGAGAAACCCGACCGCGAGGGCGCGTCCGCAATGCCCGGCATGCGGGGAGACGTCCGTCTTGACGACGTTTCGTTCGGATACAATCCGGACCAGCTGGTTCTCAAGCATATCAGCCTTTACGCGCATCCGGGACAGAAGATTGCGTTTGTCGGCTCGACCGGCGCCGGAAAGACGACGGTCACCAACCTTCTGAACCGTTTCTATGATGTGCAGGAAGGGCATATCACGATCGACGGCGTGGACATCATGGATATCCAGCGCGATGTTCTCCGGAAGAATATCACGATGGTGCTGCAGGACACGCATCTGTTCTCCGATACCGTGATGGAAAACATCCGCTACGGAAGACTGGACGCGACGGACGAGGAAGTCATCGCGGCGGCGAGGACCGCGTCGGCCGACCACTTTATCCGCAGACTGGAGCATGGTTATCAGACAAGGCTGGAAGGGGACGGAGCAAACCTTTCCCAGGGACAGAGACAGCTGATCAATATCGCGAGGGCAGCTCTGTCCAAAGCGCCGATCCTTGTGCTGGACGAGGCGACATCCTCCGTGGATACCCGTACCGAGCGCGCGATTGAGCGCGGTATGGACAGGCTCATGAAGGACCGCACGACATTTGTTATCGCGCACCGGCTTTCGACCGTAAGAAACTCCAACGCTATCATGGTACTGGAGCACGGCGAGATCATCGAGCGGGGAAGTCATGAGGATCTTCTCAGCCAGAAGGGCAGATATTACGAATTGTATACCGGGAAGAAGGAGCTCGATTGACGGAAAAACCGTCAGCTGTACAGAAAATGCATGGCGACGGCTCCGTACAGATTAAAAAGAACCGCAAAAGCGCCAAGGAACAATTCCCAGTTCCTCGGTGCTTTTTTTATGGTTGGGAGACAGATCAGAAAGGCGTACGACAGCAGGTCAACGGTATAGCGCGCGCCGAACTGCCACCCTCCGAACGTGCGGTGCATCAGGAGCAGAACCAGATTCATAACCATCGCGGCCAGCGCGGTCCACTGATACGGACGGAGCTTTCTGAGCCGTGTGAACAGGATGACAAAGAACGGATTGGCGACAAAGAACAGGAATCCGTCGTAAATGCTGTAGGAAACGGAAAGATCCTCCCCGAGCGTTACAGGACGGAAAATGTTCGGGAGATTTCTCAGAATGAAGGAAGCGGAAAACTGCGGTTCGCCCCGGTTGAATTCCGGAAGATAGGTATGTCCGAATTCGAACGGATTCCGGAAGCGCGCGTAATTGAAGATCATATAGGACAGTCCGATCAGCGCGGGTCCGATCAGCACTTTCCACTGGCAGAGGACGGCCTTTTTCAGCGGCATGCCTTTTTCCGTCACATCCTCCTCGATGAACAGCGCGAGAAGCGGCAGGAACAGCAGGATCGAGAAGGGGCGGCATCCGACCGCCAGCGCGGTGAAGATCAGGGAAAGGCCGCGCTTTTTGCAGACCGCGCAAAGGATCGCATAAAGGCAGAGCACCATGTTGAGCGCCTGCGCCAGGAACCATACCGATCCGTCCGTGCACATCCAGAGCATATTGCTGCCGAGCACGAGAAACAGCGCCCAGAAAGCGCTGACACGTTCGCTCGCGCCGATTTTCCGCATGGAGAGGTAGGCTGCGAGAACCATCAGAAGCGCGTATCCGAGGATGACAAGATGGTCGGGGGTGCGGACGCCGAAAAGAAAAGTCAGGGGGAACATGACAAGCGTCGGAACGGGCGGGAAAGACACATACCAGTCTCCTCCGTACACGGCAAGTTCCAGCCAGGGGTAATCCCTGCCGAGACCGAAGCTGCCGTTCCGCCATGCCATGGCCTGCAGCGTATAACTGTTGTAGTTGCTGGATGAGAGAAGGGTGCCGCCGAACAGATCGTGCAGCAGAAGAAACACTGCGAAAACGATCACAAGAAGAAGCGGCAGTACGATCCGGTCATCCGTGCGGCGTTTTTCCATACAGACCTCATAAGAAAAGGGCAGGTTGGGTTCCTGCCCTTTATTATATCAACAGTTCCATGATGCCCGCAATGCGTCGCGGGGAGTTCATTTGCCGAGCTTTCCGAGAAGAAGCTCGAGCGCGGCGAGCCTTGCGCTGACGCAAAGCACCTGCATCGCTTTGACAACGTCCGGAAGTTCCGGATAGGACGGTGCGATTCGGAGGTTGCTGTCATCCGGGTCATAACCGTGCGGATAGGTTGCGCCCGCCTTTGTCATGGCGACGCCGGCTTCGGCGCACAGGGAGTTGATCCGTTTCGCGGTTCCGTGCATGGCGTACAGGCTGACGAAATAGCCTCCTTTCGGATGCGTCCATTCCGCGATGCCGAGGCTGCCGAGTTCCGTTTCGAGCGCGTTCTGAACGGCATCGAATTTCGGCTTCATGATGGCGGCATGCTTTTCCATGTGTTTCAGAATGGTTTCCTTGTCCTTCAGGAACTTCACATGCAGATACTGCGCAACTTTTTCGAATCCGATCGTCTGGAAGGTCAGGATCTTTTTGATATGCGCGAGGTTGTCCTGACTGGAGGCGAGCGCCGCGATGCCCGAGCCGGCAAACGTGACCTTGGAAAGAGACGCGAACTCGTAGATCATATCCGGATGTCCCGCTTTTCTGCATTCGCCGATCATGTCCGGAAACTCCGGAAGGGTACCGTCAAAACAGTGGACGGCATAGGCATTGTCCCAGATCAGGGCAAAATCAGGGGCGGCGGTGTTCAGAGAGGCGATCCTCCGACGGACCTCGCTGCTGTAGATGTAACCGTCCGGATTGCTGTATTTCGGCGTGCACCACATTCCCTTGACCAGCGGATCCTTGACCAGTTCCTCGACGATGTCCATATCCGGACCGTCTTCGTGCAGGGGAACGGGAATGCATTCCATTCCGAACGAGATGGAAATATTAAAGTGACGGTCATATCCCGGGACAGGGCAGAGGAATTTGATTTTCTCTTCCTTGCACCAGGGGCGTTCGCTGTGGAGAAGTCCGTTTGTGTAGGCTTTTGCGATCAGATCGTACATCAGGTTCAGGCTCGAGTTGCCCCCGATGATGATTTCTTCCGGCGCGCAGCCGAGGATATCGGAAAACAGGCGCTTGCATGACGGAAGACCGTCCAGAAGGCCGTAATTCCGGACATCGATCCCATCCATTTCAAAATCGCAGTCGTTGAGCGCGGTATACATGCCGTTGCTCAGGTCAAGCTGCTTTTTCTCTGGCTTTCCCCGGGTCAGGTTCAGCGAAAGCTTTTCCTCGCAGAGCCTGTCATACCGGGCACGAATGACGGAATACTCTTTTTCCAGCTGTTCCTTGGTCATTTCCGCATACTTCATCGTTCATCACGTCCTCAGAATGAAAATAAATTTGAGAGAAACTATATCACAATTTGCGATCATATACAATATGCAGGTTTGTTTGTCATGCAGAAAAAAGCACAAAAAATCCGGAGACGAAGCTCCGGACGAAAGAAGATGTAGGAAAAGCGTCTGCTCTTACTGATCGTCGTACGCTTTGGCGGAATCGGCGAATTTCATATGCAGGACATCGAATACGCCCATGTCGGTGAGACGGACTTCCGGAATGACCGGAAGCGCGACGAACGAAAGCGTTACAAACGGATCAGAACCGGATTTGACGCCGAGTTTTTTCGCTGCCTCCAGCAGTTTGCGCTGTTTATCGATGATGACGGCGGTCGGCGCGTCCGACATCAGACCCGCGATCGGCATGGTCAGGCGCGCGAGAATCTTTTTGTTGCTTACCACGACATAACCTCCGCCGCAGGCTTCCAGAGCATCGATCGCGGCGTACATATCCTCATCGTTGTCACCGGCGACAATCAGGTTGTGGGAGTCATGACCGACGGTCGTGGCGATGGCGCCGTTCTTGATCGGCAGTCCGCGGAGGATGCCGACTCCGGTACGGCCGGAGGAGTGATGGCGTTCCACAACGGCAAGTTTGACAAGGCCGTCCTTGGCGACGAACAGGCCATTCTCGCTCGGGACAGATTCGACCGTTGCCTTCGTCATGATCTCGTTTTCCACGAGATTGATGACAGTGGCTTTCTTTTTGACGTGCAGATCCAGCGCATCGGGACGGCGGGCTGCCAGATGTACGGAGTTATAGATCTTCGGGTCGGGCTTCAGAATGGCGTCCGCATCGGGTTCGAAGACGTTGCCTCCGGTGATCACCGTAATCGGATTGAAGTCTTTCAGATTATCGAACAGAACCATATCCGCACGGTATCCGGGAGCGATGGCGCCGTATCCTTTGAGAGAATAGGTATTGGCTGTATTGATGGTGGCCATCTGAATGGCCTGCATGGGAGAAATGCCGTTTGCGACCGCTCTGCGGACGATATAGTTGATGTGTCCCTCATTCTGGATGTTCTCGAGATGCTTATCATCCGTGCAGAACATCATGCGTCTGGTCGGGAGATGGTTCTCCGCGATTTTGCGCATGACCTCCTCGATGCCGCGCGTGGCGGAACCGAGACGGAGATGGATCCGCATGCCGGCGCGGAGCTTTTCCAGAACTTCCTCATAATTGGAGCACTCGTGATCCGTGTGCGGCCCGGCGACGCAGTAGGCGTTAAGCGAATCGCCGGAGAGGAGCGGGGCATGACCGTCGATCGGACGGTCTTTGAACAGCGACAGTTTGTCCAGCATTTCACCGTCGCCGGTGATCGTTGCATAGTAATCCATGACTTCGCCGAGACCGATCACGCGGGGATGATTCATCAACTCTTCCATGTCCTTCGCGGTGATCTTGGCGCCGCTTGTTTCGAACGCGGTGCAGGGAACGCAGGACGGGAGCATGAAAAAGACGGAAAGCGGGAGCCATTCCGTCTGGGCGATCATATACTGGATACCTTCCACATCGCATACGTTGGCGATCTCGTGCGGATCGGCGACGATGGCCGTGGTCCCCTTTTCCAGAATGGTGTTGGCGAAACGCGCGGGATGCGCCATGGAAGACTCGATATGAACGTGTCCGTCGATCAGACCGGGGCAGAGATACGCGCCTTTCGCGTCGATCTCCTGCTTGGCGCCGGTATAGGAGCCGACACCGAGAATGATGCCGTCACGGACCGCCACATCGCCTTCCAGGATTTCTTCGGTGAAGACGTTCACGATTTTCGCATTTTTAACGACAAGAGCTGCATTGCGGCTGGCTGCGTTCAGAATTGCAGCGCGGAGACGTGATTTTTCCATACGATTGACCACCTGCCTTTTGACTATTATAGCAAATAGCGCATATCGAAAGAAGATTGTTTTTCACAGATCCGTGCTTTTTTTAGAAGCCGCGTCAAGTTGCAACAGGCAAAGCGGAATGATAAGATTGTATCAGTTTCAAAAGAACTGTAGAGAGGGAAATGCTATGAAGACACTGATCAAAAACGGAACGGTCGTTACGGACGGAAGGCAGTTCCGAGCGGATGTTCTTGTATCGGGAGATGCGATCGAACGGATCGGAACGGACCTGTCCGCGGAGGCGGACCGCGTCATCGATGCCGCGGGATGCTATGTGATGGCGGGTTTCATCGATACCCATACCCATTTTGATCTGGACCTCGGGACAACGGTAACGGCGGATGATTTCCCGACCGG
>JAEEGL012085179.1_pt1 | contig 11211 bp, 9 predicted proteins | sample 9134231 | NCBI WGS metagenome assembly JAEEGL01 (sample SAMN16246548, study PRJNA631951) | gut metagenome | biome: gut microbiome; feature: rumen; material: fiber-attached | host: Bos | place: Iran: Karaj | collected 2018-10
ATGGTGGATGCTACAGGACTCGAACCTGTGACCCCCTGCACGTCAAGCAGGTACTCTAGCCAGCTGAGCTAAGCATCCTCAGCTCGAAGATATTATCATTTATCATCCAATAATACAAGCATTCAGCGCTTAAGCTTAATCCTCGTAAGATTCATCCCCATTACGTATGAGAACATAGCTTCAACTATTAAAATGTTTCTCATATTAGCCCCCGCAAAACATTTTGACAATTATAACATATTCACACTTTTGACATATACCCCCAGTAGGTATATGATTAACCAAAATAATACCCTATAGGGGTATGCCAGAGGTAGTAATTATGGCTAATGACAACACTTGCCCGCACTGCCAGCACAAGGACAGAAGTGAAGACGAGATCAAAGATCTCATCACACGTCTTAACAGGATTGAAGGTCAGATACGTGGCATTCACAAGATGGTGGATGATGGCGCATACTGCGTCGATATTCTTACGCAGGTTAATGCCGCAAGATGCTCGCTTAATTCCTTTTCGAAGGTGCTTCTCGGAAGCCACATCAAGTCATGCGTTAAGGACGACGTCATGAACGGCTCAGAGGAAAAGATAGACGAGCTTGTAGAGCTTTTGCAGAAGATGATGAAGTAAATTATGGCAAAGTACGATGTAACAGGAATGAGCTGTGCCGCATGTCAGGCACATGTCGAGAAGGCGGTGAACAACGTTCCCGGTGTTGATTCCTGTGCCGTTTCTCTCCTCACTAACTCCATGACAGTAGAAGGAAGTGCATCCCCCGAGAGCGTCATCAAGGCTGTCGAGAACGCAGGCTACGGTGCTTCTTTATCGGGCAACGATAATGCACCGCGAAAAGCCCCGCTCGAGAACAAAGAGCTCCCTCTGCTTAAGAGGAGACTTATTAGTTCCGTCATTATTCTCCTTATCCTGATGTATTTCTCGATGGGAGTTCATATGTGGGACTTTCCCGCCCCTTCATCCATACAGCACAACATGGTGGCTCTTGGAATAATCGAGATGCTTCTTGCCGGCATCGTCATGGTTATTAACCAGAAGTTCTTCATAAGCGGAACGAAAGCTGTTATTCACGCGGCTCCTAACATGGATACGCTTGTTGCTATGGGTTCCGGTGTGTCGTTTCTGTATAGTGTTTATGTTCTAATTAAGATGAGCGTTAATGCCTATGAGATGGCAGATCTTTACTTCGAATCTGCAGCCATGATAGTTACTCTTATTACAGTAGGTAAGCTTCTCGAATCAGTCTCAAAGGGACGCACTACAAACGCACTTAAGTCATTAATGGATCTTGCTCCTCAGAGTGCGACAGTAATACGCAATGATAACGAATTAACAGTACCTATCGAAGAAGTTGCCGCAGGCGATATCTTCATAGTCAAGCCCGGTGATAAGATCCCTGTCGACGGTGTAGTTATCGAAGGTACGAGTGCTATCAACGAAGCCGCTTTAACAGGTGAATCTATTCCTGTTGATAAAGAGATTGGTGACAAGGTTTCTGCTGCTACAGTTAACCAGTCAGGATACTTAAAGTGCAAGGCTACAAGAGTCGGCGAAGATACAACTTTATCACAGATAATCAAGATGGTAAGCGATTCAGCTGCAACGAAAGCTCCTATAGCTAAGATAGCAGATAAAGTTTCCGGCATCTTCGTTCCGGCAGTACTGATCGTAGCTTTTGCCGTTACCGTTATATGGCTTATTACAGGACATGATTTCAGTTTCTCCCTTACAAGAGGAATTGCAGTTCTTGTTGTAAGCTGCCCCTGTGCATTGGGACTTGCTACACCGGTTGCGATAATGGCAGGTAACGGCCTCGGTGCTAAGAACGGAATTCTTTTTAAGACATCAGAAGCTTTGGAACTTGCTGGCAAAACTTCCATTGTCGTACTCGATAAGACCGGAACAATAACTAAGGGAGAACCTTCAGTTACAGACGTCTTCCCTGCTTCAGATATCAACCGTGATGAATTCATAAAGATAGCTGCTTCTCTTGAAAGCAAATCAGAACATCCTCTTGCCAAGGCTGTAGTCGCTTATACGAATGACAGATATGAATGCGCAGATTTCAAAGCTCTTCCAGGCAAAGGACTTACAGGTACAGTTAACGGTAAGAAAGCGTTTGCAGGAAGCAAAGATTACATATCTCAACTCGTATCAGTCCCTGACGATGCTATAGAAGAATCATCGAAGCTTTCAGGCGAAGGCAAGACACCTCTGTTCTTCTCTTACAATGATATGTTCATAGGAATCGTCGCCGTTGCAGACACGATCAAAGAAGAAGCACCTAAAGCTGTCAAAGAACTTCATAACATGGGAATTAAAACCGTTATGCTCACCGGAGACAACGAGCGGACCGCTAATGCAATTGCTTCCGAGGCAGGTGTCGATAAAGTCATCGCAGGAGTATTGCCTGACGGTAAGGACAAGGTTATCAAAGAGCTTAGGCAGTACGGCAAAGTCGCTATGGTCGGAGACGGGATTAACGATGCCCCTGCCCTGACTAGTGCCGACATAGGTATTGCTATCGGAGCAGGTACTGACGTCGCGATAGATGCTGCTGATGTTGTTCTTGTGAAGTCCAAGCTCACGGATGTTCCTGCTGCCATTAGACTTTCAAGAAGAGTTGTTACGATAATCCATGAGAATCTGTTCTGGGCTTTTATCTACAACCTTCTCCTCATACCGGTAGCTGCAGGCGCACTCTACGGACTTAACATTGTAATGAAGCCTGTACTTGGTGCAGCTGCAATGAGTATCTCAAGCTTTACCGTGTGCATGAATGCGTTAAGGATTAACCTTTTCGATGTGTCTTCAGCAAGGCACGATAAGTACTTAAGTAAACCAGCGGAACTCCCGCAGGAAATAACAGGAGGAACCACTATGATAACAAAAAAGATCAAGATTGAGGGAATGATGTGCATGCACTGCGAAAAGTCTGTAAGAAACGCTCTCATGGATATCCCTGGAGTAGTAACAGCTGAAGCTTCTCACGAGAAGGGTGAAGCTGTCGTAGAGATTGACGGAGACGTAACAGATGAGATGCTTACCAAGGTAATTACAGACAAGGATTACAAGGTTTTAGGCATCGAGTAATTATGCTTACTTAGGGATCTCGATCACCATGTATTCGCCGGGTTGCAGAACTTCGCGGGCACCTATGTGATTGAGGTCCCTTTCCATTAACTGCGCTCCCGTTGAAGAGTATCTGATATAAGAACCGTTAGAAGTATCGTACGCATCACTTATTACCGTAAACTGCTGCAACGTATCAGAATGATTAGATACGATAAGGAATACAGAAGTACTTCTGTCTATGAGCATGGTCTCGCAGGCGGAATTAAATGAATCCGCTGTATTTAATGAAGATGCATCCAAAGGATCTAATATTTCACAGTACATAAGTTCTCCGTTGACCAAAGACCTTAATGTAGGAATAACACCCAGCATATTAGAATCGGAATCGATCATGATGATATCCGAGAACATCCCCTCGGCCCTTAATATCGTAGAGACTATATCGGCAGCATCGTAATCATCAGCAGTATACACATCGCTTATCCTAAGTGAAGAGATAAACTCTCCTCCGTTAGAGAGGCTGGAACCCGCTCTCGGAGTGCGATAAATAGCATTCTCGATAGCCTGAACAGAAGCGGACATAAACGGAATCATATCTGTCTGTTCGGTAGGTATATTATCGATCACGATATCCATTGCATGCCTGTCAGCACCGGACATCATTGTTCCGCCCTCATAATTCATGGCATCAACAAATATGATCTTATCCTTTATCTCAAGATAGAATTCAGACTTGGAGAACAGGCTCATTACATATGTGACGTAAGCGCCTCTTTGTGAATCTGAAGGGAATATGTTATCGCTGTCCCCTATCTCGATATAGATGGTGTCGAACTGTCTGCTCCACGGTAACGCCGTACCGTTATCGATCCTCATCTTACCGTATACATTGGAAACCGAACCGCACATGTAACCCAAGAAATTATCGACATCTTCCTGTGAGATAGATGAACCAAATACAATCCAGGGATTAGCTCCTGAATCCTTGCTTAATACCATCGCACGCTCCAAGGAATATGCACTTACACCATAGAATGTATCTTCACAGTAACCGTTACTTCCGGGAACGATTGAATCAAATCTTAATGCGGAAGGCGCACTTGATACGATCATGTCTGTAAATTCAGTAGGAACAGAATTAATATCGTAACGGTCAAGTCCGACATACACGTTATAGACATTGACCATTGCATCGCCTTCAAAAGAAATATTGAATCTTAACGGCTCATCCGAAAGCATAGTATCTGTAACCGCGAATACATAGGAATACGTCTGAGGCTGAGATGAGACTTCAGATATATGAATACCCTCGGTACCGAAGTCATAACCTTCCAGCCATACATGCATATAAGTGCCGGGAGTGTCGCAAGATGTTGTAATTTCTATCCTGTAGAAAAGATTATCCTCGAACAATTCTTCCGAAGGCCTGTCAAGAAGTCTCGATACTGCATGAAGATCGTCACCATTACCGATGATGCTTACACCTGCAGACTGGGATACAAGACTCGTATTACCGTAAAGATCCCAAGCCCCGGTATCAGCCGCTGAACCTTTAACTATGCAGATATCTCCTTCTATGATAAGACCGTCAGCGATAGGAAGATCAACTTCAAGTGCAGCCTTGATAGATGCCTCATAAAGGAAATTTCCGCTTCTTATGATGTATCTGTCTTCGCCGTACATCATAATGTCATCTATGGCAATACCTGTAAGGCCAAGTGACTTGGGAGCACTCTCTTCTGCTGATACATAATAAGACTGGTTATCGGATGTAACTGCAATAATGCCGTCTGATCCTGACGGGCAGATGCATACTGGTTCTATGGAAGAAATATCACGAGCTGTTATTGAAGGCTCTTCCTCGGACATATCAATTCTTATGATTCTGCCGTAAGAAGTAAGAATGAATGCGGAGTCATCAGATGCTTCTATATCGCATATATAATCACCTTCACGTAAAAATTCATCCATAGACTCAAGTCTTGTGATGAAAATACCGTTACGGCTTACATACACATCATATTCCGTAGATGCCATCATGTATCCTGAACCGGTTACAACTGAAGTCGCTTCGATATGGCCTATCTCAGTGCTGCCTGTGGAAGTATATGAATATATAGATCCGTCGGTCATAAACACATCAATATTGCCGTTTACTACAGAGATATATAAAGGTGTAATGCCCTCCTGTATCTGGCACGTACCAAGCAAAGTAAACGGACTGGTATCAGTTGAAATATAGATTTCACCGATTGAATTGATTGCATAAACGGAGATACCGTCTTTACACATATCAACAAAAGGAGCTGCAACTGATTCATCTGTAGGATTTAATGCAGCATTGGAAATGATCTTGCCGCTTTGTGTAAGAAGATAAAGCGACCCCGAAGACTCCAGAGTCTTAAAGACTGTATCATTGATCCACAATGCTGACGGATCCTCCAATGCAACAGGTACACCAAACATCGTCTCAGCAAAACCAACAGACTGACCGCTGTAGCGAAGACCCATATTGCCGCTGCTGTCAATCGAAAGAATTGTAACGGTATCACCTATAGACTGACTGTCAAAAGAAGCCGCCACAGAAGGATCAAAGTAAATATAGTTGCCCTTCGCTTCAGTTATCTGTGCAGAGATAAAGTTGTCCTGACTGCCAAAGAAAGGATCATCGATGATGTTGGCATCAGGGATCTCAAGGACATTAATACCTATACCCTCTGTTCTTTCGGAAGTTAATTCAGCCGATGCACGTATTCTCGGAAGTTCTGAACGGCTTCCGAAGAATCCAAGAAACATCAAAAAGAGCATCGAAGTAACAAGAATCAGTATGATCAAAAGCAACAGGAAGAAGAATCTTCTCTTATGAAGATTACCGAATCTGAATCTTGCGAGGCGGTTCATACAAGCACCTCCTCTTGAATCTTCTCGGAAGTATCCTCTTCATTTTTCTCATCCTGTTTTTTTTCTTCCAACTTCTGCTTATGGAGAATTCTTAGTAGCATAAAGCCTGCTCCTGCAGGAACAATGCAGAAAACCTCAAAACAAGTGGTAACGAACGATGACTGAGCAGCAAAGTCTTTAAGGTCACCGAACATGCCACTGTCCATCAAAGTAAAGATCGCAGATCCTGCGAAATTAAAGACTGCATGGATAAGATAAGACATCCATATAGATCTCGTATAGTAGTAGACCATCGCCATTACCATACCGCAGATAATTGCATATCCGATATGAACTGAAACGCCATGGAATATTCCGAATATAATAGCTGAGATTAAAGCTGCTATAGCAGGCTTCATCTGATCCTTAAGATCGCCGAAGATTCCGGCTCTGAATGTAAGTTCCTCAGCTAACGGAACAAGCATAAATGACGAGATAATGGTTAATATCGTATCCCAGTATGGAACTACGGCCGCTTCCACGTGGCCGAATCGGTCGACGTTTTGCTCGTATTGGGCAATATCCTCCTGCAACGGAGTAAAAAGCAAAGCTATATAATCAGCGGCAATCAAATAAACGGAAACAAGTCCGAGAAGGCCGAATCCTATAACTATAGTTGAGAAAACCATAATGGCATTAGGTTTCTCCGTCATAACGAACGGCTCTCTCTTATAAGATCTTACAAATGAATATATAAGCATCGCAATAATGGTAAAGATGCAATATATTGTTGTGAAAAGACCTTCATTAATATGATAATCAAGTCCCATCATAGGGAACAACTTGATCAAAGACACCTGTATAACGGTAAATATGAAAAGTATTACCAGGATCCTGAAAACAACACCGATCCAATTAATTACCTTATTCATGGAAGAACTTATTTCACTCCGACGCGTTCCTGTCTGCCGGGGGCATCCGAATCATAATAGCGTCTCATAAACAATGAGAAGGCAACCTCCAACTCATTCTTATCTCTTATCGAGATAAAGATCTGGTCGCCCTTCTCATTGAATTTGGTCTCCATGATAACCAGTTCAGGATTATCGTGATTTCCGTTATCCGGCGCATAATTATACATAACGATGTACTCCTTCTCTTTGTAGAAGAAGTCATCTATGACGGACAGGAAATAGTCTTTATTGGTAGAAACGTCCTTAATTACAATAAGTTCGTCTTCGGCACCGGTCTTTTTACGAGTAATGATCGGCGTCTTATCCCTAATACCAAGTAGGCTTCTGAAGAATCCTGTTTTCTGATTGGTCTTCATTTATGCTTCAGAATCTTCCTCAGCAGCTGCATCCTCTTCGTCAAGGAGGCTGTCATAATAATCATAAACCTTGTCTTCTTCAGACTCGTCGAGAGACTGGAACATGATCTCGTCGCCTTCCTCGATCATCTCAAGGATAACAAGCTCGATCTCGTCCTCATTCTCCTCAAGTGTGATGAATACGCCGAAGCTTCTGTCTTCCATATCGAAATTATCGATGATGCGAAGCTTTACTTCCTCATTTGTCTCTTCGTCCAATAAAGTTATGATATCTTCATCCATAGTAGTTTCCCCTTTTTATTAATTATATTAATGATTGTACCATAAACCTGTAATTTAACGCAGAGTCTCGAGATAATCCGACAAGATAATCTCGGCAGCCACCTGATCGATAACAGGTCTTTGTTTCTTGGCTGATCTTCCTACTTCCTTCATGAATCTTGAGGCCAATACGGTTGTATACCTCTCATCCTTCATAACAGGCTTAATTCCGGTGATCTTCTCTATCTTCTCACCAAATACAATTGCAGCTTCTTCAGTATGTGAAGTAGTACCGTCAGTTCTTGAAGGTTTACCGAGAACAATACCTGTTACATTCTTCTCCTTTACGATATCGGCTATCCTTTGAACTGCCCATGAATCATCCTGACCGTTCCAGTTAACTGTCTCAAATCCTGATGCCGTTATCCAAAGCTCATCGGACAAAGCTACTCCTATGTGCTTCATTCCGAAATCTATCCCCATTATTCTTCCTTTTCCCATGCGTTTACTCTCCTTGATATTTCTCTACTAATAATAAAAAAGCGGCACCTTAACCTCAAGTGCCGCCTTAATAATAATCTGGTTATCCGTCAAAGCTTACTGCAATACTCGGAGATAATGACTTCGAGAAGCTCGTCTCTGTCAATTCTCTTGATGACGCCTCTTGCACCCTTATAACTCGTGATGTAAGTAGGATCGCCCGAGATGAAATAACCAACCAACTGATTGATCGGATTATAACCCTTCTCCTTGAGCGCATAGAGCACGTAAGTCATAAGCTCTCTGGCATTAGCTGACTTATCAACGGAAAAATTAAATTTTGTAGTCTCTGTATCCAACTTCAATACCCTCTTATCCTTAATAAATCCATTCTACCACACAAGATTTAAAAAATATAAGGAATTTTTATTTTTTACAAAAGTTTACACAAAAGACTTAAGCTGTAAGGCTCGTATGCCTCCACGTCAACGATGGATCCGACCTCGGGTTCACTGCCCTTCTCGACCTTGAAGAAAGCCTTCACATACTCAGGCGTGTAGCCCGTGCCGTACCTGTCACCGTTGCCGTAATCAAGGTACTGCTCCACAAGGATCTTGTGGCTTTTACATAACTGCGCCTTCGCGAAAAGCAGTTCCTGCTCATCTGAAAGCTTACGAAGCTTCTCCGTTCTCTCCTTCTTGGCAATGCCGTCTACCTGCTTCATGGTGGCAGCTCTTGTACCCTTCCTTATCGAGTACGGGAACACATGCACCTTATCGATACCGCACTTCTTAACGAACTCATAAGTCTCTTCGAATTCTTCTAAAGTCTCTTCGGGAAAACCGCAGATTATATCTGTAGTAAGCTTCATCGTCGGGAATTGTGCCCTTAGAAGCGCTACCTTCTCAAGATAGAGAGAAGTATCGTATTTCCTGTTCATGCGCTTCAGAACAGTATCTGAGCCGCTCTGAAGAGACAGATGGAAGTGAGGACACATCTGCCTGATCTTACCGATGCCCTCAATGAACTCAGGAGTCAAAGATGAAGGCTCAAGTGAGCCGAGTCTGATTCTCTCGATACCATCTATAGCTGCTACATCCTGCAACACAGCTAAGAATGACTCTATTCCTTCACCTCTGTCTGCTCCGTAAGAGCAGACTTCGATACCTGATACTATTACCTCGTGAAAGCCCGCAGCAGCAAGCTTCTCGACTTCTTCCCTTATACTCTCTCGGGACCTTGAAGCAACTCTTCCTCTTGCAAAAGGAATGATGCAGTAAGTACAGAAGTTATTGCAGCCGTCCTGTATCTTAAGGAAAGCTCTGCTTCCTTCAGGAGAAACTACTGTGCCGAAGTCGTGATAAACGTCAGTCTTACTTAGTTCGGGACGCGTATGTGAGGATTGGTGTGAGAAAGCTTTTCGCTGTGCCAGGAACTCCTCTACCCTCTTAACGATGTCCTTCTTATCGCGTGTGCCGAGAACGATGTCGGCATCAACAGCACCGTCAGCCATCTCCGTAGCGCAGCCCATAGCCACAATCAACGCGTCAGGGTTAAGACGAGCAAGGCCTCTTAAGTGCTGCCTGGACTTACGGTCAGCTTCACCTGTTACCGTACATGTATTAACGATACAGATATCAGCATCCGCATGGTCATAGACTATCTCGTAACCCGCAGAAATAAAAAGCTCGCGAGCCGCGTCAGTCTCATACTGATTAACGCGGCACCCGAGCGTGTAAAAATATACTTTGCCTTTAGACATTACTGTCTGACCTTGATGTGAACCTCACGAAGCTGCTGCTCAGTAACGTCACCGGGAGCTCCGCAGAGAAGATCCTGAGCATTACCGTTCATAGGGAACGCTATAACTTCACGGATGGACTCCTCATTTCTCATGAGCATGATCATACGGTCAACACCGGGAGCCATACCGGCGTGCGGAGGTGCACCATACTGGAATGCGTTATAGAGAGCGCCGAATCTCTGCTTGAGATCCTCCTCTGTATAACCAGCGATCTCGAAGGCCTTCTTCATGATTTCTACGTCATGGTTTCTTACAGCACCGGAAGAGAGCTCTACGCCGTTACATACGATATCGTACTGGTAAGCGAGAATCTCCTCAGGCTTCTTGTTGTTAAGAGCATCGAGGCCGCCCTGAGGCATGGAGAAAGGATTGTGTGTGAAGATATACTGCTTTGTCTCCTTGTCATACTCATACATCGGGAAGTCGTTAACATAGCAGAAACGGAAAGCGTTCTTCTCGATGAGGTCGAGTCTTGCGCCGAGCTCGTTTCTGATCTTACCTGCACACTCATTAGCCTTAGCCTCTGTGTCTGCGATAAAGAAGATCGTGTCGCCCTTCTCAAGACCTGCAAGTGTTGCAAGCTCTGTCTTCATATCATCAGGAATGAACTTGTCGATAGGTCCCTTGTAAGACATATCCTCGAGAACCTCAAGGTAGCCCAGACCGCCCATACCGAGCTCGTCCTGAGCAAACTTAAGCATCTTCTCGTGCTGGCCCTTGGAAAGCTTAGCGTGAACGTTGATAGCTCTTACTGTCTTGCCGATGAAAGCCTTGAATGTGCAGTGTGAGAAGAACTCAGTAACATCAATAATTCTCAAGGGGTTTCTAAGATCAGGCTTATCAGAACCGAACTCAAGCATAGCCTGCTTGTAAGGGATGATCGGATAAGGTGCCTCAGTAACAGCTGCGCCCTCAGGAGCGAACTTCTTGAATACCTTGGTAAGAACTTCCTCACCTGCAGCGAATACGTCCTCCTGTGTAGCGAAGCTCATCTCGAAGTCGAGCTGGTAGAACTCTCCCGGAGATCTGTCTGCTCTTGCATCCTCGTCTCTGAAGCAAGGTGCGATCTGATAGTACTTATCAAAGCCTGATACCATCAGAAGCTGCTTGAACTGCTGAGGAGCTTGGGGAAGCGCATAGAACTTGCCCTTGTACTTTCTTGAAGGAACGATATAGTCTCTTGCACCCTCAGGTGAAGATGATGTGAGGATAGGAGTCTGGAACTCTACGAAGCCCATCTCCTCCATTGTTGATCTTAAGAATGAGATAACCTTGGATCTGAAGAGGATGTTCTCCTTAACCTTCTTGTTACGAAGGTCGAGGTAACGGTACTTAAGTCTTACGTCCTCTCTTATCTCCTTGCTGGTC
>JAEEGL012094041.1_pt1 | contig 11211 bp, 6 predicted proteins | sample 9134231 | NCBI WGS metagenome assembly JAEEGL01 (sample SAMN16246548, study PRJNA631951) | gut metagenome | biome: gut microbiome; feature: rumen; material: fiber-attached | host: Bos | place: Iran: Karaj | collected 2018-10
ACAACAGCCTGTGATTACGTTTGAGAAGACCGAGCACGACTTCGGCAAGATCAACGAAGGTGACGGTCGCGTAAGTGTGGACTTTGAGTTTAAGAACGAAGGCATGGCGCCGCTCGTATTGAGCAATGTTCGCGCCAGTTGCGGTTGCACCACTCCGTCGTGGACCAAAGAACCGGTAGAACCGGGTCAGAGCGGAAAGATCACCGTGACCTATAACCCCAACGGCCGTCCGGGACGCTTCCAGAAGACCGTGACTATCACGTCGAACGCTTCGGAACCCACCAAGAAAGTGTATATCAAAGGTGAGGTAATACCGAAACAAGCCAAGCCGGTGAACAAATACACGCTGGCGGTTGGTGAACTGAACATGAAGACCAAAGTGCTGGACCTCGGCGTCATCAAGAAAGGCGAGAGCAAGACCGGCGAGTTGGAGTACACCAACCTCAAGAGCGCAGACCATAACGTAGACCTCGTGATTAGCCAAGCCGAGTCGCTTCTGGCTTACCAGGTTACGCTGCCGACCGTGAAACCGAACGAGATCGGTAAGTTCTTCTTCGCCGTTGACACCAAGAAGAGCCGTCTCTACGGACCGGTTGAGGTACCTGCATACGTAGTTATCGACGGCAAGAAAGAGATCAGCGAGGCCTTCCAGTTGACCATCAAAGCCGACATCATCGAGGACTTCTCGAACCTGAGCGTAGAGGCTAAGCAGAACGCACCGATCCTTGAGACCGCAGCAGAGTTCGACCTCGGCAAAGTGCCAGCCGGCAAGGCGATCAAGTACGTGCTCCCGATCAAGAACAGCGGTCTGAACCCGCTCGAGGTACGCCGCGTCTACAGCGCAGACAAGAACATCCGCACCAAGGCGCCGAAAGCCATCAAGTCGGGTAAGAAAGGTGCTGCGACCGTGGAGATCGACACCAAGGGTCTGCAAGCAGGCACATACAGCCGCGAGCTGATCGTCATCAGCAACGACTATAGCAACCCGAGAAAGAAAGTGACGATCAAGTGGACCGTTGAATGATAGACCATCCGGAAAATAGTGCTGAGTACAAAGGGCTGACGGTGAACGCAGGTGTAGAGAACCTGCCGTCCGTCAACCCGTACGCGACGTTCCGACGCAAGAAGACCGTGCTGAGCCCCGAAGAGTACTTCGAGGGCATCCGTCGTGGCGACATGACGGTACTCAGTCAGGCGGTGACGCTCGTAGAGAGCAACCTGCTGGCGGACCAGGAGGTAGCGCAGAAAGTGATTGAGCTCTGCCTACCCTACGCCGGCAACTCCATCCGCGTAGGTATCACGGGTGTGCCCGGCGCCGGCAAGTCCACCTTCATCGAAGCCCTCGGTAGCGAACTGTGCGACGCAGGAAAGAGACTCGCCGTGCTGGCTATCGACCCGTCGTCCGAACGCAGCAAAGGATCTATCCTCGGCGATAAGACGCGTATGAACGAACTGTCCGTCAAGTCCAATGCCTTCATCCGCCCCAGCCCGAGTGCAGGTTCGCTCGGCGGCGTGGCGCGTAAGACGCGTGAGACGATCGTGCTCTGCGAAGCAGCGGGCTTCGACACGATCCTCTTGGAGACCGTCGGTGTGGGTCAGTCGGAGACGGCGGCGCACTCGATGGTGGACTATTTCCTGCTGCTCCAAGTGACGGGTACCGGCGACGAACTGCAAGGTATCAAGCGCGGTATCATGGAGATGGCGGACGGCATCGCAATCAATAAATGCGACGGTAATAATATTGAACGTGCGCGCGCCGCGCGTGTGAGCTTCAAGAACGCCTTGATGCTCTTCCCGCCCCCCGCTTCCGGCTGGACACCAGACGCTATATGCTGCTCGTCCATCGACCACAGCGGCGTGATGGAGGTATGGAAGAATATCGAAGACTACATCGCGTTTACCAAGCAGAACGGGTTCTTCGACGCCCACCGCACCGAGCAAGCCAAATACTGGATGTACGAGACTATCAACCAGGCCCTGTTGGACGGATTCTATAAGAACGAGAAGATGGAGCACCAGATCGAAGTAGCAGAACGCCAGGTGCTCAATAACGAGATAAGCAGTTTTATCGCTGCACATAATTTATTAACTGCATATGGCAGGAACAAGTAAAAATAGCAAACGTACCCCGCAGACGACGATCATCAAGGTCGGCGCGAATGAGTTGGGCAAGTTACCCCCTCAGGCACCCGAACTCGAGGACTCGGTGCTCGGTGCGCTGATGATAGAGAAAGATGCGTACGGGACGGTAGCAGACCTGCTGCGTCCGGAGGTGTTCTATAAGGACCAGAACCGCATGATCTTTGAGGCTATCCGCGAGTTGGCCGCCAAAGACCAACCTATCGACGCGCTGTCGGTAGGCGAGAAACTGCGCAGTCTCGGCACGTTAGAGAAAGCCGGCGGCGTGGTCTATATAGCCGAGCTGACGCGTCGGGTTGCTTCGACGGCACACCTGCGCTACCATGCTCAGGTGATCGCGCAGAAAGCCACCGCCCGCGACCTCATCGCTATGGCGGCGCAGATAGAAGAGAAGGGATTCGACGAGACACAAGACGTAGAGGAGTTGATGCAGGAAGCCGAGGCAGGGATCTTCGAGATCAGTCAACGCAGCCAGAAACGCGACGTGACGCAGATAGACCCCATCATCGAAGAAGCATTCACGCGTATGGAGAAAGCCGCCAAGAACGACGGTTCGATATCCGGTATTCCTTCGGGCTTCCATGCCCTGGATAAGATCACCTCGGGCTGGCAGACACCGGACCTGATCATCATCGCGGCTCGTCCTGCGATGGGTAAGACCGCTTTCGTGCTCTCGATGGCAAAGAACATGGCGGTGGACCGTAACATCCCCGTAGCCATCTTCTCGCTCGAGATGAGTAATGTCCAACTCGTCAACCGTCTGATCATGAACGTGTGTGAGTTGGAGGGTGATAAGATCAAGACCGGTAAGATGACCAAAGAGGACGCACGGCGACTGAACACGAAGATCAACATCATGAAGGGTAAACCGCTCTACTTGGACGACACCCCTTCGCTCTCGATCTTCGAACTGCGCTCCAAAGCTCGCAAACTGGTACGCGAGCACGGCGTGAAGATGATCATCATCGACTACCTGCAACTGATGAACGCGCAGGGTTCGTCCTTCGGCAGCCGTGAGCAAGAGGTAAGTATTATCTCGCGAAGCCTCAAGGCCCTCGCCAAAGAGTTGGATATCCCCATCATCGCGCTCTCGCAGCTCAACCGTGGTGTCGAGGCGCGTCAAGGCGTAGAAGGTAAGACGCCGCAGCTGGCGGACCTTCGTGAGTCGGGTGCTATCGAGCAGGACGCCGACCTCGTATGTTTCATCCACCGTCCGGAGTATTACCACCTCTACAACGACGACAAGACGGGTAAGGACCTTCGCGGCCTGGCACAGATCATCGTCGCCAAGCACCGTAACGGTGCCACCGACAGTATATGGCTGCGCTTCCGCGGCAAGTACGCGAAGTTCCAGAACGAGGACGAGGCCATCGATGCCGACGAGATGAACAGCGGCGCGACCTTAGAACCGGAGACTGTTTCTATTCAGTCGAGCATGAATAGTTTAGGAGAAGATATTAGTCAATTTATGTTATAAAATATGCAAAGAACAGTTATCATAGATGCTTTGAAGCGAACGGACTTCGGCGCGACGATCAATGTGCGCGGATGGGTTCGCAGCCGTCGCGGCAACAAACAAGTTTCGTTTATCGCCCTCAATGACGGCTCGACCATCAAGAACATTCAGATCGTGGTGGACCTCGAGAAATTCGACGAGGAGCGTCTCAAACCCGTCACCACCGGCGCATGTATCTCCGCTACCGGTGTGCTGGTAGAGAGTCAGGGAGCGGGTCAAGCCGTGGAGATACAACTGACGGAATTGGAGGTGTACGGCACTGCCGATCCGGAGAAATATCCGCTGCAGAAGAAAGGTCTGAGTATGGAGTTCCTGCGCACCATTGCGCACCTCCGTCCCCGCACTAACACCTTCGGCGCCGTGTTCCGCATCCGTCACAACATGGCCATGGCCATCCACTCCTATTTCCATGAGCACGGTTACTTCTATTTCCATACGCCGCTCATCACGGCTTCGGACTGCGAAGGCGCCGGACAAATGTTCCAAGTAACGACCAAGAACCTGTACAATCTCAAGAAAGACGAGAACGGACAGATCGACTATAGCGACGATTTCTTCGGCAAACAGGCGGCCCTCACCGTGAGCGGACAGCTCGAAGGCGAGTTAGGCGCTATGGCCTTAGGAAAGATCTACACCTTCGGTCCCACCTTCCGCGCGGAGAACAGCAATACGCCGCGTCACTTGGCGGAGTTCTGGATGATCGAGCCGGAAGTGGCGTTTATCCAGAAGGACGAACTGATGGACCTTGAAGAAGATTTCATCAAATATTGTGTCCGCTGGGCACTCGACCACTGCATGGATGACCTGGAGTTCCTCAACCAGTTTGTGGACAAAGGTCTCATCGAGCGTCTGAAATCGGTGGTTGACACGGAGTTCGTGCGTCTGCCTTATACCGAAGGTATCAACATCCTGCAAGAGGCTATCAAGAACGGCAAGAAATTCGAGTTCCCGTGCAACTGGGGCGATGACCTGAGTTCGGAGCACGAGCGTTTCCTCGTAGAGGAACACTTCAAGAAACCCGTCATCATGACCGACTACCCGAAGGATATCAAGGCCTTCTACATGAAGATCAACGAGGACGGCAAGACCGTACAAGGCACCGACGTACTCTTCCCGCAAATCGGCGAGATCATCGGCGGTAGCGTACGTGAGGAGAGTCTGGATTTGCTGAACGCCGAGATCGAACGCCGTCACATCCCGATGAAGGATATGTGGTGGTATCTCGACACCCGTCGTTTCGGTTCGGCTCCGCACGCCGGCTTCGGTCTGGGCTTCGAGCGACTGATGCTCTTTGTGACCGGCATGCAGAATATACGCGACGTGATACCTTTCCCGCGTACGCCGAAAACAGCTGAATTCTAATTCACAATAATATTAACCATAAAAACACTAACAAACAATCGTATGAGAAAAGCATTGCTACTTTGCATGTTGTGTCTGGCGACAAGTATCGTTTTCGCACAAGAGCAACAGCAACAACCACCTCAACTGCAGGTGGGAGACACCGTTACGGTGAACAAGGATGCGACGCACTATCTGACGGGAGAGAGAATCTCCAAGTGGGTTTATCGCGTCACGCATCGTATCCGTCAAATCGGCACCAAGCAATGGAAAGACGGTATCCTTATCCGTGGTATCAATTCCTGGCTAGCACCGACAGACGTCACCCGAGTAGGCGAAGAACGACGTCCTGCTGTTGCGGAGCAACCCAAAGAGGCAGCACCTGTTGTTGCGGAGCAGCCTAAAGAGGAAGTGCCTGTTGTAGCAGAACAACCTAAAGAGGAAGTGCCTGTTGTAGCAGAGCAACCCAAAGAGGAAGCGCCCGTGGTAACAGAGCAGCCGCAAGAAGAGGTGAAGAAAGTGTATATCCAGACTGCCCTTCGGGGACGCGTGATTGCCAACAACACCAACCAACCTATTATCGGTGCCAAAGTAACGCTCGCCAACCAGAACATCTCTACTACCACCAATGTGGACGGTGAGTTTATGCTCAGTTACCTGGAGCCGACGGACGAAGAGGTGATCGTTGAGGCAGACGGTTATGTGGCTGCGCTCGAGTTGGTCAACCTGCAAGAGAACCAAATCAATGACATGGAGGACGTACTCATGGGTCCGGATGTGGTTGCGCTGGCGCAGGAGGAGATTCTTCTGAACCTCACGGAAGAAGAGATGACGGACGATGAAGGTCGTTCGCAATCCCAGGCATCCTCGTCTTCGGCTTCGACGGATGTGTTCAACGCCACGACCTCTTTCGCATGGTCCAGCGCGCGTTACCGCAACCGTGGTTACCAATCGAACGTAGAGAACTACTACATCGAGGGTCTGAACTTCAACTCGCAAGAACGCGGTAACTTCAACTTCTCCGCTATGGGAGGTCTGAACGACGCCAGCCGCTACAAAGAGGTGCTGAACCCGATGGAGGCAAGTAACTTCACCTTCGGCGGTATCGCCGGTTCGACGAACTACCTGATGGGAGCGAACCTGTATGCAGCCGGATGGAAAGTAGGTGTAGCGGGTACGAACCGTAACTACAAGGCCCGTGTGAACGCGACCTATGCCAGCGGAGTGATGTCCAACGGATGGTCCGTCATCGCACAATTGGCTTACCGTTTCTCCCCGTATATCGACCATAAAGGTATCATCGGCGAAGGTATCAAGTACTACTCGCTCGGTTATTTCCTGTCGGTACAGAAGATGTGGAGTAACGCCGCGCTGAAACTGATCACCTTCGGTGCTCCGACCGAGCGCGGTCAGAACGCAGCCGTGACACAAGAGGTGTATGACCTCACCGGTTCGATTTACTACAACCCCTATTGGGGCTACCAGAACGGTAAAGTACGCAACTCGCGTATCGTGAAGTCGTACGACCCGACGTTCATTGCTTCCTTCGAGTACAAGATCGATGAGGACCAACACCTCCATGCAGCTGTCGGCTATCACTACTCGCTCTACTCGAACTCGGCGATTAACTTCTACAACGCACCGGATCCGCGCCCGGACTACTACCGCAATCTGCCGTCGTTCATGTGGGACGGCCAGATCGCTAACCCGAACGCGAACGCCAAGCACACCGAGGATCAGCTCTACGACGAAAACGGTAATCACTACCCCTGGGGTCTGTTCATCGGCGAGGACCTGAACGGCCGTAACCTCGGCTCCGGTTTCATTGGCGATGACGGCAACCTCGTTGGTCCGTCGGTGGACAAAGATGCATACAACGACCTCGTACACCTCTGGCAGACGCGCGACAACAAGACCACCCAGATCGACTGGGAGGCTATCTATGCTGCGAACTACGCCAATAACGCGAATGATGCCGCACGCGATACCATCACGTCGTCCCGTTATATCCTGGAGCGCCGTCATAATGACATCCAAGAGGCTAGTGCTTCCTTCCTGTATTTCAACGACAAGTATGATCATCTGAAAATGACCCTCGGCGTAGAAGGTAAGTTCGCACAAGGTATCCACTACAAGACGATCGATGACCTGTTGGGTGGAAACCAATGGATAGACTTGGATGCATTCGCTGAGCGCGACATCAAGGAGTTGGCAAACAACACCGGCTATACGCAGCAGGACATCGCTCATATCATGCAGAACGACATGTATCACCCCAATAAGCAAATTCACGCGGGCGAACGTTTCGGTTATGACTATCGCATGAATATGGGTCATGCCAAAGTATGGTTCCAGAACGAATGGAACTTCAATGAGGTGGATCTGTACTACGCGCTGGCTTTTGACTATAACTCGATGCAACGTACAACGCGTATGTTCAACGGCCGTCAGGCATACCTGGCTACCTTGGCATTCGGACGCCGTACGATGTGGAAGTATCTGGGCCATAATACGCAACAGTACTCGGAAATTCGTCCGATGTATTACGGCGACACCCACCATTTCTTCGATCCGTCGTTCAAGTTAGGCGCGACGTATAAGATCAACGGTCGTAACCGTTTGAAACTGAACGCGCTGGTTCAGACACGCGCACCTTACGCCCGCGATGCGTATATCTCGCAGCGTGTACACGACCGCGTAGTGGATAATATCTATACGCACGATGCAGCAAAGAACCTCACGGACTTCTACGCAGCCAGTGAGCGCGTCGCTTCGGCAGACCTCACCTACGAGTTCAACTACCCGATCGTTCGCGGACGTGTCACCGGTTTCTACACCCGTTCGTGGAATGGTACGGAACTGAACAGCTTCTATGACGATGAGTCTCGCACCTTCGTGAACCAGGCTATTACGGGCATCGGCAAACAGCATGTCGGAGCGGAAGCCGCTATCGCTGTCAAACTCGGTACCTACTTCACCCTCACCGGTGTTGCTTCGGTAGGCGATTACCGCTATACGAACGACGCTATGGCGTTGACTTCGGCCGAGAACGGTATGCCGATGGCGCAAAGAGACGTAACCAAAGAACTCATCTATGAGGTGCGCGATAAAGTGCTCCTGAAAGGTTTACACCTCTCTACCGGCCCGCAAGCGAGTGCCAGTTTGAAACTCTCGTTCTTCCACCCGAAGATGTGGTTCGCAGATGTAACGGTTAGTTACCACGACTGGAACTACCTCTCTGTAGCTCCGAGTCGTCGTATGCAAGGTCTGTTCACCGGTATTCGTACAGACGGAACGCCGGTCAACGGTTGGTTCGGAGACGCGTATGCGAATGCGATCCTGACGACCGATGACAAACAGGTACGTTTTGAAATGGACGAGAATGGAAACGTGACATACGAGAACGCAGTACTCGACGCTAACGGAGTGCCGGTACTCAAATATCCGTATAACATCATGACGATGCAAGAGTCGTTGGCTGCCACCAACCCGCTCAACCGCTTCATCATCGATGCATCGGTAGGTAAACTGATTTATCTGCCGAAACGTCAGTCTATCTCGATCAACCTCAGTGTGTCGAACTTGACGAACAACACGCATTTCAAGACAGGCGGTTACCAACAGGCTCGTTTGCCGCGCGGTGTGCTCCAAAAAGAACCGGATTACCACAACTCGGTTATCACCGCCAACGCTTGGAAATACCCGTCTAAGTACTACTACGCTTGGGGCGTGAACTTCTTCTTATCTGTAACCTATAAATTCTAAGTAATATGAAGACAAGTAAATATATTTCGTACATTGTACTTAGTACCCTTGTCCTTTCCTTGGCTTCTTGTGAACCGAACGCCATTGAGCAGAACAACATCTTCATGCCATCCGATACAACGGAGGCGGGCGAAGCGAATCTGCATAAATGGCTGGACGAGAACAATCCCGAGGGATGGAAAATATTCACGCTGGATGAATTAGTGGATACGTTCATGACGGAAGAAGGAAACTTCCTGAGCGACACTTGTCCTTACCGTACGCGTTCTACGAACGGCAACGGCATCTATCTCTTCTCCGTGGACACCCTTCCGGTAGCAGGTAGAGGTATTTATATCCGCGGTCGTGTCACCACTGATGACTATGCCGGTAACTTCTACAAAGCGATGGTCATCCAGCAGATCGTTAACGGCGAACAACAGAACCTGCGTATCTCCGTGGATATCGGTTCAAGCGGCGGTCTGTTCCAACTCGGTCAAGAGATCCTCATCCGTTGCAACGGCTTCGCTGTAGGACGTTATGCGAACCAACCGCAGCTCTGCGTGCCATCGTATAACGACAACGCGTACGCCAACAAAGCCAATGAGAAAGTGGGATGGGCTCCGGGACGTATCCCCGGTTCGAAATTCCGCCTCGCGACGAAGATGATTGGTACGCCGGATCCCTCGCTGCTCCAATACGACGAGGTGACTTTGGATAAATTGTTTACGATGATACCTCGCAAACCGGCCATGACCAAGGAGGACATGAAGAAAGTGCGCCATTTCGACGGTCGTCTTATGCGTCTGCAGAAAGTGCATTTCTCCGGCGAGTACTACACGCAAGACGGCGAATTGGCCAACTGCGTATATAGACACCCGGATTCGGTATCAGAGGCCAACGTGTTTGCGCCAACCACCCAGAATGTCGGCTACCCGCAAAGCCACGTGCTCTGCAATAGTTCCAACGAAAAAGACAAGGCTATCTGCTGCTCTTGTTCGGAGTACGCGAAGTTCGCATATTTCTTCCTTCCGGGAGCACAACCGGATAGCACCAAAGCTGTCTCCAACTGCAAACGTTGGGATGGAACAGTCTCCGGTATCGTAGGATGGTATGCCGATAACGCCTCGTATATCCCGCCGAAGAGCGATCTCAAGGGCTCGGAGTGGTCTATCACGCCGCGTGGTGTTCCGGGAATAGGTATTCCGGATATCCAATTCAAGAGTAACTATCCTCTGCCGGGTATACCGCGCGGAACAGAGTGGGTTCCGGAGGAATTCAATCCTGTTTACTACATAAACTACTACTATCATAAACTGGGCAGTAGTTCGGACGAATAATTCATGAATTGGCTGGATGTCTTTATCCTCCTGCCGCTTCTTGTAGGCCTTGTCAGAGGCCTGATGCGCGGGCTTATCTCCGAGATCATCGCCTTCGTGGTGGTGATTCTCGGAGTGCTCGGCTCGCGATTTGCTGCCCCGCCTGTCTCTGCATGGTTCTTGACTCGGTTCGGATGGCCGGAAGGCGTATGCGATGTAGCAGCGTATGTGATAATATTCCTGGCTATAGCGATCGTCTTATCCTTCCTTGCTCGACTGCTCACGAAGTTTTTGCGTGCCATCCATCTTGGATGGGCAAACCGAATTTTGGGAGGAGTATTCGGCGTTCTCAAATATGGTTTTCTCGTCCTTATCGCCGTCTTCATTCTGGACAAGACCGACGAGGCCTTCCATTGGCAGGAGAATGAACCCATCGTAAAGACATCCGTCCTATACCCTTACGCGGTGAAAGCCGTAGATTGGGTAATAAGTCAGACCTAAATGATATATTTTTTATCATTAGGAAGTAACCTCGGCGAACGCGAACAAACGCTTTACCGGGCCATGCAAATGATCGAGCAGCAGATAGGTCCTGTCCTACGTTGCTCTTCTTTTTATTATTCCGAACCCTGGGGCTTTGATTCTCCGAATCCTTTCTGCAACCTCTGCTGCGCCGTAGAGACTGCTCTTTCTCCCCTTGAAGTGCTGCATACCACACAAGCCATCGAACGCGTCTTAGGACGAAAAGAGAAGTCCGACGGACACTACTCAGACCGCCCGATAGACATCGATCTCATACGGGCCGTTGATGAGCAAGGACTGGAAATTAAATGTAACATCCCTTATCCTCAAGCACCGACTACAAATCAACAACCACAAACGAGCAGCGGTATGCTGCTCGTCCTCCCCCACCCGTTATGGCAGCAACGGGACTTCGTAAAGGTCCCATTAGCGGAAATAATGTAGCCCGAAACCATATTTTTTGAAAAAAGTTGCAAAAATATTTGCGTATGTCAAAAAAAAGCAGTACTTTTGCACCCGCTTTTGTAAAAAAGCAGCATGGTGGTCTTAGCTCAGTTGGTAGAGCATCGGATTGTGGTTCCGAGTGTCGTGGGTTTTATTGGAAAAGCGACATAAACACCACAAAATCAG
>JAEEGL012492964.1_pt1 | contig 11211 bp, 15 predicted proteins | sample 9134231 | NCBI WGS metagenome assembly JAEEGL01 (sample SAMN16246548, study PRJNA631951) | gut metagenome | biome: gut microbiome; feature: rumen; material: fiber-attached | host: Bos | place: Iran: Karaj | collected 2018-10
CCAGCCCGATGACGCGCGGATTGTCCTGCTACGAGCAGAGCAGCTTGCCGGGATCGCGGCGAGACATGACCACGATGGAATAGTAGCCCTCGATGCGGCGCAGGACCTCGCGCACGGCGGCCTCGAAGTCGCCGTCGTAGACTTCCTCCAAAAGATGCGGCAGCACCTCCGTGTCCGTTTCCGAACGAAACGTATGGCCTTTCTCGATCAACTCTTCCTTCAACGCAAGATAATTTTCAATGATGCCGTTATGCACGACAACAAAATCCCCCGCGCAGTCCGCGTGCGGGTGCGAGTTCAGATCGGACGGACGCCCGTGCGTCGCCCAACGCGTATGGCCGATGCCCGTCTTGCCGACGGGAATGTCGTCCCCGAGCTTTTCCTTGAGCTCGGAAAGCCGCCCGACACTTTTCTCCACGCGGATCTTCTGTCCGTCAAAAACCGCGATTCCCGCAGAGTCGTAGCCCCGATATTCGAGCTTCGTCAGTCCTTCGAGAAGAAATTTCGCTGCCTCGCCGTCGCCGACATAGCCAACAATACCGCACATAAATAAATTCCCTCCATACCGCCAAACGGCATAACAATCGCACATAAACACAGCAAAGAAGCCTCGCTCCTTTGCCGACGCCCCTATTCTAATGGAAGAGGACGCGATAGTCAAGCCTTAAGGAAACACTGCACAAGCGTCAATCCTAAATTTCTTCGGTGCGCTCAGCTTCCAACCGTTTCAAGAATTTGCGGTCTTCCTCCGTAAGCTCTGCTTTTTCAAGCAGGTCGGGGCGACGCCGGAACGTCAGCCGAAGCGATTCTCGCCTGCGCCACGCGGCGATTTTCGCATGGTCGCCGGAAAGAAGCACATCCGGCACCAAGCGCCCGTGATAATCGCTCGGACGCGTATACTGCGGATATTCCAAAAGACCGTTGTAAAAAGAGTCCGTCGGCGCCGACATCTCCGATCCCAAAACCCCGGGAAGCATTCGCGCCACAGCGTCTACGATGACCATCGCGGGCAGTTCCCCGCCCGTCAGCACATAATCTCCGATGGACAGCGATTCATCCGCAAGCTCCGCTATACGCGCATCGAAACCTTCATAATGACCGCAAAGGAAAATCAACTGTTCGTAATCCGCAAGTTCTTTCGCTTTTTTTTGCGTGAACACTTCGCCGTCGGGACTCATCAAAAGCACGCGCCGCCGTTCATAATTCGTCGTTTTCTTGAGGAAACGAACCGCCCGAAACATCGGCTCCGGCTTCAGCACCATCCCGCTGCCGCCGCCGAACGGCGAATCGTCGACATGTTTATGCCTGTCAAAAGCAAAATCACGCGGATTCAGGATATGAATATCAAGAAAGCCTTTTTCCCGCGCACGATGAAGAATACTGTCGTCAAACGGACTAAAAAACATCGCGGGAAACAGCGAAACAAAATCAACGCGCATCATTCCAACACTTCCGGCATCGAAACAATCATCCGACCGTCCTCGACGGATATTTCCTTCACGACGGCTTTCAGCGCGGGAACAAGCACATCTTCTGCACGTCCCGGAAGGGAAACGACATAAACATCGTTGCTTCCGGTCTTTATGACGTCCGTTACCGTACCGAGAGCCGTGCCGTCCGTTTCCTGAACGGCGAGGCCGAGAATATCCGCCACATAATACTCGCCTTCCGCAAGCGGAACCGCCTCCGAGCGATCCACTGAAATCAGCGTTCCGACCATTGCAGCCGCAGCCTCACGCGAATCGACGCCCTTGATCGTCATCAACACATGCTTTTTCTGATATCGGACGCCCGTAATCTCCACAAAACGATCGCCGATAAAACAATGCGTCATGCCTTCAAATCGGTCGGGAAAATCTGTCATCGGAATCACTTTGAATTCGCCTTTCACGCCATGCGGCGCGCCTGTCTTCCCGATGACAATACGCTTCTTAGCTGCGGATGGCGATGACTTTTCCATCTTCTATCAGAACCTCGACATTCATCATCGCGTGAAAATCGTCTCCGACTTTCACTTCGACCTGCCGTTCCAACTGCCCCTGAACGATTTCCGCGCCGAGCGCAAGTTTGGCGATATCGGAGAGTTTTTGCTCCGTCTCCGCCTTGAACGCTTCACGCTGCTGACGCTCAGCCCCAAAATGCTGACGGATTGCTTGAAGCGCCTGTAAATTTCCCTGCGCCTGCTCCTGAATCACGCGCTTCTCTTCAAGATCTATCTGCTGGAGCTCCATCGTCACCTGCTGAAGTCTCTGCGAAAGGTCGTCGCTGATACGTTTCCTGAGCTTTTCCGTAAGTTTCGCCTTGATCGTGACCGGCATTTTCAAACTGATGCTGTCCATTCCTGTTCTCCTTTTTCATCAAAATCTCGATAAACGCGCGCTGATTCAGCGCTCCCGCAAAACTACAAAACAGCGGCAAGCGCCTAAAAAAGGCGCATTGCCGCACAAATCATTCAGATAATTTCCACTGTGACCCTTTTATTTTCGCGAGTGGCTGCGGCTTTGACAACCGTCCGCATCGCTTTCGCAATACGACCCTGCTTGCCGATAACCTTGCCCATGTCGTCCTGCGCCACATGCAGCTCAAACACCGTCATGCGCTCCTCGTCTTTTTCTTCGACGACGACCTCCTCGGGATGATCCACAAGGGCCTTGGCTATGATTTCAACAATATCTTTCATGTCCATTCCTCTTTCTCAGAGACAAGGCATTTTGCCAAAGAAGCTCACTTCTCTTGCTTCTTTGCCCGCTTCTGGGCGTCGAACTTCTTCATAATCCCCTTGTGGCTGAGCAGCGAGCGAACGGTATCCGTGGGCTGCGCGCCTTTTTCAAGCCAACCGAGCACTTTTTCCTCATCGACGTTAACTACTGCAGGATCCTTCGTGGAGTCGTAGTTTCCGACGATTTCGATAAAACGACCATCGCGCGGCGCACGAGAATCAGCGACAACGATGCGATAGAACGGGTGCTTCTTCGCGCCCATGCGATTCAGACGAATCTTGACTGCCATCTTTCTTCACCTCCTTAAACGGAGCGACTGCTCCTGAATTTGTATCATGAAAGCAGAAAAACGACGCTTCCGCGCTTTTATCACGGAAGGAATGGCAGGCGGAACCTCGACAGGCCCTTGCCCTGCAATTTTTTCATCTTTTTCATCATTTTCCGCATTTAGGCAAATTGTTTCAATACCTTATTGACGTCCTGGACACGCGTTCCGCTCCCCATCGCGATGCGCTTTCGGCGGCTTCCGTTGACGATGGAAATATCGGCGCGTTCCGCAGGCGTCATGGATCGAATGATCGCCTCGACATGAAGGATTTCCTTTCCGTTGAGGTCGACGTCAACGCCTTCCAGCTGCTTCTTGACGTTTCCCATACCGGGCAGCATTCCCAAAATGTCTCCGAAGGAGCCCATTTTCCGAATCTGCTGCAACTGGTCGAGAAAGTCGTCGAGCGTAAACTCATTTTTTCGGAGCTTTTTCTCGATCTTTTTCGCTTCTTCGGCGTCGTAAACACTTTGTGCTTTCTCGATCAGCGAAAGCACGTCGCCCATGCCGAGAATACGCGACGCCATACGATCGGGATAAAACGGCTCCAACGCGTCGAGTTTTTCACCCATACCGACATACTTAATCGGGCAGCCGGTAACGGCCTTGACCGAAAGGGCCGCGCCGCCGCGGGCGTCGCCGTCCATCTTTGTCAGTACCACGCCGTCTACGCCGAGCTCTTTATGGAAGCTCTCGGCGACATTCACCGCATCTTGTCCCGTCATGGCGTCCACGACGAGCAAGATCTCATGCGGCAGAACTTCCTCTTTTACAGAGCGCAGTTCCTGCATCAATTCTTCGTTAATATGAAGACGTCCGGCCGTATCAATCAATACGACGTCGCACGCATGGGATTCCGCATAAGGCAGCGCGCTTTTCGCAATCGTCACTGCATCCGTTCCCGCCGGCATCGAAAACACCGGGATGTCGAGCTGCCCGCCAAGCACTTGAAGCTGTTTGACTGCGGCAGGACGATAAATATCGTCAGCCACAAGCAACGGCTTTTTTCCTTCTTTTTTCAACAAACGAGCAAGTTTTCCTGCCGTCGTCGTTTTACCGGAGCCTTGCAGACCGACCATCATAACGACTGTCGGCGGCTTGGACGAAATCTGCAAACGGCTCTGCGTTCCGCCCATCAACGCTGTGAGTTCCTCGTTGACGATGCCGATAACGGCCTGCGCCGGCGTCAGCGTATCCAAGACTTCCTGCCCAACGGCACGTTCCTTCACGCGCTTGACAAAATCTTTGACGACCTTGAAATTGACGTCCGCTTCAAGAAGCGCCATGCGGACGTCGCGCATAGCCTCGGCGACGTCGTCCTCCGTGAGTTTCCCATGGCTTCGGAGCTTCTTGAATGTTTCCTGTAAGCGGTCAGCCAATCCTTCAAAAATCATTTCTCATCCTCCAGCCCCGCTAAGGGAGCAAGATTGTCCAAAATCGCGGCCTTTGCCGCCGTATCTTTCGTATCAAGCTCGACAATCCTTTGATAGATTGCCGCAAGCGTCTTTCTCTCCGCTTCTCGCCGCGCAAGCAAGCCAAGCTGCGATTCATACGCTTCCATAGCCTGCTCCGAACGGTGAAGCATATCATGTACTGCCTGCCGTGAAATTCCAAGCGTTTCTCCAATTTCCGACAGGGAATAATCTTCGAACAAACTCATCGAAAGACAATGCCGCTGCTTGTCAGTCAAGAGCGCGCCATATAGGTCAAACAGCGCCGAGCGGCGCAAAAATTCTTCCAGCATAGTTCCACCTGCGGTCAAACACATAAACCTCGGTCATTATAGCGAACTATAAATCCCCTGTCAAGTCTTTTTCCTTGTCATCCTCCATTCCTGTTTTTCAAAGAAAAACCGTCTCCGAAAATTTCGGAGACGGTAATTGCTGAAACTTTTCCACGCGGTCACTCAACCGGAGGGACATCTTTCTCTTCAAGGCGCATGAGCATGAAGCAATAGTCGGAAAGACGATTGATAAAAAGTCGATCGACCTCAGCGACCTCTTCTTCTTTTGCAAGACGAAGCATCTGACGCTCCGCGCGCCGTGCGATCGTACGCGCAAGATCGAGCATCGCGCCGCCTTTTGTGCTGCCGGGAATCAGGAAACAGCCGAGCGCGCCGACTTCATTTTCGATGCGATCCATCTCCTGCTCCATATCCTTGATATGATACTCATTGATCATCGGACGGGCACCGATACTTGCGAGGTCGGCCATAAAGCTCGGAATATCCCTTTGCAGGGCAAGAATCAACTGTTTTACCTCTTTGTTTTCACAAAATGCGCGCGCCATACCCAAAGCAGAATTCATTTCGTCAATCGTTCCGTACGTCTCGACGCGAATAGAATCCTTGTCCACGCGCTGACCCGTGTAAAGACTCGTCTGACCCTTGTCGCCGGTTTTCGTGTAAACGCCCATGCTTTTCCACCTCGTTTATTAAATTTTTTCAAATATGAATTAGTCGAAGATCTCCGTTTCGTTGAAGAAAATATGGATCTCCCGCGCCGCGCTCTCCGGACTGTCCGAAGCATGAACGGCATTTTCGCCCTTGCTCGCCGCATAAAGCTTACGGATCGTTCCTTCCGCCGCTTCCTTCGGATCGGTCTTTCCGTTGATCTCGCGCACCTTCGCAATCGCATTATCACCTGCGAGCACCATCGCGACGATAGGCCCGGAAGTCATGAATGTTTCCAGCTCGGCATAATACGGGCGTCCGATATGCTCCTCATAATGCTTTGCCGCGACCTCTTTCGTCATCTTCATCATGCGCGCCGCAAGAAGCTGGAGCCCTGCGTCCTCATAGATCTTAATAATATCTCCCGTATGATGCGCCTTGAACGCATCCGGCTTTACCAATACCAACGTTTTTTCCATGAATCGTTTCTCCTTTTTCTTAAATAAAATTTTCAACGGTAATATTATAATTTCCTCCGCGAAAAATGTAAAGGCGAAGAAAGGGGCTTCAGATATTTATCCATGTTCTCATCGTTTCCTGTACACAACGGGCTCGCCGCGCCTCAATCCACATACCGATCTCCTTGCCTTGCAAAGTTTCCGGCGCGTCGTTTCCGCCGATGGCAAGAAGCTTTTCCGAAAGCTCGTCATAATGCGCCAAATAGGGCGGCAAACCTCCGTGATCGGCTTCAAGAATGTACAAGATTTCCCGTGCAGCAATCGGAAGCTTCGATAGAGCGACAAGCAGCGCGGCAATTTTTTTCGGCTTTTGCAGGCGAGGTGCGCGCATGTGCTCAATGATCACAAATTCCGCTACGTGCCGCCAAAGCTTTGGCAGGGTCATTCTGGCGTCCCACGCGGCCAACGCATCGATTCCGCGTTGTTCATGACCGTAATGATGCGGCAGCATATCTATTGGCGTCATTCCCTTGCCGATATCGTGCACAAGCGCCGCAAAACGCGCAACGATGTTATCCGTCCGCCCTGCAACAACGTCAACCATCGTCATCGTATGTGCAAAAGCGTCTCCCTCCGGATGAAAATCCTTGGGCTGCGTCTTGCCTATCAACGCAAATAATTCCGGAAAAACCGCGTCCAAAAGATTCGCATCGAGCAGCGCGCGAAAAAACACAGACGGCTTCGGCGCGGCGAGCGCTCGAGAAAACTCTCCGAAGATACGTTCCTGCGGTTCACCCAGAAGTTCTTCCCGACAAGCGCACATCAACTCCACTGTATGCGACTCGATCGCATAGCCGAAAACCGCCGCCTGTCGCGCAGCCCGGAGCGCCCGCACCGGATCTTCCAAAAAACAATCTGAAATTGCACGGATCCGTCCCTGCCGAACATCATTTTCACCGTCGAAAGGATCGATCAAAACGGAAGCCCGTCCGTCCGGGAAAAGCTCAAGCGCCATCGCATTCATCGTCGTATCGCGGCGGGAAAGATCCTCTTCCAGCGTGACACAGCCGTCCGCGCGTGTCACGAACCCCCGATAGCCTTTTCCCGTCTTGCGTTCCGTTCGTGCAAGCGCAATTTCCGATGATTTCCCGTCAAGCCGCAGCAAAAAAACAGGGAACGCACGCCCTACTTTTTGCGCTTCCGGAAATAACGACAAAAAAGCCGGCTCGTCAAGTCCCACAACTACATAATCTTTATCCTTCGGCTCCTCACCGCGCAAAGAATCCCGAACCCAGCCGCCGACAATCGCGGCACGTCCTCCAGCCGTATGCACGCGCCGAACAAATTCCAATTCCTTCATATCGGCCTCCAATACCCTCTCTGCGCCTTCATATAAAAAAGCAGGGCTTTACGCCCCGCAATTCTTATTCTTTCACAATATACGCCCCGCGCTCTTCCACGCCGAGCACCACGGCGCGCGCTTCGACTTCATGACGGCGGAACGTCTCGACCATCGCGTCGCCGATTGCCTCTGCGTGTTCCGTCGCATACGCGATGATGCACGGACCGGCGCCGCTCATCGCAGCTCCCAGCGCGCCCGCCTCCCGCGCCGCGTCAAAAACCTCATACATGCCGGGAATCAATTTCGCACGATACGGCTGATGCAGCGCGTCCTCAAACGCATGACGCAAGAACATCTCATTTCCTTTTGCCAACGCGCCGACAAGCATGGCCGCACGCCCCACATTAAACACCGCGTCTTTCATCGGCACGTTCGCCGGAAGCGCATCGCGAGCCGCCTTTGTCGAAAGGGGGAAATCGGGAATCGCAACGATCATTTTCAAAGAAATCCGCGGCAAAAACGAAAAGCTCTCCGGTACGCCGTCTTGCACTAAGCTGACCGTAAACCCGCCGTAAATCGCCGGCGCCACATTATCCGGGTGCCCCTCCAAATCGGTCGCGATCTGCAAAAGGCCTCGCCGGTCATAAGGATTTCCAAGGGCCACGTTCGCCGCTTTCAACGCGCCGACAATCGCCGCCGCACTGCTGCCAAGTCCTCGTGAGAGAGGCACGCCGTTTTTCATGCGAATGAATGCGCCCCGAAACGTGTCGTCCGCTTTCACACGACGCAAAAGCATTTGTATCGAACGCCATGCGAGATTGCGCTCATCCGTCGGGATATTCTCCGCGCCCTCGCCCTCAACCTGTATCTCTACGCCCGGTTCTTTTTTGAGCGTCAACGAAAGCTCATTGTACATCGTGCAGGCAACGCCCAGGCAATCAAATCCGGGGCCGCAATTCGCGCTGGTTGCCGGCACGCGAATCTTCACAGATTTTTCCATTCATTCAACCTCTTTCGTAGGCGGCGTTTCAACACGAATCACGCTCGATATCTTCGTCACGACGGGAAGCGCATTGAGCGTCCGCTGCGCCCGCTCGATGCGGCGATGTTTGACATGATGCGTAATAGCGACAATCTCTGCGAGATCGCCAACCTTGCGCGTCTGGATTACTGAATTCAGACTGACGCCCTCGTCGCCAAACGCGGTGGCGATTGCGCCAAGAACGCCCGGCATATCCGCAACCAAGAGACGCACATAGTACGCGGAAACCGTCTCTTCCACCGGACACAAATGCTTTTCTTCGAACGTCTGCAATCCGATCTCACGCACTTCGCCGCTGACAATGCCTCGCGCCAAAGACACAATATCCGCGATGACCGCCGAAGCCGTCGGAAGCGAACCCGCGCCGCGACCGTAAAACATTGCCTCGCCGATGGCGTTTCCCTTGATAAAGATCGCGTTGAACACATCGCTGACAGACGCCAGCGGGTGATCTTTCGGCAGGAACGTCGGATGCACGCGTACGTCGACGCCCTTTTCCGGCGAATCCTTCGCAATCGCAAGGAGCTTTATGACATACCCAAGCTGCCGGGCATAATCGATGTCCTCCGGCGTAATCTTTGTAATGCCCTCTACCGACACTGCCTGCAGCGTCACTCTCGTATTGAAAGCCAAGGAAGCCAAGATTGCCGCTTTTCGCGCCGCGTCCAATCCCTCAACGTCCGCTGCGGGATTCGCCTCGGCATAGCCTTTCGCCTGCGCTTCCTTTAATACCGATTGGTAATCCTCTCCAAATTCGGTCATTTTCGTCAGCATATAATTCGTCGTACCGTTTACGATACCAATCACTTCGGTGATACGATTCGCGGTCAGGCTCTCCATGATGGGACGGATAATCGGAATGCCGCCGCCGACGCTGGCTTCAAAAAGGAACCCGACATTATTCTTTTCCGCCGTCTCAAACATTTCCTTGCCGAATTGGGCGATGACGTCCTTATTTGCCGTCACGACATGCTTTCCGGCTTCCATCGCCGCCAGCATATACTCCCGCGCGGGCTTCAGGCCGCCCATCAATTCGACGACAATCTGGATTTCCTCATCTTCGAGAATATCTTCAATCTTATCCGTTACGAGCAAATCTTCCATGTGCGGGCGCGTCTTTTTTGCGTCGCGGACGAGCACCGCTTTGACCTTGACCGGAGCTCCTGCTTTCAGCGCAACTTCCCGGGCGTTCTCATGCAGCACCTGAAGAACGCCGGAACCGACAGTTCCCGCGCCCAAAAGTCCAATCTTGATCGGTTTTTCCATTCCCGTACTCTCACTCCTGCCCAAGAATTTCCAGCTTTTTTACGCCGCCGAGCGAACGAAGTTTTTCCAGCAGCGCTTCAAGATTCGTGGAAAGCTTGTCCGTTTCAATGGAAATCGTCGTATTTGCCACGCCCTGAAGCGGAATGCCCTGATGAATGGTCAATACGTTGCCGGACGCGTCCGAAATCATATTCAAGATACTGGAAAGGACGCCTTTCTTGTTCTCCAAAAAAAACGTCAGCGTGATGAGTTTATTTTGGCTTGCTTCGTAAAACGGAAACACGTAATCCTTGTATTTGTAGTACGCGCTCCGGCTCAGGCTCATCTTCTCGACGGCTTCATTAATCGTTCTCGCTTCACCGCGTTTCAACATTTCCTTGACGCGAATCGTTTTTTTGATCGCCCCGGGAAGAATCTCCTCGCAAACCAAATAAAAACCCTTAGACGTTTTTTTCATGAAAGCCCCTCCGTTTATATCCAATGGAACATTTTCTTCACACGGAGGATATTATACCATTCCTCATTTGACAAATGCAACAGGAATTCATGGTTTCCATTAAAATCAATAAGGGCGCGCCATCCGGCGCGCCCCGCTGTCAGCATATTCCCTTTTCTTTCCCCCACGCGCTGATCTTATCATACAACGGCGTAGCGACATGGTATTCTTTTCCGAGACGCGAAACGCGATGAACGAGACCGTCAAATTCGGACGGCCCCCCATGCGCCACGTCTCTCTGCATCGAAGTCTTGAGATCCTTCGTAAAAGAATCCATCAATTTCAAATTAACGTCGACCAAGGATTTTTCAAACTGAATCCCCATACTGCGACCGAGCGCCTCAATTTCCTCAATCAAGCCGATGAACAGTTTTCTCGGCTCCCCTTCCCGAAGAAAATCGCCGCTGACTGCGTCGAAATAGAGGCCCGCCGCTCCAAGCGGCGATACATAGCTGAATTTCTGCAGCGCTTCCCGCCGAATATTCTCCGTGAAATGGCCGTCAATATCCGCCGCCTGCAAGACAGGCTCCAACTCCTTGGCCAGCGATTCCAAGCGACGTTCCTGCTTTGGACGATACCCGTAAAAAATCCGCAGGATAGGGGCCGGCTGCGCGACGATACCCGGCGACTCCACCATACCGTAAATATAGACGCAGCCGTCCAAAACCGTCGCATCCGGCAGTTCCTTTTGCATAACCTCCCCCGTTCCGAAAACGTTCAAAAGAGGAATGACAAGCGTCTCTTTCCCCGCATGCCGCCTTACAAACTCAATCGCGTCCGGCAAACTATAGTACTTGAAACAGACGAAGATCACGTCCGGCGTATCGTCATATTCATCGCTTGCACAGGCTTTCGCAGTCGGTACGGGAATATCCCCGCGATGCGAAGTGCGAAGCAAAAAACCTTTTTCCTTGATGGCCGCCAAATGCGCGCCGCGTGCAATAAAGGTCAAGTCGTTCCCCGCGAGGGCCAGATAAGCGCCGACAATGCCGCCGACGCCGCCGGCGCCAAGAACCGCAAATTTCATTTTTTCCCCTCCTTATAAGAGACCATACGTCAATACAGTTTTTCAAGCGTCTCGTCCGAGATCTTGAAGGTATGTTCTCCCTCCACGGGGAAACTGCGAGCCGTCACCTCGTCTTTGTAGTCTTTCATCGCATTCACGATATC
>JAEEGL012973577.1_pt1 | contig 11211 bp, 11 predicted proteins | sample 9134231 | NCBI WGS metagenome assembly JAEEGL01 (sample SAMN16246548, study PRJNA631951) | gut metagenome | biome: gut microbiome; feature: rumen; material: fiber-attached | host: Bos | place: Iran: Karaj | collected 2018-10
CTCGCCATCCATCTGCGCGAGCAGGGCGTGCACGTGGTGGGCGTCGGAGAGAAGAAGACGCCTGAGGCCTTCCGCAAGAGCTGCGACGAGTTCATCTATCTCGAGAACCTGGGCGCGCCGACGGTTGCGGCCGTCGCCCCTGTACCGGCCAAGACCCGGACCGAGACGAAGAGCGGCAAGAGCAAAAAGACCAAGCAGACCAAGGCGGAGGCCGAGGCTGTTGCCAAAGCCGAGGACATCAACGAGATCCACATGCTCCTGCGCACCGCCTGGGACAAGTACCAGGACGAGGACGGCTTTGCCTATGTCAGCTCGGCCGGACAGTTCCTCAAGCGCGCCAAGCCGGATTTCGACGCACGCACCTACGGCTATGCGAAGCTCTCGGTGCTCATCAGCGCCTTCCCCAAGAAATACAAGACCAAGAAGGAGATCGGCAAGGCCGCCGGTGCGATCCTGTCCTATCAGTGCATATGACCCGAAAAGGAACCCGCTCGATGAGCGGGCTCCTTTTTTCGCGCTTGAAAAAAGCGGAGGAATATGCCACAATAGAGACAGCGAAGCCCGCGGAGATTCCATGATGTAAGGAGGTTTTTCCCATGCCCCAGAGAATCTATCCGTCCTGCCATATACTGGAAATGTTTATGCCCTACCTGCGCGACGAGAATCGCCTGATCGACGTGCTTGAAACCGTGGCGGCGAAGGGGTTCTACCGCCATGTGGAGCTGCCCACCTTTGCCGAGGAGGCGAATCGCCGTACGGTACGCCGGCTGCTGGAGGAGAACCGCCTCGCTGCGCTGACCTACGTCGCCCCGTACTTCAACGCGGACGGGCTGGCGCTCTGCGATCTCGACCCCGAGGTGCGCGAGCTCTCGCTGAACGTGGCCAAGCGCCACGCCGAGTACGCGGCGGACGCGGGCTATCGCACTTTCGGCGTTCCGAGCGGACGCGATCCCGGCCCGGCCCGGCGCGCGGAGGCCATGAAATACGAGGCGGACGGCGTGGCCGAGATGGCTGATTTCTGCGGCAGGCTCGGCATGTATCTGACGCTCGAGCCGCTGGACCGCTACACCTCCAAGAAAGCCCTGATCGGCCCGATGCCCGAAGTGGTCGAGTGGTTCAAGCCCATCCATGAGGCGCACCCCAACGCCTTTTTGCACTGGGACAGCGCACACGAGGCCCTGGGCTATATCGACCTGATGTACTCGATGGACTGCTGCGCACCCTTCCTGAGCCAGATCCATCTCTGCGACTGCATCACCGATCCGAGCCATCCCTGCTTCGGCGACCTGCACATGGACTGCGCCCACGCGCCGGACTGGAAGACCGAGGGCTTCCTGAGCCCGGAGGTCGGCGCGCAGATCCTGAAAAAGGCCGCGTCCTTGGACACCCCTGTCGGCAAGGATTTTGTCTGGGTCTCGGTGGAGATCCTCGGCCATAAGGGGAACGATCTCTGGCACAAGGAAGAGCTCGGCCGCGGCTTCCTGACGAAGTGCTTTGAGCTGGCCGGCTTGGAGCTGTAAAGGGAGGAACGTATGCATTATTTTATCGGATTGGACAACGGCGGCACCACGACCAAGGCCGCGCTCTTCGACGCCCGGGGGCGTGAGCTCGGCAAGGCGCTGGTCGCCACGCGCTCCATCGCGCCGAAGCCCGGCTTCGTCGAGCGCGATATGGAAGAGATGTGGGAGGCCAACTGCACGGTGCTGCGCGAGGTGCTGAAGAAGACCGGCGTCGCGCCGGCCAACGTCGCAGGCGTCGGCATCTGCGGCCACGGCAAGGGCCTCTACCTCTGGGGAAAGGATGACAAGCCGACCCGCAACGGCATTATTTCGACGGACAACCGGGCCTACGCCTATCCCCTGCGCTGGGCGGCCGACGGCACGGAAGAGAAGGTCTTTGCTCTCTCGGCCCAGCATATCCTGGCCTGCCAGCCGGTGGCGCTGCTCGCGTGGCTGCGCGACAACGAGTCCGAGAACTACGCGAATATCCGCTGGGTCTTTGAATGCAAGGACTATGTGCGCTTCCGCCTGACGGGGGAGGCGCGGGCCGAGATCACCGACTATTCCGGCGCCAACCTCATGAATCTGCACACCCGGCAATACGACCGGGAGCTGCTGCGGCTGTTCGGCCTGGAGGCGATTGAGGCGGCGCTGCCGCCCCTCTGCCTTGCAACGGAGGTCTGCGGGACCGTGAGCGAGGAGGCGGCAGCCCGCTGCGGACTGCTGCCCGGCACGCCGGTCATCGGCGGCATGTTCGACATCAACGCCTGCGCGCTGGCCGCCGGCGTCACGGACCCGGACACGCTCTGCATGATCGCGGGCACCTGGTCGATCAATGAGTACATCCGCCGCGAGCCGGTCACGGACGGGACGGTGCTGATGAACTCGCTCTTCTGCCTGCCGGAGTATTACCTGATCGAGGAGTCCTCGCCCACCTCCGCCGGCAACAACGAGTGGTTCGTGCGCACGCTCCTGCCCGAACTGCGCCTTGAAGCCGAAGCGAAGGGGACGAGCATCTATGAGATCCTCAACGACTGGGTGGGCGGCATCCCGCCGGAGGAGTTCGTGCCGGTGTTCCTGCCCTTTGTGATGGGCTCAAACGTGCATCCGAACGCGCGGGGCAGCTTCCTCGGTCTCTCGCTCAGCTGCGGGCGCGAGCATATGGCGCGCGCGGTCTACGAGGGCATCGCTTTCTGCCACCGCTATCACCTGGAAAAGCTCCTGCGCACACGGGAGACGGCGCCCCGCTGCATCCGCCTGGCCGGCGGCGCGGCGCGCTCGGAGGTCTGGGCGCAGATGTTCGCGGACATCATGAAGCTGCCGGTCGAGACCGTCGCCGCCGGGGAGACCGGCGCGCTCGGCTGCGCAATCGGTGCGGCGGTGGCGACCGGGGAGTACGCCGATCTCAGCGCGGCGGTCGAGGCGATGACCGCGGTGGCGCGCCGCTATGAGCCGGACGCGGCGCGAACCGGAATCTACGACAGAAAGTACCGCCTGTATGTACGCAGTCTCGAACAGCTCGACGGGCTCTGGGACGAGATGCAGGCTGTGATTGAGGGGAAAACATGAGAAACTACGAGATCGGATTGTATGAAAAGGCCATGCCCGAGCTGAGCTGGCCGGAAAAGCTGGCCGCCGCGAAGAAAGCGGGCTATGACTTTGTGGAGATCAGCATCGACGCGAGCGAGGACAAGATCAGCCGTGTCTATATGCCGAAGGAGGAGCGCCGCTCACTGGTCGGACTGCTGTATGAGAGCGGGATGCCTCTGCGCACGATGAACGTGAGCGCCCTGACAAAGTACGCGCTCGGGGACGAGGACGATGCGATCCGCGGGCGCGGGCTCGACATTGCGCGCCATGCGATCCCGTTGGCCGCGGACCTGGGCGTGCGCGTCGTGATGTTCCCTGGCTACGACGTATACTTCGGCACCTCTACGCCCGCGACGGTGCGGCGCTTTCAGGAAGCGATGGAGGAGCTCAAGCTGCTCGCCGCGCGCTACGGCACGATCATCGGCTTTGAGACGATGGAAAACGAGTTCATGAACACGGTGGAGAAGGGCATGCGGTGGGTCGAGACGCTGGATTCCCCCTATGTGCAGCTCTATCCCGATATCGGCAATACCACGAACGCCGCCGTGCTGCACGGGACGGACGTGCTGGCCGATCTGCGGCTCGGCCGCGGTCACATCGCCGCCTTCCACCTGAAGGAGACGAAACCCGGTGTCTTCCGGGAGATCCCATACGGAGAAGGCCACGTGGACTTCCCCGGGGCGATCGAGACGGTCTGGGCGCTCGGCGTGCGCCGCTTTGTGACCGAGTTCTGGTACGACAAGACGATCCCCGACTGGCAGGGCGAACTGCTCAAAGCGCGCTCGCGTTTTACCGCGCTCCTGGACGCGATGGATTGAATCCCGACATAAAAAGGTCCCGCACGACATACTCGTGTGGGACCTTTTTGTGTCCGCGGAGACTTACAGATGTTCAAAGCCGTCGTCGTCGACCGTCTCGGTCCTGACCGGCTCCTGTTTCTCCACCGGCTTGAGATTGCAGATCATGACCCAGTTGCAGAAGAGGAACATGAGAGCGGAGGAGAAAAGAATGATATGCATGCCCATGTAGCGCTCGTCCGCGAGGGAAAGCAGGCAGAGCATGGCGGCAAACATGATGTCGAAGAAGCAGCGCTCGCCCTTTGCCGCGCTGAAGGGGAAGCCCGCGATGCGGAAAAACGCGACCATCGCCATGATGACCGTGCCGACTTCTACGACGTAGGACCAGATCACACTGTTGATGGAGTTGGCGCGGTAGCAGTAGACGAGCCAGACGGCGTAGAGAAAAATCGGCAGAAAAGCGAGCAGGCAGAGGAGGTTCGGCTTCGCATCCTCGCGATTGGCAAGGGTCATGAGAACAGGGAAGCTCAGCCCGGCGAGCATGGCCGCAAAGGAGAGAGCGCGCAGCATGCCGGCGTATTTGTCGAGCTCGGTGGTCATGAGCAGCAGCACCCCGCCGATGAACATCAGACCGCCGATAGCCCAGCGCAGCAGAGTATAGAGCCTGCCTTCATTCCGGAAAGCGCCGTGAAAATCCTCGGGCACGGCGAGACCGGCCTTGGCGTAGCGCTTGACAAAGCGGTAAAACACCACCGCGCAGACCAGAATGTACAGCGGCAGCAGCACATGGAAGGCGCTGGGGTCGGGCAGACCCGCGTCGTTAAAAGCGAGCTGATCCTGTAGCCAGCGCAGAAAAACGCCAAAGGCGCCCGCGCCTGCCACATAGCAGCTGATCTCCATTACTCGTTTTTGCATATCGTTCCATCCGTTTCCATAGAAATGTACAGCCAAGAACAGAGAGATATTGTACTCTTATTTACGGATGCCGTCAAGTCTGCATCCGCGGGACAAGGAGGAAAGCGTCTGTGAAAAGAAGCGTCCGGCTGGCCTATACGGCCCTGATCCTCGCGCTGCTGCTGCCGCAGCTGCGTCCGCCGCGGCAGAGCGAAGCGCCGCTGCCTGAAGCGGAGCCGGCAACGGCGGCGATCCTCCCGGCCGTAGCTCCCGCGCCGGAGACGGTGCGGCTGCTGGACGGCGGCGAGATCCGCAAGCTCCCCCTGCAGGACTATCTCGTGGGAGTACTCGCCGGAGAGATGCCCGCCTCCTTTGAGCCGGAGGCGCTGAAAGCGCAGGCGGTGGCGGCGCGGACCTACACGCTTTACTGCGGCTCGGGCCCGAAGCACCCGGGCGCGGACGTCTGCTCGGACCCCGGGTGCTGTCAGGCATGGCGGGATGACGACAGCCTGCGGCGCGACTGGGGCGAGGCATACGAGCAGCGGATCGGGAAGCTGCGTGCGGCGGTGGACGCCACGGCCGGGGAGTACCTGAGCTACGAGGGCGCACCGGTCTTTGCGGCCTTTCACGCCTCTTCTGCCGGCGCCACAGAGGACTGCGGCGAGGTTTGGAATCCGCAGCCGTATCTGGTCAGCGTGCCGAGCCCGGAGAGCGCGGCGGAGGTGCCGCACTATGTGAGCCGATTGCTCTGCGCACCGCTGGATTTCCGGGACACGCTGCTCGCTGCCCGGCCCGAGGCCGATCTGAGCGGAGAGCCTTCGGATTGGCTCGGCCCGGTCGAGCACGATGCGAGCGGGCGCGTGGCGACGCTCACGCTCGGCGGTGTTCGCCTCAAAGGGACGGAGCTGCGGAAGCTCTTCGGCTTGCGCTCCACGGCGTTTACGCTTGCGCTCACGGACGAGGGCTTTTGCTTCACGGTCACGGGCAGCGGCCACGGCGTCGGCATGAGCCAGTACGGCGCGGAAGTCATGGCGCAAAACGGCGCGGACTACCGCGCGATCCTCGCCCACTATTATCCCGGTACTCTGTTGGTGCGATGAGAAAACGGGAGGCGGCGCTGGACAAGCGTGAGCAGCCGCTGGATACCGATCGAGACGGCGATCCCGGCGACGGGATAGAGCACCAGCAGCGGCTCGAGATTCTTCGGCACATAGTACCACCAGAGGTCGTTCTTGTAGCCGATCCAGTTGAAATCCGTCCAGCCGAGGCGCCCGGCGATCAGGGCGAAGACCGTCTTGACCAGCAGGAAGCCGAGAAAGTGGTTGACCATGATGGGATAGGTGTTCTCCGCGATCAGGTTCACGAAGCGGCTGCGGCCGATCGCGGGTTCCAACACGGAGCAAACACGGAGCCAGAAGGCGATGCTGATCGTGCCCATGACGATGGGCATCAGCGGTCCTTCGGTGAAGTTGTCGCACCAGGAGGCGAGATAGTCCAGCGGACGCCCGTAGATCCACATCAGAACGAGATCGAGCAGCAGCAGCGCGGCGAGATACGGCGCGGTGGGCAGGCGGCGCTCGAAGCGTTCCAGACCCGCGCGATACCAGATGCCCAGGGCGTAGAAGGGCAGCAGGTACAGCACTCGCACCAGGGCGAGCCACCAGCCCTGCAGAAAACCGCGGCAGGCCAGCGTGTTGCCGCAGAGCCCCAGGACGAGGGACAGCAGAAAAAACAGCCCCTCCCGATCGGGGAAGCGCAGGGCATGCAGCAGACGCCGCAGCAGCGCTGTGCCGAGCTCGAGCATGAAGAGCGGGGCAAGAAACCAGCTGGCCAGGTTGTAGGCGAAGACATGTCCGTCGTTGAGCGGGGAGATCAGCAGGTTGTACCAGCTCGGATCGCCGCCGATCGTGAAGCCCCAATGGCGCGAGACCCGGACGAGCAGCGCATAGGCAAAGGTATAGAGATACAGCGGCACGATCAGCTTTTTGAACTTCTTCCAGGCGTAGACGGCAAGCTGTGTCTCGGAGTCTTTTTTATGGAAATACCCGGAGCTGAAAGCAAAGAGTACGACGTAGTTGCCGCCGTACGGGAACCAGCTGGCGAGGGTGTGGGAGATCCCGCCGCCCTGGCAGTGCCCGCAGACGATCATGACAATACCAAGGGCATAGAGGAGCCGGAAGCGGTAGTCGACGGTTTTCGTTTGCATAGGGCCTCCCGGACTCAGGCCTGCTTCCGGTAGGTGCAGAAGCAGTAGCGCAGGCCGTTCTCCTCCTGCCAGTCGCCCGCCTCACAGCGCCAGCCATCGAGCGTGTCGAGGTTCGGGAAGAAGCTGTCGGACTCAGGCGCCAGGTCGATCTTGGTGACGTGCACGGTGTCGAGGTACGGGAAAAACTCCCGGTAGATGCTGGCCCCGCCGATCACGAGGCAGCGGGGATACTCCGCGGCGGCGGCGAGCGCGTCCTCGGTGCTGTGCACCACGCGCGCCCCCTCGATCTCCAGCTCCTGACGGGTCACGACGAGGTTATCGCGGCCCTTGAGAGGCTTCCCGCCGGGAAAGTCGCCCAGCGTGCGCCGCCCGACGATCACGGCCGCGCCGGCCGTGAGCTCCCGGAAGTGCGCCCGGTCGGCCTTGAGCACGACAGGCTGGGTGCCGTTCCGGCCGATGCCCCAGTCGGAATAGACCGCTACGATCGCTTCCATGCCGCACCTCCCTCTCAGACAGCCACCGGGATCTTCCCGGTAAAGTCAGAATACTCGTAGTTTTCCATCGTGAAGCTGTCGCGCGTAAAAGCGTAGAAATCCTTCACCGCCGGGTCGAGGCGGAAGGTCGGCGCGCTCTTCGGCTCATGAGAGATGATCTCTTCGATGGCCGGGACGTGCCGGTCATAGATGTGCGCATCCGCGATCACGTGGACAAGCTCGCCCGGCTCGAAGCCCGAGACCTGGGCCATCATCAGCGTCAGCACCGCGTACTGTACGACGTTCCAGTTGTTGGCCGCGAGCATGTCCTGCGAGCGCTGGTTGAGGATGGCATTGAGCCGGTTGCCGCTGACGTTGAAGGTCATCGAGTAGGCGCAGGGATAGAGCGCCATCTCGCTGAGATCCGCGAAGGTGTAGATGTTGGTCATGATGCGCCGGGAGGCGGGATTGTGTTTGAGATCCCAGAGAACCTTGTCGACCTGGTCCATGTCCCCTTCGGGATAGTGGTGCTTCACGCCGAGCTGATAGCCGTAGGCTTTGCCGATCGTGCCGTTCTCATCCGCCCAGGCGTCCCAGACGCGGGTGCGCAGATCGTGTACGTTGTTGCTCTTCTGCGGCCAGATCCACAGCAGCTCGTCGATCGCGCTCTTCCAGTACGTGCGCCGCAGGGTCAGGATCGGAAACTCCTCGGCGAGGTTATAGCGATTCACGATGCCGAATTTCTTGACCGTGTGCGCCGGAGCGCCGTCTTCCCAGCGGGGGCGCACCTCGCGGTCGGTATCCCAGACGCCGTTTTCCAGAATGTCCCGGCAGTTCTGAATGAAGATCTCATCTGCTTTGCTCATGTTCCGACACCTCGTTTATGTAGTGTTCGTGCTATTGTACCACAGGCACCCGCCTCTCGGCAAGAGAATAGGATAGGGCGGAGGTGATGCCGCGATGAAATACGCCGTGGTCGGCGGGGACCGGCGCTCGGCCCTGCTGGCCGGACTTCTGCTGCGCGAGGGAAACCGGGTGCGCAGCTTTGCGCTCGAGAAGGCGGAACTGCCTGCGGAGATCCCGAAGGACAGCTGCCTGCAGAGCTGTGTTTACGGGGCGGACGCGGTGCTGCTGCCTGTCCCGGCGGAGAGCGGGCCGGTGCTCAACGCGCCGCTGGCTGCCGCGCCGCTGCCGCTCGCGGAGCTCTGGAGCGCGCTCTGGCCGGGGCAGCTGGTGATCGGCGGACGTTTCGGAGAGGAGAGCGGCGCACGGGCGCTTGCGGGAAAGCTCGCGCTTGCGGACCTGCTGCATCGCCCGCGCTTTGTGACCGGCAACGCCGCCCTGACCGCGGAGGCCGCAGTGGGATTGCTGCTGATGGAGAGCGAGCGGGCCGTGCAGGGCAGCCGCTGTCTGATCCTGGGCTGCGGCCGGATCGGAAAGCTGCTCGCCGCCAAGCTCCGGGGCCTTGGCGCCTCGGTTACGGTGGCAGCGCGCCGCGAGGCGGACCGCTCCCTGGCTGCGGCGATGGGCTGCGGCGCGCTCGCCTTCGAGGCGCTCGAAGGCGTGATCGCGGATTTCGACAGTGTTGTGAACACGGTTCCGGCGCGGATCCTCAGCGACGCTGCGCTCTGCTGTCTCTCGCCTGAAACGCCGCTGTTGGAGCTGGCCTCGGCTCCGGGCGGCTTCGACCGACAGCTCGCGGTGAACATCGGTCTGCACGTGATCACGGCGCCCGGTCTGCCGGGACGCTGCAAGGCATTCGCGGCGGCGGAATTGATGAAACGGGAGCTCGAAGCGATCATCCGCGAACAGGAGGACTGAATGGAGAGGAAACGGCTCGGGCTCGCGCTCTGCGGGTCCTACTGCACCTATGAGACGCTGTTTGCCGCGGCGGAGCCGCTGGCCCAGCGCTACGAGCTTGTGCCCATTCTGAGCGACACCGCTGCCGAAACGGACAGCCGCTTCGGCACGGCCGCGGAACATATCCGACGGCTCATGGGCCTGACAGGTCGGGAGGTCGTCACCACGATCCCGGAAGCGGAGCCGCTCGGCCCGGCCGAACCGCTGGACGCGCTGCTGATCGCGCCGTGCACCGGAAACACGCTCGCCCGCCTCGCCCACGGCCTGACCGACAGCAGCGTCACCATGGCGGCCAAGGCGCATCTGCGAAACGGCCGTCCGGTCGTGATCGCACTCTCGACGAACGACGGGCTCTCCGGCTCGGCCGAGAACATCGCACGGCTTTTAAACCGCAAGCATTTCTTCTTTGTGCCCTTCGGGCAGGACGATCCGGAAAAGAAGCCCTGCTCGCTGCAGGCGGACTTCTCCCGGCTCGGCGAGACGGTGGAAGCTGCGCTGCGGGGCGAGCAGCTCCAGCCTTTGCTGCGGCGCTAAGAGAAAGCGGCGCATTCGCACAGGGTGCGAATGCGCCGTCAGAGCGTCAGGGCTCGGAGGAACGCTCCTCCTCGGACAACTCCCGGACGATCACCATGTCGCTCACGAGGTGGTCGCCGACCGGCGTGTTGACGTACTGATTGTTGTAGACCATCAGACTCATCGCACCGCCGTCGAGATTGTAAGCGGTACGGCAGCCGAGCTCGGCCATGAGCTGCGCGAGCGTCGCAATGTCTGCGCCGTCGGAGTGTGGGGGATTGCGCCCGTCGACGACGACAAGGCAGTAGTGCCCCGGCTCGAAGTAACCGATCGCGGTGCGGGGGTGGGGAGAGCGGAGACCCTCCGGCGTGTTGAATTCGCTCAGGGGCCGGCCCTCGGCGTCGAGCAGCATCGGTCCGAACTGCCAGACCTGCCAGAGCGTCCCGGTGTCGGCCAGCGCCTGGCCGGAGTAACTGAAGGGCGGGAAGGTCTCCATCCGCCCGTCGGTATAGAGGACGCATACGTCATAGAGGGGCTCGACGGTGCTGTATACCTCGCCGTTTCGTGCGACAAAGCCCCAGGTCTGGTTGATCAGCGTGTCCCCGTTCGTACCGAGTACGCCGCCGGCATGGCGCAGGATGCGCCGCGCGGAGGAGTAATCTTCGCCCTCAAGGGAGAAGGCGGCGCACAACTGGCGGATATCGGTCAGATAGATATCGGCGACGTAATAGCTCAGCTCGGGGTGCGCTTCGGTATTCTCAAAGGCCTGCAGCGTGACCGAGAGGGTCGGGCTGCGGTAGCCTGTCTCGCCCTGCATGACGGCATCCGTAAAATGCTCGGCGAAGCGCTCCTGCCAGGTAGGCTCGGGCGTCGGCTCCGGCGTGGGCTCGGGCGTCGGTGCGGGCGTGACCCGGACAAGACCGGGCTCCGTCGGGTGCGGAAAGCGGAAGACGCCGGGCACGTAGACCGAGAGAAAGCACAGCACCGTGCTGACCAGCGCCAGCGCCAGTGCGAGGATCGCCCAGAGGAGAAGAAGGGTTCTCTGTCTGTTTTCCTTCATGACATACATAGAAAGAGGAAAACGGCGGGTTCACCGTTTTCCTCTTTGATTCCTGATGGATGCGCGGTGAAGCAATCAGAGCTGCTTCTGCGCGTTGATCTTGACGCCGGGGCCCATGGTGGAGGCGGTGACGCAGGAACGGATATACTGGCCCTTCGCGGAAGCGGGCTTGGCCTTGATGATGGCGCCCAGCAGCGCGACATAGTTCTCATACAGCTTGTCGGCGCCGAAGCTCACCTTGCCGATGGGGCAGTGGATGATGTTGGTCTTGTCGAGACGGTACTCGACCTTACCGGCTTTGGCTTCCTTGACAGCCTGC
>JAEEGL013002756.1_pt1 | contig 11211 bp, 9 predicted proteins | sample 9134231 | NCBI WGS metagenome assembly JAEEGL01 (sample SAMN16246548, study PRJNA631951) | gut metagenome | biome: gut microbiome; feature: rumen; material: fiber-attached | host: Bos | place: Iran: Karaj | collected 2018-10
AGGAGAAGTTCATTCAGTTGAGAGATAACGAGAACCAGATTGTGTTCCTTCATCCTGCCAGTTGCCAACGGGTCAAGAATCAAGAATTGCTACTGAAAGGATTCAACAGGCTTCTGGATGAAGGTGTTGACGCCAAACTGGTTTGGGTGGGAAGCAACGAGACCTTTATTGATTTGTTCAGGTCTCTTGAACCGTTGATGAAACGGAATGTGTTATTTTTAGGTGTGGTAGACAATGTGCGGGATTATATGGTGGCGGCCGATGCGATGTGTCTTTCATCAAAGATGGAGGGAATGCCGATGACCATCATTGAGGCGTTTTCAGTTGGTTGTGTCCCGATTTGTACACCTGTGGGCGGTTGCGTGAATATGATACAGTCTGGGAAGAACGGTCTGCTGAGCGACGATCTGAGTGAAGAAGCTTACTATAAAGCATTGCTCACGTATGCGGAAGCATCTAAAGAAACAAAGAAGGCAATGAAGTCAGCGGCCCAGGAGTCTTTCAAGAACTACTCCATTGAAGGGTGCGCTGCGAGTTACCTACGATTGTTCAACGGGGAATGATATGAAAAAATCATTGTTTGTCATCATTCTGATTCTCAGCGTATGCGGGAATGCTATTGCTGAGAACCTTCCTTCCGGCTTCTTTTCGAAGTCGAACCATACCTATGTAATTGACAAAGATTACGACCTGAGTGGGGCTATTGTGAAAGTCCCACAGAATTGCGTGCTGAGTTTCGAAGGTGGTTCAATGAAAAATGGAACAATCTCAGCGGGCAATTCAGTAAACATAGTGGCTCCAGACAGAAAAATCTTCGATAAGGTAAGTTTCACTGGGGGTATCTGCCTGTCACAGGATGCCCATCTTGAATGGTTTGTAGGGAAGTATGTAGGAAAGGTTGATACGAACAGCCCTGTTGATTCATATCCGGAGTTGGTGGATGCCTTCAACTGCGGACTCATCCAGTGGAGCATTAATACTGGGAGATACTATTATCTGTCCAAGTCGTTGGTGCTGACCAAATGGATTAATATAACGAACAGAACGGCCAACTACTCGGGGCTTCATTCTGCGTTTATCGACCGTCCGTGTTTCTATAGCGACAAGGTGGCGACGCTGGTTCAGATACCTTGGACGGGGAAGAATGGTTCATTCACATCCCATAGCATCAATTGGGATGGAGTGAATCTCCGTACGCTGGCGAAGTTTGATACACGTAATCCCTCAGCCGACAAGACGGCGGTATTGGACATTTACACTGAAAGCGCATCGTTGTGGGGATGTAACCTCAATGTCAATATATCCGGGACCAGGCGCTCAGGGAAAACTGCTAATGGTAAGGAGTCATCAACGGTTTGCGGATTCACCGGGCTGTCCGTCGTCGCTAAAAACGATTATGTGTGTGACGTGAAAGTATATGGCTCTATCTATGACCTCTACTGTGCTCTCAATCTGGAGAGTAAAGAAGGGCAATGGAATAATCAAGTTGATATCTATGCAGGAACTTGGTGTGTTTTGGGACTGTGGAAGTCTGAGAGACCAGCATCACATGTTTTTATCCACGGAGAACACCAGCCATTTGGATACTGGGAAAGGAATAATAATGTAGCCTATTTTGAGGGCGATGTTTATTTGTATGGCTTTGTGTGGGATTTGAATGTCGGGAAAGATTATTTTACCTGCTATTATGCCTTGAGATCGACTTCTCAGATTGAATCTGTCGGCTCAAGATCCTTTACACAGTCCCGCATACGGTCGTTTGAAGATCACGAGGGGAAAGTCTTCTTTGACCGTGTGGATGCCCCTGAAAATGCCTCAAACAGTACAGTCCTTGCATTTACAGCGGCTGAGAACTTCCCGTATTTCATCAGCAGCTATAATGTTGGTGGGAAGCAACTGGGGAATCTGCTTTCGGAAGGGAAGGTCGAGAATGTATATGCTTTGATCGGTAATACTACAGGAGGATTACTCTCTTCGCAGAACTATAACGAGAGCTACCATTCGGACTTCCATAAGTCTAATGTGCTTCCCATCATAAATGACATTAAAGGGATGAAGAAGAACAGCAGCGGAGAATACCCTGTCAGTATTGAGATTACCAAGAATCCTAACAATCTTGACCTTTCGTTCTATAGGCAGCAGCAACGACCTCTTTACATCTCGTGCTTCTCGCCAGAAGGTGTGAAGGAGGTGAAGTTCACCTGCTATCTGAATGGAAAGAAGTCTGCGACCTATACAGTGTCCAGGGAACTGTTTTATTATTTCAATGGTATTGCCTATCTTCAACTGCCGATGGCAAAAGAATATGACAGAATCGTAGTTCAGTATAACATCAAATTCGGCAATAAGTCACTGTCTTATTTGCCATTAAGTCCTATCAACCTTTGGTCTACTGCTGTCCAGCATCCTGTCCCCTCATACTCTATTCCTTACGGAAAACGCTTCAAGGTCACAGCAAAAGATCCTGCCTTGATGATGATTGACAGTGACACAAACCAATTGATATATCATGTGCCAGGGACAGTAGAATGGATAGCGATCAATTAGCTTTGTGCTTTTTTAGATATATAGAATGGTACTCATCTCCTATGTTATATTGTCTGTTTGCTAGAAGCATAATTGAGAATTATGTAAAACGTAATTTGCAAGTTTATAGGTAATAATGTGATAATATGTTATACAAAGATTTACTTTTTCCCAAGGATTCATTGTTCTTGGTGACTGGTGGCGCTGGTTTTATTGGCTCCAATCTCTGTGAGGCAATCCTTAAAATGGGTTACACAGTGCGCTGCCTAGATGACTTGAGTACTGGCAAACAAGCCAATGTGGATTTGTTTAAAGGTAACCCCAACTACGAGTTTGTCAAGGGTGACATCAAAGACCTTGCTACTTGTATGAAGGCTTGCGAGGGTGTCGATTATGTGTTGAATGAAGCCGCTTGGGGCAGTGTGCCTCGATCGATAGAGATGCCACTGTTCTATTGCGCCAACAATATTCAAGGCACACTGAATATGATGGAAGCAGCACGTCAGAACAAGGTTAAGACTTTTGTCTATGCATCAAGTAGTTCGGTCTATGGTGATGAGTCTCACCTGCCCAAGAAAGAGGGAGTGGAAGGCAACCTACTTTCTCCATACGCTCTATCCAAGCGTTGCGATGAAGAATGGGGTAAGCAATACCATAGGCATTATGGCCTTAAGACCGTGGGCCTCCGTTACTTCAATGTCTTTGGCCGTCGTCAGGATCCTCACGGGGCATACGCAGCTGTTATTCCCAAGTTTATAAAGCAATTGCTGAATGACGAGCGCCCTACCATCAATGGTGATGGCAAGCAGAGTCGTGACTTTACATACATAGAGAATGTGATAGAAGCCAACTTGAAGGCTTGTCTGGCTCCTGATGAGGCCAGCGGAGAAGCTTTTAATGTGGCATACGGAGGTCGTGAGTATCTGATTGATATTTACTACGACTTGACTAAAGCGCTGGGCAAAGACATAGAACCCATCTTTGGCCCCGACCGTGCGGGAGACATCAAACATAGCAATGCTGACATCAGCAAGGCTAGGCTTTTATTAGGGTATGACCCGCAGTATGATTTCGCCCGTGGCCTGAATGAAGCAATTGAATGGTATAAAGCCAATTTGTAATAAATATTAAAAGTATCATACAATGAAAGAGACCAAGATTTGTGTAATCGGACTCGGTTACGTTGGACTGCCTTTGGCACGTTTGTTCTCCACAAAGTACAAGACAGTTGGTTTCGATATGAACCAGAAGCGCTGTGATGCACTGATGGCCGGTCACGATGCGACCCTTGAGGTGGCTGACGACATCCTTCAGGAGGCGATCAACAAACACGGCTTCATCTGCACCAGCGATATCGAAAAGATTAAGGACTGCAACTTCTATGTGGTCGCAGTTCCAACACCTGTGGATGCGGACAACAATCCTGACCTCACACCTCTTGTGGGTGCCAGCACTACTGTCGGTAAGGTTATCAGCAAGGGTGACGTGGTGGTCTATGAATCGACTGTTTATCCTGGCGTAACGGAGGACGAGTGTATCCCCGTTGTAGAGAAGGTATCAGGCCTGAAGATGAACGTTGATTTCTATGGCGGTTACTCTCCTGAGCGCATCAACCCGGGTGATAAGCAACACACCGTAGAGCATATTAAGAAAGTTACCTCTGGTTCAACGCCTGAAATTGGTAAGTACATCAACGAGGTTTATTCCAGCGTTATCACTGCTGGAACCCACCTTGCACCAACCATCAAGGTTGCAGAAGCAGCCAAGGTGATTGAGAATAGCCAGCGAGACATCAACATCGCTTTCGTGAACGAGCTCTCTAAGATTTTTAACAAGATGGGCATTGATACTCTCGATGTGTTGGAAGCTGCTGGTACTAAGTGGAACTTCTTGCCTTTCCGTCCAGGTCTAGTAGGTGGTCACTGCATTGGCGTTGACCCGTATTATCTGGCCCAGTGTGCACAGCGTCATGGTTACAACCCTGAGATTATCCTTGCAGGGCGTCGTATGAATGATGGTATGGGAGAGTACGTAGCTACCGAGACCATTAAGCTCATGTTGAAGAAGGGTATTCAAGTACTTAGCAGCAATATCATTATCCTTGGTTTTACCTTCAAGGAGAACTGCCCGGATGTGCGCAATACCAAGGTTATTGATATCTACAAGGCTCTAAAGGAATACAATCTCAACATCACCGTTTACGATCCTTGGGCTAATCCTGCTATCGTTGAGCACGAGTATGACATTAAGGTCGTGAACGAACTCCCGAAAGAGAAGTTCGATGCCGCTATTGCTGCTGTGGCTCACAAGAAGTTCGATGGTTTGGATGTGCCTGCATTGCTGAAAGAGAAGCATGTCATCTTTGATGTGAAATGTATGTTGAACCGGGAGATTGTAGATGGCCGTCTGTAAAGAAACGACTCTATTTTTTTGAATAATCGTATTAATCCAGAATGAGAGTATTATTGGCAGCTCCAGTTTCGGGTCCAGCTGGTGGTATTTGTCGCTGGACAAAGCATATTAAGGCTTACTATGAGTCGTTAGACGACAAACCCGTGAGCCTGGAGTTTTATGATTTGGCACGTAGTGAATTCATTCCTGATGATATATCTTTACTACCGCGTTTAAGACTAGCGCTAAAAGACTATAGAGCCATATTGAGCAGTTTCAGATCTGCTTTAAGTTACAATAAATATGATGTTCTGCATATAACCTCAAGTGCGGGTCTGGGTCTTATTCGAGATTTATTGATGCTTAAGATGGCTCAAAAACGAGGCGTTAAAAGTATTGTCCATTTCAGATTCGGTAGAATTCCGCAACTATTTGAGCAAAGAAATTGGGAATATCACTTTCTGTCAAAAGTCGTAAAAAAAGCGGACAAAGTAATTGTACTTGATAAAAGGAGCTACAAAACGTTGAATAATAATGGCTATTTGAATATTGTGTTATTGCCGAATCCCTTAGCCCCCGGAGTGCAAAAGACAATATCAGAGATAGGAGCAATAGATCGAGAGCCAAGAGTATTGCTCTTTATCGGGCATTGCATCGTGACAAAGGGAGTTTTCGAACTTATTCAAGCCTGCAAGGGAATCTCCAATATACGTCTTCGTTTGATAGGAGCGATTCAAAATGATATTAAGGAGAAGCTTCAAGAGATATCTAATCATGGCCAATGGCTAGAAATAATGGGAGAGCAGCCCTATGATGAGGTCTTACGTCAATTGTTATCCTGTGGTATTTTCGTCTTACCTACATATACTGAAGGCTTCCCGAATGTGATATTGGAGGCAATGGCTTGTGGATGTGCTATAGTGACTACGCCCGTTGGAGCTATACCAGAGATGCTTGAGGCAGATAATGATAAACAATATGGATTATTGGTTCCACCCAAGAGCATAGAACCTTTGAGGAATGCGATATCATCTTTCATGAATAATGCACAATTTAGAGAATCTTGTGGTCAAAATGCCGAAGCAAGGGTGTATGAAAGATACACGATGGATGCTATTTGGGGAAAAATGGTTGAGATATGGAAAAATGCTTAAGTAGTTATGCCGTTTAAATTGAAACATAATACCTTTGTTAGAGGCCTCTATTTTATGTGGCAGAGTGTTCGGAATTGCTTTGTGAATAAAAGAAGGTTTTCGAGATGCGCTGAAAATGTTATCATCACGCCTCCATTATATGTGGGCAATCCTAAAAATGTTATTTTAGGTAATTACGTCAGTATTGGTCAGAATGCTTTCATATCTGCAACTAATGCAAGATTTATCTGTAAAGGTCATTGTGCAATAGCAGAGAATCTCACGGTTCACACAGGAAATCATGCTAGATTATTGGGCGCCTTTGTTACAGATGTAACTGAGGAGAAAAAGCCTCAAGGGTATGATTTTGATGTTATTGTTGAGGAAGACATCTGGATTGGCTGTAATGTGACATTATTGGCAGGAGTGACAATTGGCCGTGGGGCAACAGTAGCTGCGGGTGCCGTTGTAACCAAGTCTATGCCCCCGTATTGCATCTGCGGAGGTGTTCCTGCAAAGCATATAAAGTTCTACTTGACAATAGACCAGATTCTTGAACACGAGGCAAAGTTGTATCCCGAAAACGAGCGATATACCCGTGAGCAGTTGGAAGAGATATTTGAGAAGTGGGGGAAGAAATAAGGCGAATGCTTTGAGAAGTGTAACCAATTAGAACACTTTTAGTTTATATCTTTTGTGGGATAAGAAAGTGGACTATAGGTTGAACAGCGCAGCTTGATCTGGCTGAACTATCCGGAGTCTTGATCTACTTTATTAGCAAAGAGGAATATCATCATTTGAATGCAGCACTTTATCTTAACCCGCTTTAACCTCCTCCTTTGGCATAAAGACAAGGAAGGGAACAAAGTGCGTTCAAAAGCATGGCTGGAGCATCGCTTCATGCTTTTCGAACGATTCTGCCTTCCATCCATCGCCAACCAAACCTGTAAGAACTTCGAATGGATTGTCCTGTTCGACAGTAAGACGCCAGACATTTTCAAGGAGAAGATTAGCGAACTGCAGGCACAGTGCCCCCAATTGAAGCCAGTATTCGTGGAACCTGAAATAGGGCGATATTTCGCGGATATCTTTCGAAAAGAGGTTGCGGCCCGTCTGACTCAAAACCCAGGACGAGTACTGACAACTTACCTCGATAACGATGACGCTCTGGACATCCATTTCGCTGAGGATATACAGCGTAGAGCATTGAATCTGCCAAACGGAACATTCATCTACTATACAGAAGGCTATCAATTCTTCACCGACCACAAGTATTTGATGAAGATCCATTACCCAAGGAATCACTTTGTCAGCGTAGTTGAAAAGGGAGAGCCCGAGACAGTAAAAACAATCTATGGCTATGGAAGTCACTACTATATCGACAAGATAAAAGGAGCCTCGATAGAGTATGTAAACAACCTCCCTATGTGGTGCCAGGTAGTGCACGAAAAGAATATGGGAAATGATGCATATTTCCTCAGGGCAAAGATGGTTAATCAAAAGACTCTACTGACTAACAATTTTGGTATACAGGAGGAGGTGAAGCAAGGTGCTGGTTTGTATCTGTTCAGCTTCCTGCCGAGGTACGTAAAGACTTTCATTCGACGTTGCAAAATAAAGCTGAGAGGCTATAGATTTGAATAATGAAGATACTATTCGTTTGTCAATACTTTTACCCGGAGGTGTTCCGAGGCAATGACATTGCCTTCCATTGGGCAGAGCAAGGTCATGAGGTTCACGTTGTAAGCGGAATTCCCAATTACCCCGATGGCAAGTTTCATAAAGGGTATGGCCTGTTCAAGAAACGCCATGAAATCGTGAACGGCGTAAAAGTGACACGTTTACCTATCATCCCTCGGGGGAACAACAAGATAATGCTGATGCTGAACTATTTTAGTTATCTGCTTGTTGCTTGGGTGTGGATGTTGTTTCATGCAATGCTTCATAAATATGACCGAGTGTTTGTACAGCAACTCTCTCCCGTGATGATGTCAACTCCAGGAGTGTTGTACAAGCGAATGCGTGGTGTACCGCTCTATACTTGGGTACTGGACTTGTGGCCGGAAAGCTTGACCGCGGCCGGAGGCATCAACAACAAGTATGTCCTGGGTTTCTTCAAGCATTATGTGAAACAAGAGTATCGGTATTCAGACAAGATACTGATCAGTTCCAGGAGTTTTGAAAAGAGCGTACTGGAGTATGGCGACTACAAGGATAAGATCGTTTATTTCCCGCAGTGGAGTGACGGGGCTGATGGTGCTTTGATACAGCCTGAGAATGCTCCAACAATCCCGAAGGGTTTCAAACTGATGTTTGCTGGAGCTGTTGGTGAGGCTCATGGATTTGAATGTACTATGCAGGCAGCATTACTGACTAAAGAACATAAAGATATTAATTGGATTATTGTGGGGGACGGCCGCCGCTTAGACTGGGTTCGCGGCTTTGTGAAAGAGAATGAACTTAAAGAAACGGTGTTTACGCTTGGACGTTACCCGTCGGAAACTATGCCGTGGTTCTTTGTGCAGGCGGATGTGATGCTGGTGACATTGAGTGATGACCCGTTGTTCCGGCTTTATGCTCCAGCAAAGATCTCATCTTATATGGCGGCTGGGAAACCTATCGTGGCCGTGCTGAACGGCGAAGGCGCTGAGGTGATTCGCGATGCGGATTGCGGATGGACGCTTCCGGCAGGGGATGCGGAGGGTTTCGCTCGTTTGGCAGTGGAATTGTCGCAGATGGATCGTGCTAAGTTGGAAGAGAAGGGACGGAATGCCGCCGCGTATTACGAAAAACACTTTGTGATAGAAAAGTGCTTGAGGAAGCTGGATGTGTTGATGGAAATTGAATAAAGTCGTGACTAAAGAGATACAAGAGTTCTTCCTTCATTTGCTTAGGCTCGGCATAGGCGCAGAGTCTGAAGTGGTAGTGCCGGAGTGCATCGACTGGTCAGTATTGTACATCCTTGCCGAGCAGCAGGGGCTATTGACCATTGCGGCTGATGGTTTGGACAGGATTCCTCATGATTGTCGGCCACAGAAAAAAGATATCTTGCAATGGATAGGAATGACTATTCAACAGGAGTCACAGTATGATGTTCAGCAGAAAGCGGAGGCTGAATTGGCGCTGCTGTTTCATTTAAATGGCATTAGAACCTATGTCCTGAAAGGCGCAGTGGTGGCGGAGTGCTACCCGAAACCGGAGCACAGGACAAGTGTGGATATGGACTGTTTCCTTTCTGCTGAATCTGGCACCGAGGACGTTTGGGAGAAGGGCAACCAGGTGATGGAAGAGAATGGCTTTGATGTGAGCCGCGATTTCTACAAGAACAGCACCTCTTTCCTCCCTGGCCTGACGGTGGAGAATCACCGCTTCCTGACTCCGTGGAGAGGGAATAAGACGCTGAAGGAACTGGAAACCCTACTGCAGCGCTATCTTCGTGAAGATAAAGGCGAAGACCGTTTTGATGGGACCTGGCTTTGCCGGCCACCGGTGATGGTTAGCGCGCTTTTTTTGATTGAGCACGCATATTCGCATTTCCTGCACGAAGGCCTGACCTGGCGCATGGTGCTGGATTGGCAGATGTTCTCGCGTCAGCATGGGGACGAGATTGACTGGCAGGAGTTCCAGGCCCGTGTGGATGAATTCGGATTCCGTCGGTTTTATGATTCGTTCAATCGTCAGGGTGAGTACCTCATGGGAAAAATTGCCGCTGACGGCTTGCAGCCTATGGATTTGCATATGCTCTCGGACATTTGGTCTCCGCTGGATCTGCACGACTCGGTAACAGGCTGGCGCGGCAAACTCGCCCTGGCCGGCAACACCTGGCGCGCGCGGTGGAAATACAACTTGTTCTCGGATATGTCGTGGCTGAAGGCGCTGTGGATTCAGGCTAAGGGGGTTTTGTTTGAAAAAGAACCAAAGATATGAGTGTTTGGATTACATATTTGATTATTGCGGCTATACTAATTGTTGCCGAGTTGGTGTATTTCAGAGTTGCAGACAAGTGTAATATCATTGACAAGCCTAATGAAAGATCATCTCACTCAACGGTAGTTTTACGAGGGGGAGGAGTGATCTTCTCATTATCTATGTTAGCATGGGTGGGCTTGCAGGCCGCTCACGGGGATTGGAGTGTTGTGGTTGACTATTTGCCATTCCTGGTTGGTCTGGTGTTGATTGCGGGTGTAAGTTTCATTGATGACATCCATTCGTTGCCGGATTCGGTACGGTTGGTTGCTCAATTCGTTGCAATGGGCCTTATGTTCTGGAACTTGGGCATTATGCACTGGAATATGTGGTGGATCGTGCTCATTGCGTTGATTGTTTTTGTCGGCGCGACGAACATCATCAACTTTATGGATGGCATCAATGGCATCACTGCTGGGTATTCGTTTGCTGTGTTACTGCCGTTGTTATTGCTGAACAACATGAACGATAATCCATTCATTCTGAATTCTCTGTTGACGGTATCCATCTTGGGCGTGCTGGTATTCAGCTTCTTTAACTTCCGCCCTCGAGGAAAGGCTAAATGCTTTGCAGGAGATGTCGGTTCGGTTGGAATTGCGTTCATTATGTTATTCGCAATTGGAAAGTTGATACTATCCACGAATGACATCACCTGGCTGACATTCTTGATTGTTTATGGTATAGATGGTTGCTGTACCATTTTTCATAGGATTATGCTGCACGAGAATCTGGGTGAAGCGCATAGAAAGCACGCGTATCAGTTGATGGCGAATGAGTTGGGAGTGGGCCATGTGGTGGTGTCGTTGATTTATATGGGGCTGCAGCTGGCGATTTCGCTGGTGATGGTGTATCTGGTCCCGAATATGGTATTGGCGCACTGGATTTATCTGGTTGTGGTGGCGGCTGTGTTGGCTCTGGTGTATCTGCTGTTCATGAAGAAGTATTATCATTTGCATGAGGAGTATTTGGCATCACTGAAGAAGTAATGGATTCTGATTAGTATTTGATTAATAGATATATGACCGAAAAAATAACACAAGGACTACTGGATAGCCTTACAGAGCAGGCGAAGGCCTCGCCGCGCCTGCGGATGAATCTGGATCTGAGGAACTCTCCCGAAGACAGTTCGCAGCGGATGCTGAATGCGCTGGAGCCCGGGACGGTGTTGCCGATACACCGGCATCTCCGCTCGTCC
>JAEEGL013526107.1_pt1 | contig 11211 bp, 8 predicted proteins | sample 9134231 | NCBI WGS metagenome assembly JAEEGL01 (sample SAMN16246548, study PRJNA631951) | gut metagenome | biome: gut microbiome; feature: rumen; material: fiber-attached | host: Bos | place: Iran: Karaj | collected 2018-10
GGCGTTCTTGCAGGAGTGCTGCCCGATGTGCCGCAAACCACACTGTTCAATCCGCCCGAAACGGCAAAATGGGGAGTGTTCAGAGTAACAGCAGTCAACGGTACCGTTCTTATCCTCACCGACAGGAGCGGTGATGAAAGCAAACTGTATTCCTGCGATTACGGAGACCTGGAAAGTGCCGCAGAAAAGAATTTCCGCGCAGGCTCACTTTTGAGTATCTGTTATGAGCCGGGACAGATGGTTGATGGCTTTATTCATATAACACCTTACCAGATTGATTTTACCGATGAAATGTGATTGCCGATAAAACGAGCAGATGAGGTAATACTATGTCCAATCAGGGGACGGTTCCACGATTGACATAAACTCAATTCCCGGATAAATATTTTTCAAATAAAAAACGCTCATCGTTCTGATGAGCGTTTTTCTTTATCCTTCAAACTCAAATTCTTCTATCAGCGAAATCACCTTTGTTTCCGTTTCTTCAAAGGCGCGCATGCCGAGCGCTTTCAGTTCCTCATTGTCATCGTCGTCGCAGAGCATCGCGAAATCGTTGCCGATTTCACTCACGGGCTCGTTCTTTCTCACCGCAAGGTAATAGAATGAAAACGAGGAGCCGTCGGCGATGTTGGCGAAGAAGCCCGGCGCCGTTGCCTCAATGCGGGCATACATCGCGTTTACCGCCTGAGTGGAAAGAATCGTGAACGGCAGATATTTTGTCAGCGAAATCTGCGCGGCAAAAACCATGAGCGAGCGCAGCTGCATAAGCACGTTGTTGGGCAGAGAGGAAACTCCGCCGTCAAACAGATCTTCGGGCGTGATATCGGCAAGCCTCTCGCCCAGGATGCAGGCCTTCGCGCTGTTGCCATTTGCCCGGTGCTTATCCATTATGCCGGCTATGCTTGTAAGGTCGGGGTCCGTGCCGGACCAGTCGCTTTTTTTCGGCCGGAAGATTTTTATATCGTCATCGTTGTTTCTCATATAAAATCCTCTGTATCAGAACCACCAGGCGGCGGAAGTGTCTTCGGTGATAAGCACGTCTTTGAGGAAACTTACCGCTTTTGAAAGGCCTTCGTTCTGGCTCATAAGCGAATCCTCGTGCTCAATGCTGATTGCGTAATCGTAGCCGACCATACGCAGGGCGGAAATCATATCTTTCCAGTATGAATAATCATTGCCGTAGCCGACCGAGCGGAATATCCAGGAGCGGTGAATCTCATCGCCGTAGGACTTCGTGTCAAGCACGCCGTTAACCATGGTGTTGAGTTTGTCAATCTTGGTATCCTTCGCGTGGAAGTGGAAGATGGCGTCGCCCATTTCTCTTATGCAGGCAACGGGGTCCATGCCCTGCCAGATAAGGTGGCTCGGGTCGAAGTTCGCGCCGATTTCGGGGCCTACCGCCTTGCGCAGTTTCATAAGGCTCTCGGTGTTGTAAACGCAGAAACCGGGGTGAAGTTCGAGCGCGATTTTGTTAACGCCGTGCGCCTTCGCGAAGGCGACAAAATCTTTCCAGTAGGGGATGAGTTTTTCATTCCACTGCCACTCGAGAATCTCGGTGAAATCATCGGGCCAGGGGCAGACAACCCAGTTGGGGTGCTTTGACTCCTCGCAGTCGCCGGGGCAGCCGGAGAAGGTGTTTATCTGGTGAATGCCGAGTTTTTCGGCAAGGAGCACCGCGTTTCTCATATCCTTATCGAAGGATGCCGCGATTTCCTTATTGGGATGAAGCGGGTTGCCGTGGCAGGAGAGCGCGCTTATCTGAAGGCCGTATTTTTCGATAAGGGCCTTGAATTCGTCAAGTTTGCCCGCGTCATTAAGCAGAATCTCCGGGTTTGCGTGAGCGTTGCCGGGGAAGCCGCCGCAGCCGATTTCCACCATCTCTATGCCGAGTGATCTGAAATATTTGAGCGCGTCTTCAAGCGGTAAATTTGAAAGTAAAGTAGTAAATACGCCGAGTTTCATATTATTCCTCCTCAGATGATGGATTTGAGATATTTAAGGCTTCTCGCTATGTCTTCAAAACCGTTGGGCACGGGGTCGTCGTTTTCGACTATCAGCCATTCGAGTTCCATGGCCTTTGCCGCCTTGACAACCGCCTTTATATCGCAGTCGCCCTCGCCGAGCGCCATGGGCTTGCCGCCGATACCGTCTTTTACGTGCAGGTGAACGATATTGTTCATATGGTCGAGCAGGAATTTGTAATTGTCAACTCCCGCGTGATGCGACCAGTATGTGTCTATTTCGAGATTGGTGTAACTGCCGATAACCTCTATGGGCAGGCGCTTGTTGCGAAGGGGCTTGAACTCCTCGGAGTGATTGTGGTAGTAGGTGGTTATGCCGTATTTTTCAAGGCCGTATTCTTTTGCCCTGCCGAGCACCTTGCCGGTCTTTACGCACTGCTCCATAGTGCTGTGGGGAGCGCCGCCCACGCCGATTGCCTTAACGCCGAGAGTATTCTGAAACGCCATGGTTTCTTCAAGTTTTTTATCCTTGAAATCGTCAAGCCCGATGTGGCCGCCTACGCACACGAGGCCCACTTCGTCAAGTTTCGCTTTGAGTTCTTCTGCCGATGCGCCGTAGTAGCCGGCAAATTCAACTCCGTCATAGCCGATTTCCTTGATTTTTTCAAGCGCGGCAAAAAGAGTTTTTTTGTTTTTGATTGCATCCCTTACGGAATAAACCTGAACGGCAATTTTCATTTTGCTTACTCCTCTTCATTAAAATAGTAGGGCTTGCCGGAAGCTGCGGACTTATAGATGCCCTCGAGAATCTGGGTTACAACCATTGCCTGCTCGGGTTTGGTGTAAACGGGCTTGTCATTCATAATGCAGTCATAGAAAGCGAGGTTTTCAAGGTCCTCAGCTCTGTCGCTCGCGCCGTCATAGAAAGCAACGCCGCCGCAGTCGAAGGAGGGCTTTTCGATTACCTGCCTGTTGTTCTTTACATAGTTGAGGCGAAGGCCGTCGTGCATATCAGCGCCGCCCTTGTCGCCGCAGAGAAGGGTGCTTGCTTCTTCGGGATTTGCTATGTTGAGCGCCCAGCTCGATTCAACGCTGACTGTCGCGCCGTTTTCCATTACCACAAAGCCGAAAGCGGAATCTTCAACCGTATACTTCTCGGGATCCCAGTCGCCCCAGGCGTTTGCAGTGCCGTTTGCTTCGCCGAGTTTCTTGTATTTTACGCCCATGCACATTTTGGGCTTGTAGTTATCCATCATCCAGAGGGTCAGGTCGAGAGCGTGAGTGCCTATATCGATAAGCGGACCGCCGCCCTGCTCGTATTCATTGAGGAAAACGCCCCAGGTGGGCACGGCTCTTCTTCTGAGAGCGATGGCTCTTGCGTAGTAAATGTCGCCGAGTTCACCGTTTTCACAGCACTTTTTGAGATACATTGAGTCGCCTCTCCATCTGCTCTGATAGCCGATGGTAAGTTTCTTGCCTGTCCTGACGGATGCCTCATACATCGCCTTTGCTTCGGCGTAGGTCTTTGCCATGGGCTTTTCGCACATAACGTGCTTGCCCGCTTCAAGGGAATCTATTGTGATGAACGAATGCGAACGGTTGGGTGTGCATACGTGAACCGCCGTGATATCCTTCTCTTTTTCGAGAAGTTCTTTGTAGTCAACATACACCCTTGCGTCTTCGGTGCCGAATTTCTTTGCCGCCTCAACTGCGCGTTCTTCGATAATATCGCAGAAAGCGACAACCTCAACATATTTGTTTCTTGAAAGCGCGGGGAGATGTTTTCCGTTTGCGATGCCGCCGCATCCTATAATGCCGACTTTGATTTTTTCACTCATGCATATATCTCCTTTTTGCCCTGAGGCGATTATTTCGGGTAACTCTTTCCCGATTATTTTATAATTCGGGTGCAATAACACACCATTATAATTATATAACTGTGAAAATATATTTCAAGATTTTTCGTCCTTTGTAAGAGTAAATTTTAGCACCCTTAATTTGTAGAAAATAAACAAGGGCGGGCAAAAAAAACGGACCCGCGCCGAAGCGCAGGTCCGCATAAAGCGATTATAAAAAGAATCAGAGTTTTTTCATCGCGAGTGAGAGCACGGCTTTTGCGTTTCCGATAAGTTCGCCGCGCGTGATGCCGTCTTTTCTGCCGAGAGTTTCAAGCAGGGTGCCGTCGGGCTTTTTGCTGTATTTGCCCGCTCTCGCGCCGCCGGGCATAAGCACATTGACTCCCGCCCTTACTCTGTATGCCTGATCCCTGAGTGAAGAAAATTCGGGCGAAGAAGATGACCTCATCCACCAGTCGGTGATAACCGTCCCCTCAAAGCCCCATTCGCCGCGCAGGATATCCGTGACGAGTTCGTAGTTGTAATGCCCCCACACGCCGTTTATCTTATTGTAGGAGGTCATAAGCGTATTCGGTTTTGCTTCCTTCACGCAGATTTCAAAGCCTTTGAGGTATATCTCGCGAAGGGCTCTTTCCGAGAGCACGGAATCCTCGTGAGTCCTTGCCGTCTCCTGACTGTTGCAGGCGAAGTGTTTCGGGCAGGCGGAGAGCCCGTGCTTCTGCACGCCTCTCACAACCGCCGCCCCGCATCTGCCCGTGAGCAGCGGGTCTTCCGAAAAATACTCGAAGTTTCTGCCGCAGAGGGGATTGCGGTGAATATTCATACCCGGAGCGAGCAGTACATCCGAGCCTCTTTCTGCCATCTCTTTTCCGATTTCGGTATAAATCTGCTCAATCAGTTTGTCATTGAACGAGCAGGCAAGACACACGCCTATCGGGAGCAGGGAGGAGGTCGCGTGAAGCCTTATGCCGGAAGGCCCGTCGGTTGTAATCACAGGCGGCACGCCCTTATCCCTGAGCGATTTCGAAACGCCCGCGAATGCGCCTGCGTTGCCCGATGCGCCGAGAGGGGAATTCATCTTGAAGTCGCCCCTTGAAAGCGCTTCGAGTTCATCATTGTCAAGCTGCGCGGCAAAATCGTCAAGGGTAACTTTTCCCTCTTTCACGTCGATAAGTTTATATCCCTTATCTCCGGTATATTCCGAATCACAGGGGAGATTATTCAGTATATGCTCTCTGAGATTTTTGCGTGAAGTATTCACTTTTTCAAAGACGGGTCTCCCGCCCCTGTTTTTCATTATTTCAAATGATTTTACGGGCGCGCCGCACTGTGAAAGTTTTCCGGTAACGGTTTTTTCGCTTACTTCATATTCACCGATTTTTACGGCACTTCTCACATCCGTGCCGGCCCGGATATTGTATTTCCCGGCGGCGAGTACATAAGCGCTTTCGTTTTCGTCATAATATGCCATTGAAGAGGGAGCAAAGCGCACACAGATTTTTTCGCCTGAGCCGGGCGCGATATCGCCGGTTTTCGCAAATCCCGCAAGCACTCTCGCGGGAGCGCCTGCTTCACCGGGAGCCTCAAAGTAAACCTGCAGCACCTCTTTGCCCGTATAATCCCCCGTGTTTCTGATTTCGGCGGTCACCTCTATCATATCCGTAACGGAGCAGGCAATGTCCGCAACCTCAAAGGCGGTATATGAAAGACCGAAGCCGAAGGGGTAAAGCACTTTGTCCTTCGCAAAAGTTTCAAAGTAGCGGTAGCCGACAAAAATATCCTCAACATAGAGATTTTCCTTTTTGTCGCCGAAGTGGGAGGAGCCCGGATAATCGGCATAGGAGGCGGCTATGGTGTCGGCGAGTTTCCCGGCGGGTGAAACTTTGCCTGTGAGCACATCAGCGAGGGCGTTTCCGCTCTCCATGCCGCTCTGCCATATATAAAGGATCGCGGAAATCTTATCGCCGTAAGCGCAGATTTCCTCCATATCCATAATACTGCCGCAGTTGAGCACAAGAATGACACTGCCGAAAGCGCGGGAAACGTTTCCGATAAGTCTCTTTTCTTCGTCGGCAAGGTAATAACTGCCCTTTTCAAGTTTCAGTTCACGGTCCTCACCGGATGAGCGCCCGATGAAAACAACGGCTTTGTCCGAAACGGCGGCGGCATCGGTTATGACTTTTTCACTGAGCGCAATCTCGTCGTAAGACATCGGCCAGTGCCCCCAGTAGCCGTCGTTTACCGGGTCCTTCGCGCGCTTTTCATCATATATCGCGAGCAGGGTTTCATTGAGTTTTACGCCCGCGTTTTTAAGAGCGGCAACTGGACCGACTCTGTAAGGCGCGTTCACGTCGCCTCCCGAGCCGTAGCCCACAAAGAAAAAGTCGCTCTGCACCCTTCCGAAAAGGGAGAGTGTTTCACCGCTTTTTACGGGCAGGGCGCCGTTTTCGTTTTTGAGCAGGACTGCGCCTTCCGCACCCGCCGCACGGCACAGGGCTTTGATTTCTTCACTCACTGTAAAGTTTTCACCTTTTTCGCCCGTTTTCTGCGCGGTGACGGAAGTGAATCTGTTGATTGCCTTTCCGATGTATTTGTTTGCGGTTTTTGTAAACTTATTCATAAGATGCTCCTTGACCTTTTTGAATATCGGTTTTATAATATCGGCGGTGAATAATATGGACAGACTTCTTGTAAACTATCATACGCACACCCACAGGTGCGGCCACGCCACGGGCGAAGACAGGGAATTTATCGAGAGTGCCATAGCGGGCGGAATTAAAGTGCTCGGCTTTTCCGACCACAGCCCGATGGTTTTCCCGTCGGGTTATGAATCGGGCTTCAGAGTGCCCGTGAGCAAAGCCGCCGATTACTTTGAAAGCCTCACCGCGCTCAAAGAGGAATACAGGGACGAAATCGAGATACACATAGGGGTGGAAGTGGAATACTTCCCCGCTTCATTTGACGATTATCTTGCTTTCATTGGCCGTTTCCCCTGCGAATATTTCATATGCGGCCAGCACTTCATATGGGATGAAGAAAAGGGCAATTCCTCATTCAGGCCCACTCAGAGCGAGGAGATACTCGCGTCATATTTTGACAATCTGATTGAGGCGGTAAAGAGCGAGAGATTTCTTTATATTGCCCACCCGGACCTCATAAACTACACGGGCGACGCGGAAATATACAGGCGCCACGCCCTCAGATTTCTCGAGGTCGCAAAGGAATACGCCATGCCGCTAGAAATAAACAGGCTCGGGCTCGAGGAGGGCAGGCAGTATCCGAATGACCTCTTCTGGCAGTGCGCCGCCGAAACGGGCAACAGGGCAATCATAGGCATCGACGCCCACACTCCCGGCCCGCTGAGCGACACCGCCATGCACAGAAAGTGCATTGAATACGCCGAAAAAGCCGGCGTTGAACTCATAACCGGAAACCTGCTGAAATAACTTATTAAAACCAAACCCGCAAGGACAAGACAATGTGTTGAATCCCTGCGGGTTTTATTTTCGTTTTAACCGGAAATTATTTTACAGATACGGCGAGCGAATAAAGGCGTTGAAAACAGACATAATCAAAAAACCTTATATTGAAACGCAACCAACTAACTTAATGAATACAAGTTTACTTGCCGATTGTTTCAAACTATATTGTCTGTTTGCTTTTCGCTCTCTGAGACAGTTGGAAGTTGGCGAGGGCTTGTCGCAGGGAGATGAAAACAACGCATTTATGAGCGAAGACAGTATCGAGATACGGCGAGCGAATAAAGGCGTTGAAAACAGACATAATCAAAAAACCTTATACGGTAATGAAACCAATCTATTTAATGAATACAGGTTTACCGGTCGATTGTTTAAACTATATTGTCTGTTTGTTTTTCGCTCTCTGAGACAGCCCGTATTAAGCATTGTCAAGAGCGGAGTACATGGACATCATGGGCATGAGCAGCGCTATAACAACCACGCCGACTATGCCGGCCATTACAACCGTTATCATAGGCGTGAGCGCGGAGGTGAGAGCCTCGGTGGCGTCCTGAACTTCCTGCTCATAGTATTCGGCGGAAGTGTCAAACATTTCAACGAGGTTACCGGTTTCCTCGCCTATCTGCGTCATATGGCAGACCATGTCGGGGAATACGCCGGTAGATTCCATCGCTTCACTCAGCGGAACACCGACGGAAACGTCTTCTTTGATTTTTTCAACCGCCTCTTCAAAGTAAATGTTTGTCATCGTTTCTTTTACTATATCGAGGGCGTCAACCATGTTGATACCGGTTGCGAGAAGGGTGCCGAGAGTTCTCAGCGTGTTTGCGGATGCGGTCTTGACCGTGAGGTCGCCGATTTTCGGCGCCTTCATCATAATCTTGCCGATAAAGTGCTTTCCGAAGTCGGTTTTTGCAAACGCTTTATAGCCTGCAAACAGCACTATCGCAACGCCCGCGATTACATAGAAATGTGATTTTATGTATTTTGCGCCGTTTGAAATTATCCTCGTAAGCAGAGGAAGTTCCGTATCGAGCGAGCCGAGGAAGTCCTCAAACTTCGGGATAAGGTAACCGACCATGAAGCCGATAACGCCTACAACTATAAGAACAAGCATCTTGGGGTAAGATGTTGATTTTTTGATAAGACCTTTGAGTTTGGCGCTCTTTTCGTTTGCCTCCGCAACTCGGGTGAACGAAACATCCAGCGAGCCGGAGGCCTCGCCCGCGGCAATCATCATGGCGAAGGTATGGTTAAACACTTTCGGGTATTTTTCCATACTTTCCGCGAGAGTCGCGCCGCCTTCAACGCCCTCCTTACAGCCGATAATCGCAGTGCGGAGCATTTTGTTTTCCGTTTGCTTTGAAAGCATTTCAAGAGCGTCTTTCATACCGACGCCCGCGTTGAGGATAGAAACCATCTGGCGGCAGAAAACCGAAAGGTCACGCGGCTCGGGCTTTTTATCAAGGAAACTGAGGTTGATATCCGCGTTCATCACGGAACCTTTTTCCACGTTTATGGGCGTAACGCCCAGTGCCTTAACCTGAGATACAGCGCCGTCCTGAGTGTCGGCGGCAACAGTGCCTTTTACCTGCTTACCGGAAGCATCAACTGCGGTATATGTGTAGGTTGCCATATAATCAACTCCTTAAAAATAGGGAATGCGTCTTTAACAGGGAAAATATCAGATAATCTTTTTCTCCATGGTTACTCTGTCCTGAGCAAAATACAGGGCGTTTTCGCCGGAAATCTTACCGCGGATATACAGGTCGTAAATGGAGTCATCCATAAGACCCATGCCGAGTTTTTTATTGAGGGCTATCGTCTGGGGAATCTGGAAGGTTTTGCCGTCGCGGATGTTTGCCTTTACGGCGGGGGTGCCGAGAAGAATCTCGGTGGCGACAACTCTGCCCTTGCCTTCCATCTTGGGAATGAGCTGCTGTGAAACAACGCACTGAAGAACATCCGCAAGCTGTGTGCGTATCTGATCCTGCTGCACGGGCGGGAAGGAGTCAAGGATACGGTCAACGGAAGCGGCGGCGTTGGTGGTGTGAAGAGTGGAGAGAACAAGGTGGCCCGTTTCTGCAGCGGAAATGGCTGTCTGCATGGTTTCCATATCTCTCATTTCGCCCAGCAGAATAACATCGGGGTCTTCACGAAGGGCGGCGCGAAGGGCGGCGGCGAAGGACATTGAGTCTGAGCCGATTTCGCGCTGGTTTATAATGCTTCTGCCTTTTGAGTAAATATATTCGATAGGCTCTTCGATTGTAAGAATGTGGTGGTCGTGCCTTCTGTTGATTTCCTGAACGAGGGCGGCAAGGGTGGTTGATTTGCCCGAGCCGGTGATGCCCGTAACAAGCACGAGACCGCGCTTTTTATCACACATATCGGCGAGAGCGGGGGGCAGGCCGAGATCGTTGAGTTCGGGAATCTTGTTGTTGAGAATACGTCCGCAGACTGCGGTTGAGCCTGTCTGCGAGTAGATATTCATACGCAGTCTCGCAACTCCGGGCACCGCGAAAGCAAAGTCGACTTCACCGTTTTTATTGAGAGTTTCCGTCTGCCTCTCGTTCATGATTGAATGCGCGATTGCTTCGCATTCTTCGGGGGTGAGGTCGGGAGTGCCGGTGTAAAGCTGTGTGCAGTTGCCGTCAACTCTTACGGAAACGGGGTAACCCGCCGAAATGTGAATATCCGATGAGCGCGCATTAAGAGCGTCACGGACTATCTGATTGAAATCATACATGGTGATTTTACCTCCGGTTGCGGGGATGTTTTCGGTCTTTATCTCCGCATAAATTATTCCGATTATATTGTATATGTATTTAAAGTAAAAATCAAGATATTTTTTCTTGACTTTAATACAGGTGTATTATACCATTTAATAACAAAAACAGCGGGGAGAATCAGATTATGAAATACTGCGATTTTGTGAATATAAAACAGGGCTCGGCTTCGCGTCACAGGTTTTCAAACGGCAACACCCTTCCGCTTGTGCAGAGGCCTTTCGGCATGGCGGCATTCTGTCCCCAGACTTCCGATGGCAACCTGAGGTGGTATTATCACCCGGAGGACCGCTCGCTTGAGGGCATACGCCTTACCCATCAGCCCTCGCCCTGGATTGCCGATTACGGCGCGATGTGCTTTATGCTCCAGAGCGGGAAACCCGCTGCAGACGGCGAGTCCAGATGGTCGGGATTCAGGCCGGAGGACGCCGTGATGAAGCCGTATTATCTCAGATATAATCTTCTGCGCTCGCGCAGTGTTTTCGAAGTTGCTCCCGGCGTCAGGAGCGCCAAAATGAGGTTTTCTTTCCGTGAGGAAGGCAAAAACTTTTTCAGCGTCCACAGTGTTGACGGAAACTGTACATTCCGTTTTGACAGCGAAAGAAATCTGCTTCTTTGCTCCACCGACCAGTGCGCGGGCGGCGAGCATAAAAACTTCCGCGAATATATTGCAGTTTCTTTTCCCGCCGGCACAGCCGACTGTGACAGCATTATAATAACCCGTGAGGAAGGCGAAGACGAAAAATACTCCGGCGGTGAAGTCAGCGGAAAAGACATCGCTTTTCATATAGGGCTCAAAGTCCTTTCGGCGGAAGTATCCGTCGGTATATCCTACATTTCATATGAGCAGGCGATTCTCAACCTTGAGAGCGAAACATCGGGCAAAACCTTTGATGATATAAAAGCCGAAGGCGAAGAAATCTGGGAAGAGTATCTTTCGAGGGTGCGGATAGAAACGGATGACGAAGAAATGTTCCGCACATTCTGCTCCTGCATGTACCGCGCTTTTCTTTACCCGCACAGATGCTCCGAGATAAACGCCGAGGGCACCGAAGTGCACTACTGCCCGCACAGCGGCGAAATCCGTGAGGGCGCAAGGTTTACCGGCAACGGATTCTGGGACACCTAC
>JAEEGL013617441.1_pt1 | contig 11211 bp, 14 predicted proteins | sample 9134231 | NCBI WGS metagenome assembly JAEEGL01 (sample SAMN16246548, study PRJNA631951) | gut metagenome | biome: gut microbiome; feature: rumen; material: fiber-attached | host: Bos | place: Iran: Karaj | collected 2018-10
AATATTAAAGGTAAAAAGAAATGAAATGTTGTGAATACTGTGAATTATCTCATTATATAACAAAAGACAATGAAACAAAATTATATTGTAGATTTAAAAAGCAAATAGTTGAATCAAAAGATAGTTGTTATGGTTTTCAAAAAGATATAAATAAAGAAAACGCGGAATAGTGTAATGGTTAGCATTTTAGGTTCATATCCTAAAGATGAGAGTTCAAATCTCTCTTCCACAATTTTAAAAAATTAATAAAAATTGAAATAAGATTTTTTCTTATTTCAAAAAATATAAGAAAATTAAAATAAAAATGATAAAATGTATAAATTGTCAATATTATATTCCGAATAACAAAGGTTATGAATATTGTTGTTATTATTGTTGTGAAATTGATAGAATAATTTTACTTTCTATGTGCAAATGGTTAGAAAAGGAGGAAAAATGAAATTATCAAAACATTTTACATTAGAAGAATTACTAATTACTAAACATACTGATTTAAAATCATTTCAGAATGAACAGGTTAAACCCTATTTAAATAATTTATATATTTTATGTAATTTTATATTAGAACCAATTAGATGTTATTATAATGCACCTATAACTGTTACAAGTGGTTTTAGAGGTAAAGCATTAAATGAAAGAGTTGGTGGTAGTAAAACAAGTCAGCATTGTTATGGAGAAGCCGCAGATATATTAGTTAAAGGTAAAACTGTAGATGAAGTATTTAATGATATTAGTAAAGGTAAGATTAATATTAGTTATAGACAATTAATTAAAGAAAAAATTGAAGGTAAATTTTGGAATCATATTGCTATAGTAAAAATACCATTTGATGATAGAGATAAATATATGCAAAAATTAACAACAAAAGATGGTAAAAATTTTATTGAAGTTAAATAAAAAAGGAGAATTAAATTGAATGAATTTTATAAAAGTATTATTGGTATTATTGGTATTATCGTTGCTATTGCTGTTTATAGTGCAATCTGGTTTTTCGGAGGATACTTTTTATGTGACAGGATTGCAACTAGAAAACTTGAAAATGCAAATCAACAACTTGAAGCTCAACAACGAAAGTATGATGAGCTTATTAGAAAATCAGAAGAACGAATTAGAGAAACAGAAACTAGACTTAGAGAATCAAACGAAAGAATTTCAAACATTAGAAACGAATTACTTGGAAAAGTTTCAAGTAATGGAGAAGCAGTTACAGAACTCACAACAATTATTGAACAAATCGAAAAACAGAGAATCAATTTATAAATATGGAATAGCTATATCATTTGCACTTGGTGTTTTACTTGGTGTTTTTGTAACAAAATAGAACTTAATTTTTTAATTAAGTTCTATTTTGCTTTTAAATTTTTCTTCCTATAATTATAATATTCTTATTAATAATTCTTTTGTATTAAAAGCATTTGTATTAAATAACATTTCAAAAGATTTTATATCAATTTTTTCAAAATATTTTTTAACTTGATGTTCTGGTAAATCTTGTGGTGAAATATATTTATAACCACCTTTATTTTCTTCAAAAACTTTATTTAAAATTTTATTTTGATAATCAAATTTTGTTACAATATATACATTCATTTATTTTTCCTTATTCTTTTATTATATCTCTTTCTGTATTTTTAAATATATTATGCATTAAATAAGAATACATACTAATAGGAAAAGTTTTATTATCTTTAAATAATAAATCCATTTTATGTCTTAATTGAATTTTATTATTTTTGTATACGAATATATGAAGTTGATTGGTATCAATTTCAAATCCATAATTCCAAATTTGTTTTTCACCAAAGAAATCTTTATGACGTTTTACTTTTTCAAATCTTACATTATCAATAGTTTTAAATTTAAAACTATTAACTAATTCTTTTTTTAATGCTTCAATTTTTTCTTCTTTACTCCAATTGCTTTTATAAATCATTTTCTTCTCCTTTACTTATTTTTTATTTGGTATAAATATTATATAACATTTTTTTAAAAATGTAAATAGGAAAATTTTTATATTTAAAAAATTTAAATTTAAAATATATATGTGAGGTATAATATGGATCCTATATTACATGATAAATTATTAGGAATTGGAACACCTTATTCTGGTACTAATATGGAAAGAAATAATCTAATTGGTGTAATTAGACAGATGATAAAAGAAAATAAATACACTGTAGATTATATTTTAGATTATTGTCAAAGTTTAGGTTATCAATATCGAATGGCATCAGATATATTTCAAGAATTAACTGGTATGAATCCAAAAGTAATAGTAAATAATAATGAATATTATCAAAATCCAAATTTTGTTCCTGCAATGACTTTAGCATGGGGTTATAAAAAAGGTACAAAAATTGAAGCATATTATATTGTACCTTTTGAATATGGTTATTCAGTAATGTATAAAAATGAAAATGATGCTGCTGAAAGTAAATTTGAATATATTACTATTAATGAAGCAGTAGATAAATTAAAATCTTTAGTAACAAAAGTATTTACAATAAATAAAATTATTACTGATAATTGTTTAAAAGAAGAAAATATACAATTAAATTCTAATACAGTTCATAATGTAAATAATCCATATTTTTCTACTCCAATAAATGAAATGAAACAAGCTTATATTAATAAAGTTATTGATGAAAGTCAATTTGAAAAAAAGGCATTTCAGTTAGTTGCAGAAGAAAAAATAACAGTTAAAGAAGCAGACGATGCGATGAAATGGTTAGATGAATTAAAAAAAGAAAGAACTGAAGAAGAATTAGAAGACGTTGAATTTGGTAATATTAAAAATGATGAAAAAATGGATCTTCAAGAAGAAAATAAACAACTTTCTGGAAGTGATAATTTTGATGATATTTATAATGAAATAGAAACAACAATCGGTGATGAATATATGGATAAAAATAAATTAAGAATGATATATTTTAAAAATAAATCATTTCTTAAAAATTTATCAAAAGAAGAAGCTGCACAAAAATTATATGAATTATATTTAGGTTTTAGACAAGAAGATATTAAAGATAAAGATAAATATGTAAAAAAGAATAAAATTGATTCTTCGTTAAAAAAGAAAGCTAAAAATTGGGTTGTTAGATTAGAAATGACAAAAGAGATGAATGATTTAGAAAAATGGATTGATGAAAATGGTGAATTTAATGCTGAAGAAGATACGCCTGTAGAATTTCAAGAATTAGTTGAAAAATTTTGTGATAAATTATTTACATATAAAGATGAAATTGAAGAAAAAACTAGTGAAGATGCAGCATCAGAATTTGATGATATTGTAACAGAATTAAAATATGATGGACCTAATTCAGTAGATAATTTCAATTATATATTAGATAATTTATATGATTTTTGTGATTATAATTCTATTTGGTTAGAAACACATGGTAGAGTTGAAGCTTCATTAAAAAGAAAAGCAGCAGATGCAGATATAGAACTTGATAATATTGAAGAAAAAGATGTAATTAAAGATAAAATTGAAGAAATAAATAATACTGATTTTGAAGAATTAACAAAAGAAGAAACACCTCAAGATTATTTAGAAGATGAAAGTAAAAATGAACAAGTAATGAAGATTAATGAAAAAGTTGGAAAAATTATAGATGAATTTACATCTAAATTTAAAGATTTTACTAAATATGAATTACAAATGACATCTTATAAATTGCAAGTATTAAATCAAGGTGCTAATGATACAAGTTTACAACCAATTGAAGATACAGAATTAAATGCGCAAGCTATATTACAAATAATATTGACAATAGCACCTACAGAAGATTTAGAAAATGCTAAAAAAGCTTTAGCAATATTTTGTATAAATAAAGATAAAGTACTTTTCAATGGAACACTTCGCACTACGGGTGGATTCATAGCTTTCTCAGAAGAAGGTATCGATACAATATTTAGTGATGATAAAAAAGAAGCTGAAATAACTGAAGATTTAATATAGGAGAATAAAATGTCTAAATTTTTTAAAATTACAAAGGCTAAAAGAAATGGTGAACAAGAAAGTGAAGATAAAGTTTTAACGTCATTAGAAAATTCTATAGAAAATGCTATAATGTATTATAACGATGCATTAAAAGTAGTTGGTAATCCAGAAGATGAAAAGTTTTATAAAAATTGTATAAATTTATTAGAAGCAATAATACCAACAATAAAAAATGATGAATTTTGGAAATTTGATGGAGCTATAGAAGTTCAAGCTAAACTTAAAAAGAAAGCTGAAGATATAGTTCCAGATAAATATAGAACAATTCTTATAAATGCTATAGATGAAAATTTAGTTGATCCAAAACAAATAGCAAAAGATTTAGCGCAATATATTTCAGAAGAAATGTGTGAAGATTTTTGTAGAATTTATGAAATAAAAGATATAAGTAAATTAGGAGAATAAAATGAAGAAAAATTACAATTATTAATTATTCATACAAAATTGTTTCATATTACAATATTTACATTGACTACTAAATGATTTTTCAAATTTAGTAGTCAATATTATTTTATTAATAAGTTTATTTAATTCAAATTCTGTTTCATCTAGAATTTCCTGATTGATTTTTAATAAATTATTTTTATTAACTTTAATAAATATATATTCTATTTCAGAAGTCATTACTCCATATAATTTTTGCATAACTAATGCATATAATTTAAGTTGTTCTACGTCTTTATGGTATTTACCAGTTTTCCAATCAACAATTTTGATATTCTTATTATCTTTTGTAATAACATCAATTAAACCATTAAAATAAATATTATCTTTAATATTATATGAAAAATATTGTTCTGCAGCAATAAAATTAGATTTAATTTTATTATAACAATTATTATAAAAATATATTAAACAATTTTTACCAATTTCTAGCCATTGTGGAATAATTATTAAATGATTATTTTCAACTTTTTCTAAATTTTTAATAAATAAATTTGGAAACATATTAAGAATTTCATTTAATTCTAATATATTATTATTTTTTAATGTATTTTCTATCACTTTATGTATTGTTGATCCAAAACAAGTATGAATATTATCTTTGAATTCTGGTTGTAATTTTAAAATATACTTAAGTTCAAATAATTTTTGGCAATTTTTATAATCACATAAAGCTGAATAGCTTAGTTTAAATTTTTCTTTTTGCATATTATTTTCTTAATTCTTGTAATCTTTCTTCTTTAGCTTGATCAAATTTATATTTTGTATAATTGCCATTCATAAGACAGTTTGTACAAAAACGTCTTATAACTTTATCGTCTACAATTTTTTCATCTTTGCCACATAAAAAACATTTCATTTTTTTAGACATAATACACTCCTTTAATATATAAATATATTATATAAAATTTGTTAAATTTTTTAAAAAAATTTAAATTTAAAATACATTTAAAGGTTAAATTATGCCTAAAAAATTTATATATAAACCAAAAAGATATAATACTAGTAAAATATTAACGCCTAAGCAAATTAAGAATTTAACTAAACCTAAAAATAAATTTCCTAATTTGACTAAAAAGAAAGTTGCACCTATTATTAAACCATCTAAAACTAATTATAATACTAGTAAAATTATAAAACCAAAGACAACTAAAGTTAAACCTAAATATACTATTATAAAACCAAAAGTTACACCTATAATTAAAGTTAAACCTAAAAATACAGTTAAATTAGTTACACAAAGACCTAAACAGAAAAAAGTTGTAAAAAGAGTTTTAAAAAAGAAAAGAGTATATCACGGTAGAGTTGATGAAAGTTTACCTACATTAAAAAAGATGTTACAAATGGGTTATAATATGATAACTTTTGAAGCAAGAAATTCAGCTTGTCCAATATGTCAAGGCTTAAATGGATATACTTTTGATTTACGATTTTGGTTAGGACAATTAAAACATAAAGCTCCAATATTTGAAATTTCCCATGTACAGTGTCTCGATTATTTAAGAGTTTGGGATTCTGAAGAAATATTACCGTCATTATGGGTTAATTGGACTGGAAATTATACTTTTAAACAACCTTAAGGAGAAAAATATGAGTAAATTTTTTAAAATAAAATCTGAACAATTAAAACCTACTACTCCAAAACCTACAATGCAACCAGCTAATGGTTATCAATGGTCTTGGAATGTTGATACAGCGCAATGGGAACAAGTTCCTATAAATAGTCAATATTCTTATAATATAACTGATGATAAAAATAGAGTAAATACATCTAATACTAATTATACAACACAAACAACTGGTTATACTACAGCTTCAAGAAAAAATGTTATATCTTGTTTAAGTCAATTTATAAATGTAGATGATTTTAATGATGGTATATTATTTGTTAATGGTTTAAAATATAAACCTACATATCAAATGTATCAAAATGGATTAGTTAAATACGCTGGTTATGATGTAGTAAATGGTAGTATGTGTAAAATTACAAGTAAAGGTTTAAATCTTATAAAAAATTATGAATTAGATAATTATAATAGATTAAGAAAACAAATTGAAAGTAGTATTGGTGATACTACTGATGTTCCTTCAACAATTCCTGGATTTGATTTTCCATGTGAAGGTATAAGACCAGAAGATGGAACTTATGATACTGATAATAAAAAATTTGCTGATTTTGAAAAACAATCTATAAAATGGTATAATATACAATTAGATAAAAATAAAGCAGAAAAATTAAAATCATATCTTAAAGAAAATAATATTAAATATGAAGTAAGTGAAGTTGAAAATAATAATGGAAATCTTATTCATTTTGAAATTCAATTAAATCCAAAAATGTTGCAAACAGTATCATCGTATATTGATAATAATATAAATAAAACATCTAAAAAAGCTTCAGAAGATGATTTAGATTTAGATAATGTTTGGAGTATTACATATAAATTTAGCGATGATAATATAAAAGAATATATGGTAACAGATTTTGATGGAAAATATTATATATTATTAAATTTAAAAGATATAAATAGCCAAAATGTAAGTGATGATTCATATTGGAAAGTTAGTGAAAGATTTATAAGAGAAAATGTTAAAAATGGAAAGATGCAATTAACTTATGATTATTAAAGGTAAAAAATATGTTACTCTTATATCCAGATAATATTTTAGTAATGAATAAATGCCAAGGAACTCAAGGCGAATATAGAATTCAATGGGATTCTTCACCTCTTGCTCAATCATATAATATATATTGGAATCGTGTTCCTTATGGAAAATTTAATTTTTTAGCAAATACTGAAAATACATATTATATTCATTCTGATTTTGATATTATAGATGGAACTGATGTATACTATAAAGTATCTGCTGTAAGAAATGGTAGAGAATCAGAGTTATCTAGACCACAAACTGCACAAAATACTTCTGAATATATTGATAATAGTAGTGGAACTTGGATTGATACAAATAATATGCTATTTGATCCACATACAAATAAATATGCTGAAACAAATGATAAAACATATAAAGGTGTAAATTATTTACCATTAAATATTTTACGTAGATATCAATTTAATAAAATACAACGTGATGAAATGTGGATTCTTCAAGACAGAGGAGAATTAGTTTGGTTAGTAAAACAAAAAAGAACTAATTATTCACAACCAGACGATGACGATGCAAGAAGAATTGGTAATAGTGAAATAGTTGAATATTATGAACCAATAAAAATATGTGTAGCGTTAGCATCACCTAATCAAACACATACAATAGTTAAAGGTGGTATGATATTTGAAAAAAATACTAGATCTTGGACAATATATACGCCACGTATAGACGATAATGATATTATTATAGATAAAGAAAATAATAGATGGCAAGTTCAAAATGTAACAAGACAAAAATCATTTAGAGGTAGTGTAACTTGGCAACAATTTGATGTAATACAAGTTGGAATAAATTCACCTATATATAATAATGAAATTATTAAAAATGTTGATGGATTACAATTATATCCAAACAAATGGGGGTTCTTAATGAATAGTAAACAATTATATGAAATAATTAATGGTTTAAAACAACAAGGCGAATTATCAAATGATGCTTTATTTATAAGTACAAATAATGCTTTAGGTGAGGCTATAGGTATATCATTTAAAGATTTAAAGAAAATAATAAACGATAATGAACAACAAATAAATTATGTTATTGGTACTCCTAAAGGTTTATATACTGGTGGAACAAAAACTATTGAAGTTGGTATAGATTTAACTAATAGATTATATAAAGTTTTTGTTGGTATATTGCAAAGAGAAAATACAACTGGAACATCAGATGGTGATTATTCTTATAATGATGGTAAAATTATATTTAATGAAGATTTAGAAATTGGACAAAATGTAACAATATATTATATTTAATGAGGATAAAATGCTTTTTAGAGGTAGAAGATTAATTAAAACTTGTTTTGTTAGTATATTGCAACAATTATTTACTAATCATCCAAAATTTCCTTGGGTAAAAAAAGTATTAGATACAAAAATTTTTATTGACGAACAATATCAAAGAAGCGATAGAAAATTTCCATATATAGTTGTTAATGATACAAGTAATGATAATTTTTTTAAAACGTCTTATGATAAAAATTTTCAACATGAAGATTATAATGAAGATAACGTATTAATTGGAACAAGATATGGTGGATCGATGACACCAAGTTTTACTTTAGAGTTTGGTGCTCTTAATATATATGATTTAGAAATTATTGTAGATTTTGTTGAAACATTTTTTGAATTTGCTGGTGTAGAAAAATTAAGAGATGCTGGTATTGTTATTCAAAACATAAGTGATAGTGGTATAAATACAGAAACTTATGGTAAAGATAATGTATATATATTAAATATGACATTTAGTATATATACTGAATGGGAAAAATATATAACGCATGATGAATTAGAAACAATAAATGCTATTGAAGTTAATCCGATAACATTATATAATAATAAAGGTGAAGCAATCTATGTTGATGAAATGAAAGAATTAGAAGAAAATAATGAAAATGATGAACAAAATAATGATTAAAAAATTTAAATTTAAAATAAATTAAGTGAGGTAAATATATGTCTAGATTTGGCCCGGGAGTATATACAAGAGATATGGCTAATGCAAATTTAGCTTCATCTTTATCAGGATTTAATATAACTGCTGTAATTGGTTTAGGAAAAAATTGGAAATTAATTAGTGATGTAGAAATAGTTAAATCTCAATCAATAGCTAATGTAGCTGGAGAAAATGAAATATTATATGAAAATGTAATTGATACTTTTGTTGGTGAAAAATTATTATCATATACAACTTATGTTTTACCTATAACTTCTTCAAATGAAGGTTATTATAAAGTTAATAGTTCTATAGAAGGAGCATTAGAAGTTGTTTCTGATGATAGTGAATCAGTAAGCGATAATCAAATTAAGATTGAAGATGTAACACCTTGGCAAGAATCTGAAGCAGTTGTTATTGGTGATTATGTTATATTATGTAATGATGGAGATTATTTAGAAAGAGATGAAGATACTTCTGGAGTATTACTTGTTATACCAACATTGAATAGTAGAGATATAATCGATGTAGATTTTGATAAATTATTAAATATTGTTAGTATTGGAACTTTACCTGGATTAAATCAATTTACATTAAATATTAATTATATAATTTCTGAACATGAAGGTGATGAGCAAGATGCTGATAATGGAAAAGCAGAAATTATATGGTTAGATGGAGCACAACCAACTGCTGGAAGTTCATTTTATGTAACATATAAACAATATAAAAGTCCAGAAGATTATGAACCAAAATATAAATATTCAACAGAATCAATAGTTGCTGAATATGGTGCTGAATATGATAATGGTGTTGTAAATTCATTAACATTAGCCGCAAATTTAGTTATTGAAGGACAAACAGTTTATGGTGGTGGAGTTCTTTGTTGCCAAGCTGAAAGTAATGATTTAGCTGGTTGGAAAGAAGCTATTGATAAGCTTGATAAAAAAGTATTTAATACTTATATTTTAACTAATCAAGATGAACAAATTGGACAGCAATTACAAGCATATTTAAAAAATAAGATAGAAACATTATCAAGTATCACATATAAAGCAGAAAAAACAGCATTTTTTGTTCCACCTTTTAAAGAATGGGATATAATGACAATAGGAGCATATAGACAATCTTTAAATTATGATAGAATAACATTATTTGGAAATAAAACTTGTACAGTAGAACTTGTTGATAATACAACATTAGAAACAGTATTTATTGAATTATCTTCAATTTATGCTTGCGCAAATGTTTCTGGAATTGAAGGAAATCCTGAATATACATTTAGTGAACCAATGTTAAGAAAAAAATTATCAACAAGAATAACATTTAATGAAGATCAAAGATATAATCCTTCTGAAATGTTTACACTTGATAACAATGGAGTAAGTATATTTGATATGGATTTATTATCAAATATTTCTTATGTATATGTTATTGGTACTACTGATATGACAAATGTTATGACTGAAACTAGAGCAGTAAGAAGAGAAACAGATTTATTAAGACAAAATGTAAGAAGAAATCTTGATCAATATATTGGACAAAAAAATAAACCTGTAACAGCAGCAAGCGCTACTGAAACGACAAAAGCAATGTTAAGAAACTTTATTAATATAGATGAAATTGCAGATTTTAAAGATGTTACATCTTGGTTTGATGAAAAAGAACCAAGATTATTACACCAAACATTTTGGTATAGACCATATTTAGAACTTCGTTGGGTTTTTGTAGATATTGGAACTTATATATAATTTAAATTTAAAATAAAAGGTTTGGCAAAGCCTAGTCCAGTTAAATAAAAATATTATATTTTTATATAATATATAAATGGTAGCTATTAAACACTGGACAAAATTTGCCAAAATTTATCAAAGTTTTAATAGCTACTTATTTTTTATATGAAAGAATTAATTATTAAAATTATTAATGAATTTATTAAAGAACCTTTTATTGTTAAAAATAGTAAAGGATGTTTAAATCTATGTAATAATAAACAAATAATTAAAAAATATAAATTATTATATAAAAATATTTTTACTCCATCAGAATATCTTTATATATTTAAAAATAAAAATAATGTTGATAAATTATTAAATGAAATGTTTTGTACATGTGGTAATAAAAATAAATTTATAAATCAATCACATGGTTATTACAAGCATTGT
>JAEEGL013827572.1_pt1 | contig 11211 bp, 11 predicted proteins | sample 9134231 | NCBI WGS metagenome assembly JAEEGL01 (sample SAMN16246548, study PRJNA631951) | gut metagenome | biome: gut microbiome; feature: rumen; material: fiber-attached | host: Bos | place: Iran: Karaj | collected 2018-10
ATACCACTTCAAATTGTATTTCATTATTAATATATTTTAATAATTGATATAAATCATAATTTTCATCAGCAACATGTTTTGCAATATTATGGACAATAGATTCAATATTTTCTTTAAAATCTGCATCGAGTTGATCAGAAAGATCTTTATTGACATGTCCATTAGGTTGATATACATACTTTACACCTTCCATTTTATTATCCTCCCAATAAAATATTATATTAATATCTATGTATATAATATATAATTATAAATTAAATAAATAACTCTGGCCTATTTTTAGACCAGAGTTATATTTTATAATTTAATAATACAATTCATATTGTATATCAATTGCAGTTTCTGAAGATACTAACAATTGATATGAGAAATTAAGTATTGTATATGGAAGAATGTTCTGGAAATATGTATATCCATCATCTCCTTCATTATACCATGCTGTACAAAGAGACAAACTACTAATTCTAGATTTATCCCAACCTAATACATTTTCAAAGTAATCTCTAAAATCTAATCTAGTAATTCTTAATCTCATTTCTACATAACATTCTGCTTCCTGATCAGATTCAACATTCCACATATTTTCTGTAATTTCAGTACCATCAGCATATTGTAAATGTAATTGTGGTTCTGTATCGAAAGTTTTAAAATAATATCCAATCTTTCCTAAACTAGTAAAAGTTTTTCTACCAAAATAGTATTTTCTAAGATTAGCATTTAAATCATGATCATAATCTACATATCTAAATGGCATTATCATTTCAGGTGTAAACTCTTCTATAGATGTAGGATTTGCAGGTGCTGGTTTAATACGATCTGTAACCTTTGATACATAAACATCTTTAGGTAAAGTTCCGCAGCCAGAATCTGCTAAACAGAATAAGCAAACTAATTGATCATTTGCAGGTGGTTCTTCTGGGTCAACAGAATTATCCAAATCCATTTCTTTATTATAAGATGGGAATTTTACTTTCTCCTCTAATCCAAACATCTTACAAATATTCATCTGAGAACCTGGAATAACAACTTTATTTTCATATACATTTGTTTCACCAGTATCTAGATTAGTAATCTTTATACGTGTCTTTTTAACACCAGCATGAATTCTCTGTGCTATATTTCTTTTTTCTTCTGAAGATAGATTAATTGCATCTCTAACCTCAGCAGAATCATTCATACGAAGAATTATATCTTTCATTTTGTTCCTCCTTAAAGTTCATTCCATATATATGGATTTATTTTTTCTTCTGGGAATTCATTATTTAAGCACTCAACTAAAGAGTCAACATGCTTTTTCAATTTATTATAGAAATAATCATTAGTATTTTGTTTAACTGCATATTCCATATTATGAGTTATTTCACCAATCATTAATTCTATATTATCAGTATAAATTATATAATCTGCTGATAGATTATAATCATAATCTTCTGTAGCAACAGAATCTGGATCTATACCTTCTTCTAAATCACCAAAATCAAAATCACCTTCATATGTCCATATTTCTGTATTATCATTATTATGGTCAGTTGTATCTCTATTTGGATTTACTAATGTTTGTAATGCTTCTTCTAATGGTGCTACTATATTTTTTACATCTGATACAGTATTTGCAAAAATAGTTTTTAAAGTTTCAAAATTTGTAATTGATGTAATTGCATCTTGATCTACAAATAAACCGTCCTCTTTAACTTCAATAGAATCATCTTTATTAGAAATTCTTACATCTCCTATAAATTCTGTACCTATGAACTCAAGAGCAAATGTATTTGTCATAAATTTACGTTTACCTGCACCACCACCATCAATTTCATAGTTGAACATTTGAGTTCCCATGGCATCAGTTTTCATAAAATCTATATCAAATGCATAACCACCATCAATTTCAAAGTATTCTCTATCATATTCATTTGCTTCTGCACCATTAATATCTGAAATATTTGGAGAACCTAAATATGCACCACCACCATTGGCTTCAATATATGGTACTGCTGAATAATCATCTGCGGTTCCACCATCAATTTCTTTAGTGACAGATTCACCATCTTCTGCGTGAATTCCATCAAAATCTAAATCTATAGATGGATCTGGATCATAATATCCATAAATATCTACATATTCATATATATCATAATCATCCAAATATAAACAATCCATATTTAAGAATACAATATAATCTTCTGCCTTTGATGCATCCCATTCATATTTAATAATCTTAAATTCATCAATTCTATCATGAGCCTTTGATGTATTTTCCAAAGGATCATCTGTGATTAATGTATAATATGGATCTAGGAAATAAACTTTATATGATTTGAAAAAGTTAAACATATCATATAAATATCCGACAATTGAAGAAGGAGAATTGATAGCTACAAAAGAATAAATATACTCTAAACCCTCAGAAGATAAGTAATACTCTAATGTATCCAGAATATCATTCATTATTCCCCTAAGCATATCTCTCTTACTATCGATATTGCTTTCTGTGGTAACTGCTAAATATACTTCATAAAGGATAAAATCTCTATCCTTTATCATATCTACGAGATTTGTATATCTATGTACAATACCCTCTTCATCAGTATATTTATACATATTTATATCATATTTTCTGGTAAATAATTCTTGGAAAATATATTCAAGAATCTTTTTATCATTATGATCTACCGCATATATAGATGCTTCTTTAACTTTTTCATATACTTCAGTATTTGTATCATAAATACCAACTAAAGTATCTATATCATATATTTCTTTAGGAACAATAAAATCATTTATACCTAAATCTTCTATCCATTGTTCTGCTCTTTCGTAATATTCTTCATCTGTCAATGGTACATCCATATATCTGTTATCGCCTGCACCAAATCTAAAATGAGAATGTCTACCTCTTTTAATATAATCTATTAAAGCATCTTTATCTAGATCTGAATTAAATCCATATACTCTACCGTTCTTTAACACAAATGCTTTAGGAAAAGTTTTCTTTAACCAGTCATAATATTCTTCATTTACTTCTGGCTCTGGACCTTCACTAATATCATCTGGATAAATAACATCGGAATTAAATTGATAATATTCATTTGTCAAAATTACCAAAAATAAGAATATATCAGATAATCTAAATTGAGCAGTTTCATTTATAGAAGGAATACCAAATCGAATTTCACTTAATGACTCTTGAGTATTAGAATCTAAAATTAGTCCAAGCATATATTCCATCTGATACATATACTTAGACATTTCAATTTCATCCTCTACTGCCATATATTTAGTACCTTGAATGGTAAAATCAAGATCAAGAATTTCTTTTTTATTATCATCATGATCTTTTTCACCATCCCAGTATTTATCTTGTAAAGTTACAGTATCATATGGTACTCTATATTTTGTATCTTTAATATAGTTATCATATGATTCTTTATAGTTTGACATGATAAATTCTAAATCATATCCAGATTTGGTTGGCTTTTTATATAACCAATATTTATAAATATTAGTACTATCAATATCAAATACATCAAGAATATCATCTAAGTTTTGATTAGATGATTTATTTTGAATTAATCTATTAAGATTTTTTACAATTCGAATTTGATATTTTAAAGGTATTTCTTTAAAATATGCAACACCTGCAGATTCTAAGAAATACTTACATGATTTTATATCAAATATATCTCTGCGAATATACCACTGAGGAACATCAGTTACTATATCTGCAAAAGTTTGACATAAAACTATAAGAATCATCATTTGATCATAATACTCACCAGTTTCAGAGAAATAATCTTGATAAGATCTATTCATATAAGTTTCTCTATTTATTTTATAAAAATCGAGAAATTTATCTTCGATCAAATAATAAATACTAGGCATATATATTATATCCCATTTTTGAGCTTTTCTTGCATCATATACACTTATCTTCTTTTCACCAAGATAATTCATATATGAATAATTTGATCCAGGATAAGTTTTTCTTAATCTATCAATAATACCATCTGCATATAATACATTAATTAAATCTCTAGGCTGTTCATGCAATGGTAATGAATAGTCTACATCTTTTGTATAACCTGAAGGAATATCTGAAGTAGTTAACCAAATATAATATAATTCACCACTATCAAACGGAGGTAATCCATTTAACATTCTATAGTAATTATTTTCCTCTTCAAAATGTTCCCTAAAATATTCATTAGCAAATAAAGTTAATGGATATCTATCAGGTATAGGAATTTGATTTTTATCTCTAAGATATAAATCAACTTGAGCTTGAGAATATCCATATGCTAATAATATTTCTTCAGAAAAAACAAATAAATCAAATGGAACATCTCTGCCGGTTTCTATCTGAAGAGCTAACATTTCTGCATTATTAATGGAATTTGTTGTTTCACATGAATTTGCTAAAACATCATTTTTAACAACAACGCCTTTAAGAATTAGCTTGCAGTTATAAACAATCTCATCCATTAATGGATGATCAGTAAATGCTTTTCCATTAATATAATAAGCCATTCTTTTCACCTCCTTATTTAATTAATACTATGTGAAAAGCTTAGCTAATAACAAAAAATAAAAGTCAATTGACTTTTATTTTTTTCTTTTTTGACGCTATTTCTATAAAATTGCACATTACAAAATTACATTTTGGACAACGTTTAGATGGTGTTTTAGTTCTATCTAACTTGAAATTACAATTTAGACATCTAAAATTATTTCTTTCTAACACCCATTCAGATTTTGCATCTGCGTGATTATAAGCATACAATTTTGCATTTTTTCTAACAATTTCAGATTTATCATTTAGTAAAATTTCTAAACAATATCCTTTACTTGCAATTGCTGCTCTAACTAATGGGGATGGATCATCTAATAAATATTTTAATCTATATCCATGCTTTGCAACTTCTACTCTAACTAATTCATTAGGATCTTTAGATAATAAAGTTAATTTTTCTCCACGTTTTGCAATTTCTGCTCTAACTTCAGGAGCTGGATCTTTTGCCAATATTGTTATTTGATCATTATATAATTTACAATATTTTGCTACAGCTTTTCTTACTTTATATTCTTTGTCATATATTAATATATTTGCTCCATATCCTTGTTTAGCAATAGCTTTTCTAACCATCATATCTTCATCATATAAAAATAAATCTAATTGATATCCATTTTCTACAACCGCTCTTCTTACAAATGGATTTTTATCATGTACAAATTTGTCTAAACATAATCCTTGTTTAGCAATAGTAATTCTGACATTGTCATCAAAACTATTACTGCACAAAATCAAAGCATTTTTTAATTTTTCAATTTCAATATAGTTTTCCATATACTTAACCTCCTATATTTATAATATATAATTATAAATATTAACCATTTTAACTACTAGATAATCTTTATAGGAGGCGGATTATGAATGATTTAATTCAACAATTCAATCAATATCCAAATATTATTCAGTATAACGATAAAAATCCATCATTAAGATCTCCATATGCAGCTTTTGATTTACAATTTTATCAAACTAAAGATTCATTGATGGACGTAGATACTTTTAGGTCTTTTTTAAAAAATGCAGAGCAAAGATTCAGAGCATGTAAAGAATATAAAGCATATAAGTCTTATTTAATTGAAAGTATAGGAATAGATAGATGTCAGATTTTGGGAAATGTAACTGTAGATGATGCAGAAATAGAATTACATCATAATATTTTAGGTTTATTTGATATTTGTTTATTAATATCTTCTCATGTGGTAAATACTATAGGAATGATAACCACTTTCGATCTAATTCAATTACTTATACAAGAGCATTATGAAAATAGAGTTGGTATAACATTTTTATCAAAAACTGCACATCAATTGTTTACTAATAATCCTAATGCATATATACCTCCTGAAATGACATTTGGCAAGTGGTGGGAATTATTATCTCGCTACAAATATGGAATTACATATGAAATCGCAAGTAAAATTGTAAAATACCTGCAAAAATACCAAGAACAGTTACCAAGTACTGTAGATATAAGCTTACAAGACGAAATAATGCAATGGTCACAATATAATGAATATGGAATGCCTCCTGCTGATTGTGGAGAAATTCCATATGAAAAAGAATTTGATAATGGAGGATATTTTGATGAGTACTAATATTTTATTAATTGGAATTATTATTTTATTGATTTTAAGTTTAATATTCTCTTTTATAATATTATATTATAAATTATTTCCTTATCTAGAAACAAAAAATGAAATAAGAAATAAAGAAGCTATAAATAAAAAGAGTGAATTATACTTAAATATTGATTCTTCAAAAATAACTGAAGAATTAAATAAATATATTGAAACTTCAGTAAATAGATATATAGTATATAAATTTATTGCTCATAAAATTACATTTATAAATGCAGAAGAAACTGAAACAATGGCTCGTGATCTTACTAAATCAGTACTAATAGAGATGTCAGAACTATATCTATTTTATATTCGGTTATTATATAATATTTCTACAGATGACGATTTAGTTAGAGTTGTAAATAATTTATTAAAAAATCAAATAATAGATGCAGTTTCTTCTTATAATAAAGCTGAGCAAATTATAAATATATAAAAAAATAAAATCCCTGGGAATTTATCTTCCCAGGGATAATTTTATGATTTTTTAGAATGCTTTAATTGATTTTTTAATGCAGTTAATTCCCTTTGAAGCTCTCCAATTTTAGACCTTATGCTTCTTTTTTCTAATTGATTTTTCGAATATCTTTCTCTATGCTCAAGGTCTTTTATTTTTTTCTGTAAAGATTCTATAGTTTCCATACCATGTTATCTCCTTTAGATATATTCTTATTGCGTACAGCTTTTATAGTTGATTTATTTGAATAATTTTTATCATCTTTATTAGTATCATTCAATTGCTTTTTAACATTATTCTGCAGATAATCCGCACCAATTTTTCCGCTGTTCATGTTTAATTATTCATCCCTTTATTAAATTAACAATATCTAAAAAGCAGGATACTATTCCATATAATTCAAAAAACAATAAAAACAGAAGAGTTATAATAATAGCACCTGTTCCTTTATTATTATCAGTTTTCATAGTTTTTGTTCTTTCTAAATAATTAATAATTTCTTGTCTAGTATCAGGATCATAATATGATATTAATACTGCAAGATGGTCTATGGATAAAATTCCATCTTCTTTGAAACCATTATCTTTTTCAAATTCTAAAACTCCAAACCTAGATATTGAATAAGATGCTAGTTGTAATGCATTTAATGCAGTTGATCTTAAATAGGGATCAGCTTTTAAAATACAGTCATATTCAATTGAACCTGTTTTGGAATTAAAATCAATTATATTTCCCATTTTTACCTCTTTTGCAAGCTATAAATTTCTAGTAATATACTCCATAATTCTCTAAGTATTGAATAATTATAAGAAATATCTATTAAATTTATATCAGACTCAGATACACTTGAAATTCCAAAGTTTGCGAAACTATTCATTTGCACTAATTTATATACACAATCATTATTGAATTCTCTATAAAATTCAATGGGGAGTTTTCTTTTAATATAACTTTCACAAATTTTGGATAAGTAATCAATAGCAGATTGAATTCCAGATCTCTCTAATAATACAATAGTAGATACAATTATTGAAGCCATATAATTTTTATGAATTTCTAAAACTGTATTTGTTTTATCTAATCCCTTAATATCTAAATTAATATCTCCATTATCAAGAAACTTACAAAAAATAACAAGATTATTTAATTTACAAAATACATTATACTCAGATTTGTTTCTAAATTCTACGAAATCTCCGAATTTTGTAAATTTAAGATCAATATCAGAATTAATATAAACAGCATCATTTGCAATTCTTATTATTTGATCTTCATCTATTTTATTAAAGCTTATTAAATCATGTTTAGCTTCAATAATTCCGTCCTGTAAAGTTTCATATATAGAATAGTCTTGTTTTTCCATTAAACCAATTTCTATTTCTCTATTAATTTTAGGAAGATTATTTAGATATTCATATTGCTCTTGAGATATAATATTCTTTTGTCGCAAAATAGAAATATTTGCAGCTTTAATGTCATACTCAATAATCCTTCCAGATATATATCTGGAAGGAGTTATATAGTTTTGTTTGTTGATTATATCAGTTAATTCATTCATATCCTTTTGTTCCATTCAATATTTAATGGATTTGAACCTTGAATTCCTGAAGATACCAAGCTATAAAAACGTTCTTTATCTATATCTAAATTATAGATACCAAATTCTGGATTAAAATCACATATAAAATTCTTTCTAGCAAAATCATAATCTTCTTCAGATTCGATTTTTATTGCAGTATATCCATAACGCTCTTGGATAAACTTTAATAATGATTCTAAAACATTTTCAGCCCATTCTAAATCGTTATCAACCGCAATAAAAACATCTTTCCCAATGTATAAATTATATATAATCTGAAAAAATTCTACAAATGCATTATTATCGTTCATTATATAATTTGCATATGCTAAATCAAATTCATAATCGCTAGAAATTAAATCTATTCTGGGTAAAAGATAATTTAATCTAATTCCGCCTTCTTTAAATGAAGTAAAATTATATTCTACTCCTTCACCTGCAAATCTAATATTTAAGCATTTACAAGGTCCATACATTAACATAATTTATTCTCCTTAAATTGAAAATATTACAGGTCTTATATCAGGTTCTTTATGGAGTTTTTTATGTAATTGTAGAATATACTGTATTTTTTCATTAATAGTTGGCTCACATGGTTTGATTAAATTAATTAATCTTTCCAAAATAAATTTATTATTGAATTCGGCATCCAGAGGATATAATATTAAATATTCATATGGACTTAAAACTCCTGCAGTAAACATTAAGTTCAGCCATATCGGAATGCATCTTTCATCATAATAGCAATTAGCTACCATTGGATTTGGATCATTCAATATTCCAATATGAATACCAAATACCTTATAGATAAAAAATACTAATTTTTCTTTTGTATAATTATCCATAGCTGGTAAAAATAGTAACAGATTTCCACTCTTATATAGATATGATATTAAAGCAGCCATAAATTCTTGTTGGAAAGGTTCATTTAAATGCCTCTCATAATACATATCATATAATTGCTCATTTCCATCTGCTTCGGCTATTTTAGATTCAATTGGTGGGAGCAAACAAGTTCCCACCAATATAGAATCATCTTGAATCAAGGTATCATCTTCATCTAAACTAATAATTTTAGTATTAATTTTTGGAGCATTATATATTATTTCTTCTTTATCAGTTAAATAAATTGTACCTTTAAAAATCATATTAATTCACCATTACCTATTTATGCAAATTCAGAAGTAGGTACTACGTCATCTGAAAAGTCCTGAGCTTCTTCCTTTTCCGCTTCTGCACTTTCCAGAATTTTTGCAACAGAATTTACCCAATCCTTAGATACTAAAGTAACAGAATTAACTTCACAGTCATTGATTATATTAAGTCCTATAATATTTCCGAACTTATCAGTTACATAATCTCCAGATTCATCAATTCCGACAATAATTTCCTCATTATCTGCAGATGAGAATATTTCTTTAGCATTAACAATAGCACCATTAGCAAACTGAATACCATTATAACCTTCATCTAGATCTCTTTCTTCTTCAATTTCCTTTTCTGTAGCAACAGAATCTGAACTATAAACTAACTCAGGAATATCACTTAATCTAAAGCTATTTACGAGAGTGCTATATGCTTTATCTGTTGTATCATATGCATAACACATGTCAACATATTGATCAATAACAATATCATTGCCATCTCTATCAACATTAGCATTTACTACCATTGGGTCAAATACTCTCTTAATAAAGTTTATAAACTTTTCAGAATGAACAACGTCAATATAGTCTTCATCCTCTGCATTATCAAATATTGATACAGCGATCTCAATAACATTCTTAAATGCATTACCATTTGCAGGAATATTATTTACAATCTTATCAATCATTCTATTAATTGCATCTTCTTTTACTGCATCAATAGAGATTGCATTTAAGTTTTCGATAATACTATTAACTGCATCATCAATTAATTCTACTGGATTCTTTCCAGCAAAATGTTCAACTTCACCAATCAAAGATTCATTTATTGATATTGGAGATTCTAATTCTACCTCCTTATCCTCTTCCTCTGGAAGACTTGCAATAAAATCTTCTATAGAAGTTTTCTCAACTTCTTCTACTTTTTCTTCTATTTTAGGTTCTTCTATTTTAACTTCAGGTATATCCTTTACAGAAGAAGCTACAACTTTAACTCCATTTACTGCAACTTCGTCTTCTATAATATCCTTTTTTCTAACAGGAGCCTGTACTTTAACTACTGGAACTGCTGGCTTTTCTTCTCTCTTTACGCTGTTACCTTTTAAATTAACAACTACCTTGTTAGAACTATTAGATCTTGACTCTAATTCTTTTGTGCTGCTAATAATACTATCAACAGTTTCCTTGAAATTATTGTTGCTAGATGAAGTATCAATAACCTCTCTAGATTTTAAAGAACCACCTCTTACTACAACTTTCATTTTTGTTTCTCCTTTTCTTCTAACAATTACATCATTGTCCTTAATTTTCTTTTTTAACTCGATGGCTTTATATCTAGCCCCACACTTTTCACAATATAGATGATTAAATCCATCATCATATACAATTTCACCTTCACAAAATCCTGTTGGACTTGTTGGATCTGGTTTATTACAATATATTTTATTTTCATCTAATTCATATAGAAAAGAATAATCTAATAGCACAGGTCCAAAATTATTAGTTGTTCTACAACCATAATTCATAAATTTTGTACTTCCAATATCTTCCATGATATATCTACCAATTATAAATTCATTTAATAAAGTAAATACATCATCTGCTATACTGATAAACTCTTCTCTAGATCGAATAGGCTGAACTCGCTCAGATATTGCAACTGTTCCACATGGACTAACTTCGAAAGTTTTTGCTACAAATGGTTTTAATATATATTGATTTTTAAATTCATTTATATTATCCATTAAAGCTACATTATCATATGCAATTTTAAAAACTATTGTATTAAATTCTGGATGCCTATAAATAACTCTATTAGTTCCAGAAGCAAATTTTACTAGACC
>JAEEGL015413441.1_pt1 | contig 11211 bp, 9 predicted proteins | sample 9134231 | NCBI WGS metagenome assembly JAEEGL01 (sample SAMN16246548, study PRJNA631951) | gut metagenome | biome: gut microbiome; feature: rumen; material: fiber-attached | host: Bos | place: Iran: Karaj | collected 2018-10
GCGTACAACATATAAAGGAACAGCAACTGAGTGGCAGGCATCATCCTTTCATTGGAAATCTTTTCCTCTTTGGAAAAATTATTTCGAAGAACCATACCTAGGAATGGCAAGTACAACTGTCCTGATTTCCAAATAAATGCCTGTCTGTGTTTTATCAAAGAATCACGCTGTGGCTTTGAAAGGTCATTAAATAAATATGCCACTTCCATATTTGTCTTTCCACTATACTGGGCGGCCTGTTTTTGAAGGGCAATAACACCAAAGCCATCCTTTGAAGACAATTCAACAACAAGAAATGAATATCCCTCAACTGTAACAGAAAAAAATTTTCTGCCTGTTTTCATGTACAAAGGAAGGCCCTTAATATTTACATCTTCTATTTTTGCATCAATACCAAATTCTGAATTAAAGAGTTCCTTAAGCATATCAATCACCTCGGTAACATCTTTTTCTATATAGTAACATTATTTATGTTACTATTCAATAATTTATGTTACTATTTTCACATCTCGTACTCTTAATCCAGAAAATTTATGAATGTTAATTCTTTCTCTCCCCCATTATCTCAGCTAAATTTCCTGCGAAAAAGTTTATATAGCACCATTACCCAAATAACAAAAAGAATAGCTGACACTATTAGACTATACACAGCGCCATTAAGAGCCCACACACCCACATGATACATTGGGAAAATAAAAAACAGATACTTTACGATTCCATTTAGTATAATAGGTGCGAAAAACGTAATTCCAAATAGTCCGGAAATTTTTCCAACAGCCATTCCCTCCACCTTATTGGAAGATATTGCTACTACAATAAAGGCTGTAATAATACCACATAAAGTTGTTGAAACAACCATTACAAGAATCTTAATTAAGCTCAGCGGTGTAAGAGCAAATAAAACTACTAAAAATGCAGACATTGCTCCTGAAATCACAGCTGGTAATATTATTCTTGAAAATAAATACCCTCTTTCGCCGGGAGGAGTTATCAATATATATCTGGCTATTCCCTCATCAATTTCTCCCAGTACAACCAGTCCCCCTACAAAAGCAAACATCATTCCTGTTAACATGGCAAGAAGCCAGCTGAAAAGTTCGTAGTATGGTTTTACCACATCTCCATATCCAAACCCGGCAAGTACCTTTTCTTCTAACAGTGGCACCCCAAATCTAAACAATGCTCCTACAAGTAAAGGTGTGACTATAAGCATAATCATCATGTAATCTCTGGATATTTCCTTTGTCATGTATTTAAACATCTTACAAACTGCTGTCATAATCTCACTCTCCTACCCCTTTGTACATCCTGATAACGCATTTGTTTGCAATTACATATAAAATACTAATCCACACAGCCAAACTGATCAGGGACTGGGTAATCATATCCGCTTTCCCCTCAATTAGCCTCATAGCTGCACATCCAGGATGAATCAACATTAGGGGATTGTCCCACATCAGCCCCGCTCTGTATGCAATAACTGGAGCGAATCCAACAAGTTCAAAGGGAACTGTTCCTAAAATGTACTGGTTAAGATTATTTACCATTGTTCCCACAATCACGCCACACAGGCTGAAAAGAACCGAGCCGCTAAGAATCCCCAACATACATATAATATAGTTATCTGTGTGCCCAAAAAGAATTAACAATAGTCCCACAATCAACGAGATTAATGCAAATGAAAAAACCTTACCATATATATATTCCCTTGGAGTTACGGGAGATACAACAATTGAATTGGTGATGTGCTGGCTCTTTTCCAAAAGAATCAACGCTCCCATGAAAAACATTCCCATGGATGCCGGGTCAGAATACACACAGCATGACACAATTAGATTTCGGGTGTCTCCAGTAAAAAAAGAAAAAATAATCACGTATACCAATATAACCAGAACATACAGCAGATAAAATCCGTATTTCCACTGGAATAAAATATCACCCTTAATTACGTTGGTTTGTCTCATAATTGGTACCTCTAATCCAGATGTGTTCCTGTGATTTCAATGAAAATGTCATTTAATGTAGGCTCTGCGCTGTGGATGGAAGTAATACGGTTTTCATCGATAAGGCTCTTTAATGTCTCATCCCCACTAAGCTCTGAAAGAACAGTACTTACAGTTCGTTCTTTTCCATTTTCCATGTAAGTGTATGTCACTCTGGCTGCGCCGCGACTCATTATAAAATTATGAGGCGTATCAAGAGCTTTCATCTGACCATCTACAATAAATACCACTCTGTCGCAAAGCTCTGTGGCGTCGTGCATATCATGAGTGGTTAAAATGATTGTTTTTCCCTTCTCCTTTTCCTTAAGAATAAGGTCCTTCATGATTCGCGCATTATTGGGATCAAGACCATTTGTAGGTTCATCCAGAAACAAAACATCTGGGTCGTGAATAAGGGATTTAATAAAATTGAGTCTTGATTTCATGCCCTTGGAAAATGCAGAAACCTTCTTGTCAGCATGTTCATACAACCCGACTTCCTTTAAAAGCTCATCTATATCTCTTTTCTTTCCACTGTACAAGGATGCAAAATATTCTAGATTCTCCATTGCAGATAGTTTCTCAAAAAGGCTTGGAAACTCGAAATCCACACCGATTTTCTCATAAAAGTCCTTTTTATGAGTCTTACTTTCAATTCCCAAAATGCTGGCGCTTCCCTGATAATCAGTGCAGATTCCAGTAAGTACCTTCTGCAGCGTGCTCTTTCCCGCTCCCGAAGGACCAAGGAATCCGAAAATCTCTCCTTCGTTTACCGAAAAAGTAATATCCTTAAGAAAGGGTGTCTTACTGTAACTGAAAAAAACATTATTTACATCTATAACTTTTCTGTCTGTCATAACCCCAACTCTCCTTATTCTAATATCTGCCAAACAAGACCTTTTATCAGCATCCTCATGCTTTCTCTAAGGTTTTCCTCACCAATAACATGTTTATACATTGAGCCAAACAGAATCATGGAAAAAGATCCCACCACAGCCTCTACATTAAGTCCCTTTCTGGCAGCTACTTTTTCAATAATTCCCGCTCCCATCTGTGTATCCTGGTCTCTATGGTTTTGCAGCACATCCTCAGGCAACTTTGAAAGGACCTGATTCATTTCCTCTGGCTGTAGCAATACCTTTAAGCAAGAATTATTAGTTATCTCCATGGCTCCAAGAATCACATCTGCAATCTCATCGATAACCTCAAGGAATGCTCCCTCCTGCTCCGGGTCAATGTTGTGTTCCTGTATTATCTTCATGAAGCCGCCCGTTATGTGCTCATCCACCTGCTCATGAAAGTCCTGAGCCGCATCAAAAAACAGCATCTCTTTACAAGGATAAAACAGGTAGAAAGTTCCCTTAGGGATTCCTGCGCTTTTTACAATCTCATCCACGGTTGCCTTTTTCACACCCTTTTTTAGCATCATTTCATTAGCAGTATTCTTTAGTCTTTTAATTATTTCTTCTCTTTCTTCTTCTGAATATACTTTAGGCATAAGCGACTTCCTCTTTTTTGACTAAATCTTTATTTTTAGTCATAATAACCCTGGCAAGATTTGATGTCAATACTTTATTGACTAATTTTAGAATTGTAGTCAATAAAAATACGGGATATTTTAAGATAATATTATATATAAAAGCTGATTCGAAACATGAGAGTACAATAATAACAATTCCGACTTAAAAAAATATAATGTGGGACAAATCGCAATACTCACAAAAAAACATTTTTTATTGATTTGATTTTGGGAAGCATTAGGATACTATTCCTGATATATTAGTTTCCGCAAAAGAAAAGGAGTAATAATGATTATGAGAAAAAGAGTTTTAAGAACTTTAGCTGCAGCTCTTGTGGCTTCAACTATTCTGGTAAATCCAATCGTTTCAGAGGCTGGATCAATTCTTCCATCAGGTGGAGATACAAATTATATTCTTCACACAGAGACAGATTTTAAAATCATGGATATGGTCTATAAAATGCAGAATGGTGAGACGGTAACTATGGAAAATGCCGCTCAGATGGCAACACTTACAAAGGTTGGCTATGCAGATTATCAGACAGCAGGCCCTATTTCTATCACAGAGGGTAGAATGACTTATAAGACATACTGGGGTTCTGAGGATAAGGAAGTGTATGTAGTTGCACTTTCAGGAACAGAGACAATTGTTGAAAATCAGACTACAACTGTTAAGGAAGACCTTCTGTCAGGCTTTGAATTAAGTAATGAGTACGAATTAAATGCAAAAAATGCCATTATTGATAGAATTCCTGCAGGTAGCAATATTATTTTAGCAGGTCATAGTCTTGGTGGAATGGTTGCACAGCAGGTTGCAGCTGATAAGTATATCAAGGATAATTACGAAATTCTTAACACAGTTACATTTGGTTCTCCTCTTATCAAGGGCTTTACTCGTGAAGGTATGGTAAAGAGACTTGGAGATACCAGCGATAAGAATCCATTCTACAGTATTTCTTCAGTGCTTAATATTGTTTGGCAGTATGCCGGTGTTAACCATGAAGATGGCGGATATAATGGAGATTCAGCAACAGCTCATTGTGATAGTTACTTACGCGAAGACGTTTGGGGAAGCTATGATTGCGCTGGTGAGAAGCGTGGAAGTATTTTAGGTGTAGAAACAGGTAGCAGAATGCTTACTTTAAACTTTGCTACTACATCATTCTATACTTCACTTTATGGAACAACATCAGTAGCTAGATCATCAATTCTTCCTACAAAGACAACAGCTGAGTGCTATGACTTAGCTAAAAATGCAGTTGCTGATGGATATATGTCTGAGGATGTTTTAGGTAAATTTACAACTTTCGCTCAGGTAACTGATGAGGATCCTGTTGAATTAGAAGTTTCTGAAGAAATGGAGTCTGATGCAGAATTACTTGAAGCTGAGACTACAGAGAATGATAGCATCGACGAAGATGCCGTTGTAGAAGAGGCTATTGATGCAGAGCCAACTGAAACTGTAGTTGCTGAGGTAATCGACGCGGAGGCAGATGATACTGTAGTTGTTGAGGATGAAATTGTTGAGACTGAAGCTGTAGTAGAATAAATTGTTTTTTATAAATAAAATTATAATAAAAGAGATCAGGATGGTTCCTGGTCTCTTTTTTGTTTAGATCATGAGAGATAGTGTGACATTTATGCTAAAACTCGTATTTTTTAACTTCACAATTCTTGATGCCAAAAGAAGAAAAATCCTCGTTATCCATCTCTCTAAAATAAGATTCCACTATTCTGGCAATGCCATTATGTGCAACAAGGATATACACTTTATCACTGGCTTTAACATCATCTAGCAGATTATATATTCTCTGGGCCAATTGAAGCATTGACTCTCCGCTCCCGAATCTGCTTGCCATATCCTTCTTGGCTTCATGAAATTCTGCTCCATCTCTTGGAGTAGACTCATATCTTCCAAAATTCTGCTCAATAAGTCTTGGCTCCACTTTCATTGGTATTCCTGTGATTTCAGAAATATGTCTAGCAGTTTCCGAAGCCCTGACAAGTGGAGAAGTAAGAATCATATCTGCCTTAATTCCCATCTCAAGGATCTTCTTCCCAGTCTCTATTGCCTGCTGATGGCCTTTTTCAGTGAGCTCTATATCGGTCGCTCCACAAATTTTATTTTCAAAATTCCAGACTGTTTCACCGTGTCTTATAAAATAAAAATGATTCATAATATTCTACCTCTACAAAAGACCAGCCTTTCAGCTGGTCTAATTACTTATTTATTCTACACTAAGTTTACACTATTTCCCAACCAAAATCATTGTAGATCTTGGTCCAACGGTAATGCTGTTTATATCATCAAGTACCTTTTCTTTTCCTGGCTCAGCTGAATATCCATAGGCTTCAAATGCAAGATGCCATTTATAATTATCTGGAAGCACAGGCAAATTATAACACTGTTCCTCCCAGTAGGCGTTAACAATCACATATATGAATTCATCGGATTTTGTACCAAATTTGTTTTTATCCTCAGCATACATATAGGCAAAGCATAGATTAGGGGCACCTTCATCTATATTCCAAGGCTGTGTACTATGAAATGATAATTCAGGATATCCTGTTTCATTGTAGTCAAAGCTGTAATCTCTGGCTCTCAAAACCGGATGTTTTTGCCTAAAGGCTGTAAGTCTCTTTACATACTCAAAAAGCTCGCTATTCTTTTTTACCAGGCTCCAATCTAACCAGGATATCTCATTATCCTGACAATAAGCATTATTATTTCCAAACTGACTGTTTCCAAATTCATCTCCAGATAAAAGCATTGGTATGCCTCTGCTGGTAAGAAGTATGGTAAGCATATTTTTAATCTGCCTAAATCTTAAGTCATTAATTTCTTTATCTTCTGTCTCTCCTTCTGCACCACAATTCCAGCTGTTATTATCATTACAACCATCCCTGTTATCTTCACCATTTGCATAGTTATGCTTATCGTTGTAAGAAACCAAATCATACAATGTGAAGCCATCATGACAGGTAACGTAATTGATAGAAGCTTCGCTGCCTCTACTTCCATACATATCTCCACTGCCACGGATCCTCTGGAATAACTCAGGTGCACATTCGGCTCCACCTTTAATAAACCGTCTCAGACAGTCTCTGTATTTACCGTTCCACTCAGCCCATCTTCCCCAGGATGGGAAATTTCCTACCTGGTACATTCCATCCGCATCCCAGGCTTCAGCAATCAGTACACATCTGCCAAGTACTGCGTCATGTGCAATCAAGTCTAAAAGTGGTGGGTCCATCATTGGCATACCGTCCTGATTTCTTGACAAAATAGAGGCCAAATCAAAGCGGAAACCATCCACATGATAGCTACTAACCCAATACCTCAGGCAATCTAAAACCACATGTCTCACAACTGGATTGTTACAGTTCATTGTATTTCCACAGCCACTAAAATTGTAGTAATAACCGTCAGGAGTCAATAAATAATAGGTTCTGTTATCGATTCCCTTATAGGAAATCATTGGTCCTTTTTCGTTGCCTTCTGCAGTGTGATTAAATACCACATCCAAAATGATTTCGATGCCATTCTTATGTAACACTTTGATAAGGTTCTTTAATTCATCTGCTTCCAAACCAAAAGGTGCAGCTGCTGCGTAGCCTGCCTTTGGGGCAAAGAAATCTATAGTAGAATACCCCCAGTAATTGTATAGAGTCTTCCCTTCGACGACTCTGGAATTTTCAAATTCATCAAACTCAAAAACAGGCATAAGCTCTACACAGTTCACCCCTAACTCCTTCAGGTAAGGGATTTTATCAATCAAACCTGCATAGGTACCTGGATATTTCACTTCACTTGATTTGTGCCTTGTAAAAGAACGAACATGCAGCTCATAGATAATCAAATCATTATTCTTAATCTCTAAAGGCTTATCTCCTTCCCAGTGATAATCCTCCATAATTATCTGGCCCCTATGTTGAAAATCACTGCTATAGTCCGGCTCTCTTCCCCAGACAGTTCTTCCTGATACAGACTTGGCATAAGGGTCTAAAAGCACCTTATTTTTATCGAAAAGCAATCCCATTGTAGGCTCATTAGGTCCGTCAAATCGATAGCCATATTCCATGGTTTCTATATTGATTCCATAAACCAAAATAGAATAAACATTTCCAATTCTAAAATCCTCAGGGAAAGGAATTTCTACATATGGCTCCTTACAGCTATGCTTATATAAAACAAGAGTGCAGCCAGTTGCTTCCCTTGAAAAGACGCTAAAATTGACTGCACCATCCTGCTGAAGGGTAGCTCCGAATGGAAGCATACGACCCCTTCTGTATTCAAATTCTTTTATTTTATTGGTTGGAAAAGTATCTATTAATCTCATTTTTTATACCTACTTTTCTAAAGACAAACACTCTCCTCGAGGAGATTCTATCATCAAAATATGTATAATTAATGACATTAAGTAGAGATTATTCTTTTTCCTCTTTCGCTACCTAGTTCGCTCTAATTACGTTTAGACTTCTATCCAAAATCCCATTAAACTCAGCAATGGCCATTCCATAGTTTACAATTGGAACATCCTGGGATTTGCATTTTTTTACGCGATTCTTCATTTCAGCTTCATTTACCATGCAACCTCCACAATGAATCACAAGCTTGTATTTTGATAAGTCCTCTGGGAAATCATTTCCCGAAGAGAATTCAAATTCAACTTCTTTACCTGTGTATTTCTCGACCCAGTTTGGCATTTTTACAGTGCCGATGTCGTTACACTGGCGGTGGTGGGTACAGGCTTCTGAAATAAGAACCTTATCACCATCCTTTAAGTTCTTGATAGCTTCCACACCTTCAAGCTGTGTCTTAAGGCCACCTCTGTAACGGGCCATCAAAATACTGAAAGATGTGAGCTCTATATTTTCAGGGACAATTTTAGCCACCTGCATAAAAGCCTGAGAATCAGTAATTACAAGTGATATGTTCTTATTTTCTTCGATGGCTTGTGCCAACTCTTCTGGCTGACAACAAACAATTTTGCAATTATTATCAAGCAAGTCTCTAAGAACCATTTGCTGTGGAAGAATTATTCTTCCCTTTGGTGCTGATTCATCAACCGGAATAACAAGCACCACTGTACTTTTTGGCTGAACCAAATCCGCCACAAGTACAGGCTCTTTTTTATCAGGAAGAAGCCTTATAAGTGCTTCTTTCACTTGAGACATATCGTCGCTTGTTGCATCAACATAAATGAGCTGTTCATCAGCTTCAAGCTCTGGATAGCCGTGAGCCTCAGCCTCATCCACGTGATTTTCAATGATTATATATGGAAGCTTACGCTCCTTAACATCCTTAAGGAAATCTGCTTCTTCCTCAGAAAGGTGCTGTTCTCGCGCATCAAGAACAAGTACCACTATATCTATCTCATCTAAGATGCGGTAGGTACGATGTTTTCTAAGCTCTCCTAACTCACCTTCATCATCAAAGCCGGCAGTGTCAATAATCACCACTGGACCAATTGGTAAAATCTCCATAGCTTTTTTCACAGGGTCTGTGGTAGTTCCCTTGTGGTCTGAAACCAAGGATATTTCCTGATTGGTAAGCTTGTTGACTATGCTGGATTTACCTGCATTTCTGATTCCAAAAAAACCTATGTGGACTCGCTGTCCGCTAGGTGTACTGTTTAGGGACATATCCGCCTCCTGTAATGGAAATATTTGTCTATTTTAGTAGATTTCTAAGAACTTAGAAGCGGAAATCTCTTCTGTTTGAGTTCTTGATTGCCTCGATATTTTCCTCAGCAGTCTTGCGAACATTTTCCTTAGGAATCTTCTTAAGCTCATCCTCAATCATCTTGTAGCCAATCTTCTTTGTCTCCTCTGAAGCGTAGTCAACAAGATACTCTGAAAGAGTCATAAGGGCGTTTGGATGACAGCAGTTGATAATCTGACCTGTCTTGCAAAGTGACATAAATCTGTCGCCTGTACGTCCTGCACGATAACATGCTGTACAGAATGAAGGAATGTGCCCTGTCTCCATAAGCCAGCGAACAACCTCATCAAGAGTACGCTGATCAGAAACATCAAACTGCTCTGTATCGTGTGGACGCTCTTCCTCTGTGTATCCACCTACTGATGTGCGGCTGGCACCAGATACCTGGGAAATACCAACCTTAAGCATCTGGCGGCGAACTTCCTCTGACTCACGGGTTGAAATAATCATACCTGTGTATGGAACAGCAATTCTGATGCAGGCTGCAATCTTTGTAAACATTTCATCAGGAATAGAGTTGTCAAATACGTCTGGGTCAATGTCATCAGCATGCTTTACACGTGGCACTGAAATAGTGTGTGGACCAACACCGTGAACTGCCTCAAGGTGCTCAGCGTGCATAAGGAGACCTGTGAACTCGTACTTGTAGCTCTCAAGTCCAAAGAGAACTCCAAGTCCTACATCATCAATTCCACCTTCCATGGCACGGTCCATAGCCTCTGTGTGGTAAGCATAGTCGTGCTTTGGTCCTGTTGGGTGAAGCTCTTCGTAGCTCTTCTTATTGTATGTCTCCTGGAAAAGGATATATGTTCCAATTCCAGCATCTTTTAACTTACGATAGTTCTCAACTGTGGTAGCTGCGATGTTAACATTAACACGTCTAATATCGCCATTCTTGTGATGAATACTATAAATTGTGTTGATACACTCAAGAATGTACTCAATAGGATTGTTAACTGGGTCCTCACCTGCCTCGATAGCAAGTCTCTTGTGACCCATATCCTGAAGTGCGATTACCTCAGCCTTAACCTCTTCCTGTGTAAGCTTCTTTCTTGCTATGTGCTTATTCTTCATATGATATGGACAGTAAACACAACCATTTACACAGTAATTTGAAAGATAAAGTGGCGCAAAAAGAACGATACGGTTGCCATAAAAAGCATCCTTAATCTCCTGAGCAACCTCAAACATCTTCTGAATATATTTTTCATCCTCGCAGGCAAGAAGAACTGATGCCTCACGATGGGTAAGTCCGCTACATACACAGCCTTCAGCTGTCTTAACTGGTCTAGCCTTCTCAAGAAGCTGATCAATAAGCTCAAAATTATTTTTGTTTTCTTCGGCATATTTTATGGTGTCGAGAATTTCCTGATGGTCAATAAACTCATCTGCTTTTAAAGATTTTACGTTGTACATTTCTTTACCTCTTTTCTATAAAGCCCGCCCTGTTACCGGCGTCTGTGACGACCTCATAACCGATGGACGAGACACGCCCCTTAAGGCATGCGATACACTCCGCGGCTTCTTCGCCAGTGCAAATTTTATTATCATATAATGTATATTTTTTCCGAACTGAAGTCGGTGAAAGATTTGGCATAAGTACGTTAGCTCCTGCCAGGATGCCCATTTCTCTTCCCTTTGGATCAATTGTGCCAAGAGCTGTGGTAGCGGGAATAAGCATCTGCGGATAAATCATTCTGAGAAGAGATACTAAAAATAGTGTCATCTCCAAAGTGCCACTCTGCTTTTTTGCAAAAGGCGTGTCCTTATGACTTATGTATGGTCCAATGCCACACATATCAGGCTTGAATTCCTCTATGAACTTCAAATCCATAGCTAAGTCTCTGACGGTTTGTCCTGGAGACTGAACCATAAATCCTGCCCCCACCTGATAACCGATATCCTTTAAATCTCTGAGACAATTCATTCGATGTTCCCAGCTCATATTTTCTGGATGAAGCTTTGCGTAAAGCAAAGGATTCGCC
>JAEEGL015910065.1_pt1 | contig 11211 bp, 7 predicted proteins | sample 9134231 | NCBI WGS metagenome assembly JAEEGL01 (sample SAMN16246548, study PRJNA631951) | gut metagenome | biome: gut microbiome; feature: rumen; material: fiber-attached | host: Bos | place: Iran: Karaj | collected 2018-10
AATTTGAACCTTTGCCTCCAAGCAATTCCTCTCCGCAAGGCTTGTGAAAAAAAAATTCTATTCCCAGATAACAAGTTTCCTATCCAAGGAGATTTTCTTTTCAAATCCTCTCCATCCATAGATATAATAGTTCTTTGCCAGATTGTCGTCAAATCTCGAAACGAATGCACTTCTAATCCTCGCACATTTTTCATTTATCGAGTTCAAGCACGGATTAGTCACATCTTCAATACTCTTCAGGGCGCGCTCGTTCAGTCCCAGCGGTTTTATCTTCTGATATATCTCCGCCAACTCTTTTCGGTAATCAGGCAGATGCTTAAACAAGATACCCTCTGGATGGCGCAAGAACAACAGATAAACCGCCTTGTTTATCGGTTCCATCAGTATCTCCATATTCTGATAGTCAGGCAGGATAATACGCATGTCCTTTGTGATGACAAGCCTGCTTAATCGAGGCTTTTCTTCTATATATTTCTCTAATATCTTAATCGGCACCCCTCGTTGCTTTAGTATTTCTACTCTTTCGCGCACTTCTTCCAATAGTTTGGTCACCTCTTCGCCAAATTGTATGTCTGCGGTATCCTCCTTCTCCTGTTTAGCGTTGAATCTTTTATCGACACTGTAAAGTCCCGAGGTGTTGCTCATAAATACCTCTTTCGCGACATCCTCTATTTGCAACAGCAGATTGTCATCATCTGCCACCTCCAGAGGGAAGTAATAAGTACACAGTGTTTCTGCACCATATATACGAGTATTACCATAACCCGATATGAGACCGTGCTTCATCTTCGCAAAGTCATCGGGGTGGCATAGTTCTTTCAACAAAAGGTCAGAAGTTTCTATATCAGGAATGTCAAAAGTGCCAATGTTCACATCAATACAGGGATTCCAATATTTTATGACGTCTTTGTTTCTTATATCCTTCAACTTCTGAGGAAGATAAACCACTCTGATGCCATGTTTAAATTGTATAACAGGATGTCTTCTGAAGAAATTATTCAGTTCCTCATTATACTCATTCTCCACATATACTAAATCTTCCCATGTTTTATCTACGAACAAGCCTTTTAATTCAAATTTATCTTCGCCATCCAAGAATCTTGGAAGTTCTTCACGTCGCAGTTCGCCATTCTCGTATGCTTTAGTAATGCGTTCCTCTTCTTTCTCCCTTCTAATCCATTCCTTTTTCTTTTCTCTTTCCTTTCCGTAATGTTTAATGACACCACCATCTTCCTTCGACTCTGATATATATTCACCCAACTCAACAAAAAACCATATCACCAATATTGGGAGTATCAAAAAGCCCACCAATAAGTATAACCATTTTAACTCTTTATTGGTGTGCCATTCATAAAAGAAAAAATACACGCATACAATAACAGAAAAGAGTGTGATTAATCCGCATACGAGCAGAATGATTTGCCATATAGTCATTTCATTATTTCTTTTTGTTTACCACATTATCAAAATGCTCACTCACATCAAACACCCATTCAGGAAGTTTCACAAGTGCATCATCATAGATTCAGTATCTGACTGCAAATATACGATATAATTCTAAAAAGACCATGACCTATATGTTTAATTTCATTTTCACAAGCCTTGCGGTCATTTCAGTCATTATATAAAAAAGCAAATCAACGTCTTTATTTTTGTTACATTACTATAGTTTCTTTCCTCAGTTGTGTGAATGTATGTAATACCCTAAGGCGCTCTATTTAAAACGGGACATCTGTATCTGTATCCGAATCAGTTTCTGGAAACATAGAACTGTCTATGATTCCAAGTGAATAAAAGGGTTTCCATAAGTTCGGATTGTTCCGTAACATGGCTTTTATTTTCTCATGACTATCCTCCTCGCTTAACTCTTCATCTGCTGGTATTCTGGAAGGAACAACTTCCCATGACTCATAAAAAAGCGGATTTATAACGTCAGGTTTTATATAGGGTATATTCTCTTTACGGACTAAAGGCATTCGGATCTCACTGCCATATTCCTTGCGTTTTTGTGGCTGAAGCATAATCCTCCATCGTCTGTTTAACCATGTTTGTTTCTGAAAAGTCTCATATTCAAGCATATAGCGGAATTTGTCAGGAAAAATGTCGATGAGAACTGACAGGAATTTTCTGCCTGTCACATCCGGATTCGATGGTGTGAGTGGCCCTACAATATCAGAAAATTTGGCTTTGACGCTATCACACCAAGTACAGAAGTCTTTTACTGTATCCTTCAATCCCATAAGGCATAGATAAACTAGGACTTCTTTGAAATTGTCATTCTTGTAGATTAAGAATTCTGGACATCTGAACCAATAAGACATTGTCAAATCATGTCCTGTTTCGTCTATCATAATCTCTCCTAATCTTGTCTCAATTCGTTCATTGTTGGCCAGATGTGCATAAATAGCGACGCTGACCATCCGGTATAGCAGTTCCTTTGCTTCATCTTCTGCAATTGGATGTCTCGTCATGGAAACTGCCTCCAAATACTGTGCGATGGTGATATTTGACTTAAACTTGTCCCTAACAGGGAAGAACCATTCTTCTTGTCCCAGACGTTTGCAGAGGTAATAATAATTGTAAGGAGTAGAAAGGGCATCCAAATTCTTTACGAGAAACTCTTTGGGGAAGAAACGAGTAATCAACCATCCACATTCTTCGTCATGGAATTCATTCCAAGCCCGTTTCACTACGTCTACAAATGATTCGTCCCATAATCCATATAGTTTTCTATATGCAAATCTACGGTCGCTCAAACTCAGAAACAAGAAAGCCTTCACAATCTTTACCTGCTGAGAATAAGAATAGTAGTAGAAACCACCCGTAAGGATGTCCTTTGCATAACGCACCTTTCCACGCCTCCTTTCAACAGCCCATTTTAGAAGAGTGTCAAAACTCTCCCGCTTCTTGTGCTCAGTTCTATTATAACCCGGTCCATAAGGCTTTTGGTATTCTCTACCTTCAACCATGAACTGCTCAATATACTTATTGTCAATATTCATATCTATATTGCATTCGCAAACGTAAAAACTCATCCAATTATACTTTCACTCTCATCATTATGCTTATCCTTATTCTTAAGAACAGCCTCTTTACTTGTGTTTGCATAGCAATATACACATAAATGGCGACAAGTATTGTACATACCTATATCTTTACTGACCATGAAACCGCAAATCATGCGCAGCCTTTCATTCTTCATACACTTTACTTCTATTGCTCTCATTTCTTTACACCATACCACATCTATAAAATACTATTATACCAATAATAATAAGTAAAACGATGATAACAAATGATAAAATCATGTTTTGTTTTCTGAGAGCTTCGAATTCGATATTGATATGGGCTTCTTGATCTTCTAAACGCTTTATTATACTATCAAAATGTATTTTCTCACTATCCTTTAAATCATTAAGTGAAGTCAAAATCTGTCCTAAATGGTTCGAGATGGATACAACCTCTACATACAAATTGTTAATGTTATGATGTATAGATTTAAGAGTAGAGTCAATAGAATTTGAGCGGTTATTAATAGTACTTAATATAGTCTGAGATTTGGCTTCCACCATATCGTAGACAGAAGTTATTTGTGCCGAAAGAGCGTTGATTTGTTCTGTTATTACTCTAACTGCAGACTTGATTTCCTCAATAATGGTTACGGAGATGTTTCCCAGAAATTTTTCTTTAATCTCTGCCAATTGAGAAATCATTGTTCGAGTATTTTGAACAATAAAACTTAATTCTTCTGCATAATGCCGAACATCTTCTTTTAGTTCTGCATAGGCTTCTACAGTTTTTTCAACTTGTTCTCGAGCAGATTCAATTTTTTTCAAATTCTGCCTGAGTTGTTCTAATAACTCATTGATTACTTGCTCATCCATTTTTATATATTTTTTAGTTCGTATATAATGTTGTGAAATCATTTATAGCATTATTTGTCAATCGGAGTTTTATCAATGCTTTTGTGGTATTAACATACTCTTTAATCACCTCGTCTTGAGTATTTCTCAATAAAACATCATTAAACAAATCAATTAGTCTCAGCAAAGAAACTGGATTATGTTTATTATCAGTTTCAAAAATCTTTTCAAACCCTTCAGACGAATAACCAACTTTAAATTCTTCAATAAGAGTCGAATTATTACCCACGCCTAAAAATGCTAGGCAATAAGAACGAAGAAGGAAAAGAATAGCATTTGCAGGGTCATCTTTAGCTTGGGCTCGTAGTATAATAAGCACAGCACCATATAGATGCTTAACATTATCCATCACCGTTCCAGAAGAATCCCTATCCATTACACGAATGTACTTCAATATTAAAGCTAGACTCGGATTATTCTTTATGTCTTGTTTCAAAGAGTAGCAAACGTCGTTGATTTCATATTTATCTCTTGCGTATTTTGAGTTAAAATATAGATGAATAAATTGCTTTAGCCATTCATCTCCATTTCTTATGCCATCAATGCATGCCTCACGCATATCTTCAATCGCCCTTCTGCGCTTGACTTCTAAATTTTCATACACAAAATCTGCGAGATAGCCTAAGCATTTATCTGGTTCCGTATTTCCTCTATGCCGCATCGCTTCTGCAACCTTATGCAATGATTGGTCAGCAGAATAGTATTTCTCAAAAAATGAACGCAAACTATCATAGTAAGCTCCGTCTGGGCGTTTAACGACTTTAAGTGTGTAATAATGATTAACATAATCTATTGTAACATCATCTACCAAACCTATACAGCACATACGATAGATTGCCTTGTCAGTATCATCTTTATCTCTTCTTTTGCAAAATGCCTTGTTTAATGGCCATAATTCAGGTGAACTATGGTATAATCTCCAATTGTCATCTCGCGTTATTTTGCTGATTTCTTGAAGCAGTTCACCAAAACTATTAATTTTGTATAGATTAACTCTAGCAAATGGATTCGCTGGTAATTGGTTCCAACCAAACTGTCGTGCAAGATTATTGGCCTCCCTCACTATTTCATTGTAATATTGCTGTCCGTTTTGTTGGTATTGATTTTCCCAAGAGACTATTACATAAGAATAATCCTTGTTATTAAGTCCACTTAATGCGCCATATACTCCTGCCGCATTGTTGGCAGGTACATTATTGACATTCAAGATGTTATATGTCAGTTCTGCAAGAATAACCTTCTCCTTGAAAGAACCTCTAAATGAATTGGTATGGAAAAACATTTCTATGCTTTTGTCAACATTCTGCTTGAATGGTGCAAAAGAATCCTCTAATTGTTGCGCTTGGGTATTTGTAAGATTATACTGTAAGCATAACCCTTTGAAATCAGTCGTTAAGACAAAATGATCTTTGTAGTTATTCAGCCATGGATACGGATTGTTTATTCCCAATGCATCAGCAATATTCTCAACAGACAATTCTATATAATCTGATGATTCATATATTAGATAAGATATTGACACTTTCTTATCGCGACCTGCACGTCCTGCTTCCTGAACAAAACTTTCAATTGATGAAGGGTGATTTATATTGATTGTAAACCTAACATTGGGTTTGTCTATACCCATGCCAAACGCTTTTGTTGCAACCATAATGTTTTGTTCGTTTTTCTTAAACGCTTCCATGTCACCAGTTGGATTATCACCACCAATAAAAGTTCCAACCACATAATCTGTAGAAAGACCCGAAATAAATGTTGCTATTCCAGGAACTATTTTCCAAGGAGTAACTAAGTCGTGAACTCCCAACATGCCAGTTCTATGGGGACAGAATATTATGCCTGCATTTTCAAACAAACCATTTCCAGTCTTCTGATAGAAAATCTGTGGAGAAAAATTCGTTATGTAGGTCGTACGATTTCTTTTTTTCTTATTTGCGAGTTCAGTTTCATTCAATTGATTTATATCGTATGGAATATGCAGGCATAATTCCATTAGTTCAAGACGTTTTGCTTCTGCAACATGGTTTCTCATTCCTCGTTCATTCAAACTAACGACATAAGAGGAATTCCTTAGCTTGAATTGTGAGAAATCTGCCTTTACTTCCACGATGCGATAAGTCAGTTCTTCTCTCTCGCTCATTTCTGGTCTAACAATAGCATCGCTATCCAATGACATCTGACCACCTAAGGTTAATTCACGTTCCACATCTGCGAGGACATCGAAAGATGCAGTAGCTGTTAGTCCTATGATTGATATGTTACTACCCGAACTTGTTTCCATGAATCGTGTCATATTTCGACCTAATTGTAAATAGGCAGGACGGAAATCATGACCCCATTCTGACACAGTGTGTACTTCATCTATTACACCGTATGCGAAATACACATTATTTCTTCGTGTCATTTTCAGAAGTTCCTCACGGAAATCCTCCATCATGAATCTCTCTGGAGAAAGGAACATAAACTGGAGCTCGCCATTTTGAAGCCGTCCAAGATGGAAAGTCTTTTCTTCTCTCTCTTGAGTAGAATTAATACAAGCAGACACGTCTATCCTCTGTTTGACAAGACCTTCATATTGGTCAACCATCAATGATACTAGCGGATCAACAATAATTGTCACTCCTGGTTGTAGCATCGCTGCAAGTTGATATGTCAAGGATTTCCCCCCCCCTGTTGGAAGCAAGCCAATTGTCGTTTTGTTCGACAATGCCCTGCTTAAAATAGGGAGTTGTCCTTCCCTAAAATGTTGCTTGCGGAAGATGTTCTGCAAGAAATAGGTGAGCACTTCTTCACGCTCAGGAATCGTAATGTATTCACCCCTTGACGTTTTGTCCACCAATGGTTGGTATTCAATATTGTCTGCTGAGTATATTGTTCTTACGCCTTGGGAATAATGTGATGAACGAGCAACATAGTAGGTTTCACTCTTCAACGAAATCTCTCTAGCATCAATTTTGCTACGGACTAACATCGAAATGTCTATACAGACATCATAACTGGCATTATTTTCTTGACTAAGTCTGGGCTTTATGTCTCCATGAAGAGAAGAATGACAGAATTCTTCTGTAGAAACAACGGTTAAATTGATTTGTGGTAACCGATCTAACAATCCCTTTAGTTCGCAAAGATGATTATAAAGCTCAGACAAATCGTCAATGGCCATTTTAGCACAAGGAACATCCCGCTCAATAACTGCTATGTTCCAAGAACTTGCGGTTAAGTCCAATGCTCCTGTTATCATGGCCTCAACTAGAATCTTTTCAATACGTGCTACTGCAAATGGCGATAATACAAATTGCAGATAATCTGCCCATTCTCCCTCAACTTTCTTGTCGTAATTCTTCTTTAAAATGTTCAAGTATGAAGAATACTTTTTGTCATTTTCCCAATCACAAATAAATGAATCATCAGATATGGATGTTAAGGAATCCGTATTCCAACCCTGATTCTTTACCAATCTATCACGACGAGCATCCTTTATCTTACTCACCATGCTGGAATGGTATTGTTGTCCATTAATCTCAACAACAAAACCAATATGATTACTTCTACCCTCTGTTGTGTATGGTATTTCCAACGCGAAATCTACTCGTTGCTCTCTAGAGAATTTCTTATTGGGAATATCCACAATAGAAGATAAACTTCTTTGAGGCTCTAATAACTGAGCCAAATAGGTTTTGTTATCTTTAGGTAGGTACTCGTGAATGAAATCGGATTCAAATGAGCTTTCCAATATCCGTTCATTATAATTGCTGAGGCTGAATCTTGAATCTATCAGGTGAAGTGCTTCAAATAATTGTTCTGCTGAGCACAAATCTGTCTTTTCAAAGTGATATTCAACAGGGTTTTCCGCAGGCAGGTTAGAATAATTGAATTTTTCTGCAAATAGTTTCTCTATTAATAATGGGGCTCTTGTAGGCAACCCTCTGGATATAATATTGTTTAATACGGCAAGTATTCCCTCTATGTCCTCGATTTTAAGCTGATTTTTCCTGTTTTTGTCAAAAATAATATTACTATCATGTTCTAACACTTTGTTTGAAATAACATCAAAAGTAGAGATGGATGCCATTAACTCTTCTGCAATCTCTGCATAATCGGAATTATGTAATATATCGCTGACTGCATCTGTTACATAGCCGGCATAGAACTGCTGATGTTTTTTAGCCTCTGTAATACGTTTCTTAATTACTGCAATCTGATCAACACTCTCTATCTTGCTTGCAACAATTCTTAGAGAAATGGTCCATTCTTTACCCTCAATCCAACAACCTTTTTGTTTATCTATAGTTGCATATCTAATTTCTGGATTGAGCGCCTCAATAAACCAATCAACGCGTTTATATCCTTTATTCAAAGGCCCAACACATATAATATAGTTACCACCCTTTTGGGTTTTTTGGAACAGTTGAGTAAATGCAGCCAAGTCAAAAGCTGCAACATCGAGGATATTACTGAACAGATGCAACTTCCTGCATTTAAAACTATTAATGTCATCAGGTTGCAAGTCGTCAAACACTTTGTTGACGATTCGAATTTCAACGTTGTCGCATTCTTGATAGCATGACAATATGTCTTTAGCTCTTTCAACAGCTACTGCAGATGGCTCTATAAGATTGATCCTCTTAAAGTTGGGCTGTATATGATGCTTACGGAGGAAATCAAGCATGCATATAGTTGCTATCCCTTGCCCACATCCCCAATCATATATTTCAATGTCTTGTGAGAATAATTTCTCTAAATATGGAAGCATACTATTGAAAGCTTCATCAATCTTGGCCTTGTGCATAAGACCAAAACTGCGAAGATACATATTCATATGGGGCTCATCATCTAAAACCGCTGTTCCTCTAACAAGTTCCTCATGAAGTTTGTCTTGTTCACATCGGGGCAATCTATTTATACCATCAATCGCAATATCCCTGATTGAAGTAAAGGAAAGACGTTCTCCTAATTGATGTATCCTGTCCGAGAATTCTGACATATTACCTACCTGTTATAGTTTCAGATTCTTTGTTTTGCTTATTACGTTTCCAATTATCTATTGCCTGTTGCTTCGTTGCATTCGCATAACAATACTCACACAAATGAGGACAAGTATTATATTCTCCAATATCTTTGCTAACTATACACCCGCAAAAGAGTCGCTGGCCTTTGTCACGATTATCACCATGTGTGGCATACGTATTATTGGGAAGAATAATAGCATCAGCGGGAAGTGGATCAGGATTACCGAAGAGGTCGGATGTTGGCATTGGGAATGTCTTGACTTTAAGAAAGTCCATTAGTTTCTTGTCTTCGTAAGCGAATCTGATAATAAGTGCATCATCAACACAGTGGTTGTGCTCTATGCCAAACTGCTGTAAATCCACTTTTTCACCACAGGTAGCGAGAGTATAGCCCCATTTCTTATTCAATTTGGCAAGTCGCTCTGCCAACTCCAGCATCTGCGGCTCTGTCCATTCATGATATGGGATACGGTTCTTTTCAAGATTGGCTTTCACCTTTCGGTAACTCAGGATGTCAGCATAACTGAAAACAAGTTTCTCCGTATATCCCTGTAATTGATCTCCTATATGTTCTATCTTAGATAACAGAGAGTCAATAGAAATGTCATCTGTCAGTATCAGCGGATCAAAACGCCAGATAACACGCCCTTTGCCTAATTTGTCAACAAGTTGCTTGAAGGTGTCTATACGCTGCTGAATTGCTGGGACGCCTTGTTCCAATTTCTCTTTTTCGTAGTCGTTAAGCGTATATTGTATATAACAACCGATATTCTTTTCTTTCAAATAGTCAAGATGATTGAGTAAAGGACGAGGATTCTTTGACCAGAATACAATAAAGCGTGTGTCCCGATATGAAACATAGCTCTTTACTCCATTGAATGGATTTGTCCATGCAGAGTAGCCTATCTTCAGTCGGTGGAAAAACCATTCTGCATAGAAGGCCGGAATGTCGGTACTCCTACTTGCAGAGACAATCACAGGTGTTTGCATTGGGACGATTTCCCCATTTTCTCTTGGTAAGTTTGGCTTTGTTTTGATTGCCATATTTGTTTTCATAGATAATACTTTGCAAATATACAAATTATCAATTAAACTGTATCATTTCACAAAGATTTTTTTCAAAGCCTTCTTTTCCTTGAAATACATCCAGAGGTCGAGCAGCGGTTATGTTCTTTAATCTCGCAGTTTATATAAATGTTCAGTTGATTCATTGTTTATGTAGATTTATGTATGTTTGATCATTGTCTGCAAATATACAATTATTACTTAAACAGGCAATGCAGTGTAAGGCAAATTTCATTTTCACAAGGCTTGCGATTGTTTTTTCCTTGGATGGGTCGGAAAGAGTGGTTATTTTTGCGTGCAACAAATAAACATTACGACTATGAGAAAGATTATATTGACAGCGGCACTGATGTGCACGATGGCGGTGAACTGCAATGCGCAGTATTGGCAGGGACTGGAGTACCCTACAATGGACCTGTATGACACTAACCTGATGATAGCACACATTCAGGCAGTTAGGGAGACGGCAGCGCAAAGGCTGGAATATTACAGATATTTCAGCAATCTCGCTATCGACGCTTATAACAACGGGAGATGGAGTGACGTGATTGACAATGTCAACAATGCGTTTAGCACCGATTACGTCAACGGTGATTTGTATTTCATTCGGGGGTATGCTTACGAGCAACTGGGCTATACATCTTATGCGAAGAAGGACTATAAAAGGGGAAGAAAAGAAGGCAGTGACTTGGCTGCAAGGGCTCTGGAAGCACTGAAGGCGAGAATGAAAAAGAAATAATATTAATAACATTAAAACACCCAGCATCATGAAAAAAGCAATAATGACACTCGCGGCAATGGTTATTGCCATCACGGCAAACGCTCAGTACAACGTAGGGACATCTTCTCTCTATACTGACAGTTATGGGAACTCCATTAGCACTCATCGTGACAGGAACGGAATGACAACAGGGACATCCTCGTCGTACACCGACAGCTTCGGAAATACGATAACCACTCATCGCGACAGAAACGGACAGGTGATAGGTACGTCAAGCACTTACACCGACAGTTTCGGAAACATTATGACCACACATAGGGACAAGAACGGGCAAGTGACAGGTACTGCCAGTAGTCAAACCGATAGTTTTGGCAACACCTCTACAACCTATTCCGACTATAACGGCAGGAACACAGGTTCTTCGAATACTTACACAGACAGTTTCGGAAACACGTCAACGACTTACCGAGACAATCATGGACAAAGCATCGGG
>JAEEGL015997461.1_pt1 | contig 11211 bp, 7 predicted proteins | sample 9134231 | NCBI WGS metagenome assembly JAEEGL01 (sample SAMN16246548, study PRJNA631951) | gut metagenome | biome: gut microbiome; feature: rumen; material: fiber-attached | host: Bos | place: Iran: Karaj | collected 2018-10
ATCAGGGCAACTACATCCAGCAGGATGGCACCGAGACTACCATCAATACCAAGGGACAGAAGGGTGGTTGCGGCATGGCTGTATGGTTCGACGGCCATCTGTCGCGCCAACTCATCGAGGACAATATCATCCAGAGTCCCAAATACGGACGTACCTTCACCATGTACCGTTACAGCGAGACCTTTATCAATGGCACTAAGTCCAATCCTTCGTGGTATGGCGACCTGGTAGGCGACTGGCGCGAAGAGGTGGTAGTGCCCGATGCCACGCGTTTGCAGGACATCAAGATTTTTTCTACCTGGTATCCCACCACCCATAAGTTCCCTTGGCTCATGACCGACCACTGTTATTGGCTGAGTTGTCTGAATCAGAACATTGGCTACAACCAGCCCACGCATACCGGCTACTACTTAGGCAGCGACCTGAAGAGCGATGCCGATGCTTGGGCTGAGGCGGAGAAGATACAGAATAAAGGTGTTACGACGGGCATTGGTGAGGTAAGAGGGAAGAAGGAAGAAGGAAGAGGGAAGAAGGAAGAGAGAATAGGTTATATCTTCGACCTGCAAGGCCGTCGCGTACAGGTTGCGAAGCGCGGATTATATATCCGAGACGGAAAGCAAGTCGTGGTCAGGTCAAAATAGGGTTGTCGCGGGTTATTTCTTTGGATTTTTTCGAATTTGGCCTAATTTTTTCTTTGGATTTTTTCGATTTTAACCGAATTATTTGTTTGGATTATTTTTTTTTCGTATCTTTGCAGCCTGAATTAAACGATACAAATACGCTTTCGAAATGTATTACGAGCGAATCATAGATCAGTATTTGAGTGAGTGGGCTGCCCGTCCAACCCGTAAACCCATGTTGCTTCGAGGTGCCCGACAGGTAGGAAAATCTACCGCCGTTAGGCATCTGGGTGAACAATTTAAATACTTCGTCGAAATTAATTTGGAGAAGCAGTCCGACTACAAGGCACTGTTTCTGCAAAACCTTGACGTGAAGCGTATTGTGCCTCAGATGGCTGCTATGCATGGCACGCCCATCGTTCCCGGTCAGACGCTCTTGTTTATCGACGAGATTCAGGATTGCCAAGAGGCCATGATGGCCCTGAGATACTTTAAAGAAGACATGCCCGAGCTGCATGTCGTTGCAGCAGGCTCGCTATTGGAGTTCGTGCTGGATGACATTCCGACATTCGGCGTGGGCAGAATTCATTCGATGTATATGTACCCCATGACTTTCGATGAATTTCTCCTTGCCAATAACGAAAGGCTCCTGATGGAAGCCCGAAATCAGGCTTCGCCCGCATCCTCGTTGCCAACACCACTCCATGACAAGCTGACCTCTCTGTTGCGCACTTTCATGCTGGTGGGAGGAATGCCTGAGTCGGTTGTAAAGTGGGTGGAGACTCACGACTACCTGCAGTGCCAGGAAGTGCAGGACGATCTCATCATCGGTTATGAAGCCGACTTCTCGAAATACAAGAAAAAGATAGATCCGCAGCTGCTGAGGATGACCATGAGGAGTGCGGCACAACAGGTTACAAAGAAGTTTATGTATTCTCAGGTGCCTGGCGAGTATAAGACAGCTGAAGTGAAGAAAGCCCTCGAACTGCTCATCAAGGCTAACATCATCGTCCCCGTCACCCACACTAATTCCAGCGGACTTCCTTTAGGCGATGGAAAGGATGATGGTATTCGTAAGATGCTGGTGCTGGATACTGGTCTGATGCTGAGACTGCTGAATATGACAATGGGTGACATCACGGAACTGACAACGCACATTCTCACAGCGACGGCTGCCGATTTGGTGAACAAAGGCCCGATGGCAGAGATGCTGGCCGGCCTCGAACTTCTCCACTATCGCACACCCAATCTGCGACATGAGCTGTTTTATTGGCAGCGGCAGGCAAAGAACGCTACCGCTGAGGTGGATTACGTCCTGCCCAACGAGACAACTATCCTGCCGTTCGAAGTGAAGGCTGGCGTTCAAGGGGGCATGAAAAGCCTTTGGGACTATATGCGTGAAAGGAAACTCTCGCAGGCCATCCGCTGTTCTTTGGAGAATTTCGGTGAGTTCGACTATATCGATGACAAGGCTGGCAATGCTGTCAGGCATGTCCGCATCTTCCCGCTATATGCCATCCGCGTTTTCTCCAAATTACCAAAGTTTTTTGAAAAAAACGCGAAAGTTTTTGGCGATTACAAATATTATGTGTAATTTTGCAGCCTATCTACTAGTTTATAGTGTTTCTAATAATTATAATTTACTAAACAAAAAAAGTATGAAAATCAAACAATTACTAACAAAAACGCTCCTTTTGGCAGTCTGCTTGTTGACAGGAGCAAGTAATGCGTGGGCAACAGATGTGCCCTACTCAATTGGTTCCGACGGATGTGCTTATCGTGCCGAGTATTCCGACCCTTACACAGTAAAGAATGGGGAAACACTCCACATCACATTTACTAACAACAATTATGGTACTAGTACTGTATGGAACAACTACGTGATTGAGGCTACATCTGCAGTTGATAAGCACGATGTCGTTTATTTTGATCTGCGTGGTGACAACTATGCTTTTGATGCTGGTACGTTTGTACAGAACTACAATGGCAACTTCCTAAGTGACCTTAATGGAGCTACTGTAGATAACTATATTACTTATGCTGGTGGTGTTATCACTGTAAATCAGATTTTTACAAAATCGGAGGTTACAACTTATAATCGAGTCTATACTTATACTGTAGCTGGATCCCCGAAATCAGTTATTATTTATGTGACAGAAGAGGCTGCACAGGTAACTATCACAAATGTAGAGACTTCAAAGTGGTCAACAGTATGGAGCACTGATTTCTCTTCTGCTCCTTCAGGAATGAGTTACTCTATATCAAAAGGTGCGTGTGATATCGATAATGGTTATCTTCGTTACTATTCTAATGATGGTAGTGGTGATCGCACTACAACAGCATCATTTACGGATGCTGCTTTCAGTGTAGATACAGATTGGATGATGGAATTGGACTGGAACTGTGGTAGTGCAAATACAAATACTTCGAGTGCAACATTCGCTACAGACCAAGGTACAGCATTCTCTATGGAATGGGTAAAGTCGGGGAGCGTAGTTACTGTTAAAAATGCAAGTGGAGCAGAAATTACAACAACTCTTCCTCATGAAGGTTACAATAAAGGTACAACCACCTCTTTCTCACATTTCAAAATTAAAGGAGTAAAAGATGATGGTATATATCTTACTATTACTAAAGCAGGAGTTGTATATGTAAATAATGTAAAAGTTTCCTCTACTTACGGCTACCCAGTATCTTTCAATGGAGTAGCTGCAAAAAATGTTGGTTCAATATTCCTTGATAACATCTATTTCCAAACTCCTGCCGTCGCAGGTTTTGTCGCTACTCCTACATCTACAATTACGGGTGCATCTGGAACAAGTCGTAAGTTTACTTTGAGCTGTTTGACTGATGGTGCAACTATCTATTATGCAACATCTGACCTTGAAAAAGGCGCTGCTGGTTGGAATACTTATGCAGGTGAAGTGACAACTGATGCAACAACAATTTATGCTTATGCAGAAGATGATGATGACAACACATCAGATAAGATGAACTTTGCAACTGGTGCAGGCACAACTGTAAACCTTGCAGATGCTATTGTTACTCACTCTAACAATGGTGTATATACAATCGCAAGTGATCAATCAGCTGTTTTAGGAACACCTACTGCAACTATTCACTATCAGATAGATGGCGGATCTGAACAGACCTCTACCAATGCTTCTGTAAATGTAAATATTGATGCAGATGGTACACTTACCTACTGGCTTACGGCTGAAGGTTATGGGTCAACAGCCCCTGCTGACGAGACGGTGTATGCTGCTGTGGGGTATGCTGCCACAACAACTTTGAATTTCTGCACTAGTAGTTCTAATAAGTGGGCTTACGGCAACGTCCAAAATTATGATATGTCAACAATTATAGTTGCGACCGATAATACTGATCGTACTTACTATAAATATTTGGATGAGAGCAGTAATGTCATCGGTGATGGCTTGTTAGCAGTTTCAGCAGAAAATGAAGGGTCGAGCTGGCGTATTGACCAAAATTATGGTGGCGTACACCCATATAACAAGACGGAGTATGTTGTTCTGTTAGGTATGGAGGCTGGTCAGTTGATTCAGATTGCAGCATCCTCAGCACCAAGCAGTACATCTAACCTTACGGCTGTTCCTGCTGCCACATACACTGGAACATATACCTATACAGCTACTGCCGATGGCGAGGTGATTTTCTCATTTGCAAAGAATGTGGTACTCAAGACCATCAAGCTTTGTAAAACTACTGTTCCTGCCGCCATTTGTACAACAAGTTATACCACATTTGCAAGCTCATATCCTCTGAATATTGGCGGTATGACTGCAAGCACGGGAACTGTTAAAGCTTACTATGTAACAGCTTCGGATGTGAAGAGTTCTTCTGTTGCATTGACAGAAGTTACTGGTAATGTCGCCGCAGGAACTGGTCTGATTCTGGAGGGTACAGCTGGTGCTACTATTACAATTCCTGTTGTTGCATCTGGCACTGACTACACGGCAACAAATATGCTTGTTGGATGTACTGCAAATACAAACATTACAGCTTCAACTTCTAACTATGAGAATTTCTATGTATTATCTGCTACTGAAGCTGCATTCAAGAAAATCAAGAATTGGGTAGATACTCCAAACACACTGACAATACCAGCAGGTAAGGCTTATCTTGATACGACAAATGCTGACGTAAAGGGTGCTCCCAGTCTGACCTTCGATCTCGGTGGTGAGCTAACGGGCATTGCAGATGTAAAAGGTAAGATGGAAGAGGTAAGATGTGATATCTTCGACCTGCAAGGTCGCAAGGTTGCTCAGCCTCAGAAGGGTCTCTACATCCAGAATGGACGCAAGGTTATTCTGAAGTAAGATGTTAGATGTAAGAAGTAAGATGTGAAACATATAAATGCATAAATAATTATGAAGAAAATATATATAAGCCCAGAAATGGACGTGATTGAGTTAAAGCATCAGCAGACGCTGTTAGCAGGCTCAGCAGTATTTACAGTCTCTAATGATGAAATTCCTGCTGCGGATGTAGACGCACCCATCTTCAATGAGGGTGATTTGGATATCTTTGCAGAGTAACCCAACGTTCACTTATAAACAAAAATATTGCCAGTTCCACGTGAGCTGGCAATATTTTTTCATAGTATTTTTATACCTATGTCGCGGATTTCACATACTCTACCCAAGGTGTACCCAAGGTGTACCCAAGGTATAGCCAAGGTGTACCCAAGGTGTAGCCAAGGTCAAAAAGCTGATATTACCTTGGATAGAACCAGAGTACTGCCTGGATAAGGTGTAACAAAATAACAGCAGCTATATGCTTCACTTGAAGTTATAACTGCTGTTGCTACAATGTATAGGTACAACTACCTGTAGTTTATCGAATGCTTACGGCTCTTCTATAACCACATCTATTTCGTTCCAGTCAGTGAAGATACCTTCGTTGCTGAGAGAAACGCTGCCATTAACGTCATCATCACCTAACAGGCCTTTAAAAGATCCAGCCATTATACGTGAAGATGGCAATTTGACGACTGTCAATGTCGGATTAATATATTTCTTTTTCATTGTTATAATCTCTTTTATTTTACCAACTGACCATTTGCGTTAAACTTCATTCCCTGCTTGAAGATAATGAGCTTACCATCCTCAATGAACTTGCCCACCTTAGCAGCCTTCACTTCTGCCTTAGCTTCGTTGATTCCAGTTACGTCATCTGCAAAGACAACATTCATAGCGTGAGCAGAAGATGCACCGCCACTTACCTTCAGGAAAGCCTTACCAGCAGCTATTGAACCACTAACGACGGGATTAAACTGAACATTTGTTCCTTCATCAACAGATGTCAACACATACAGGGTATATCCATTGTATGCATTCCATGCAGTTGCTTCTGTTGCTGAGCCCTTAAGATGACCCTGAGCCGTCGAAGAGCTTGCAATCACAGGAATACTATAAGTATTTGCAGCACCCTTCAACACGACTCCAGTATTTGCTGGAACATTGTCAACTGGTGTCAGCGTAACCATATTCTCAGAACATGTAGCGGTGTAAGCTGTCAAGCCTTCAACTCCTGAGAAATTAAGCGCATAAGGCGTGTAAAGTGTTGCCCAACCAGCAGAAGTGATTGTCTTGGAAACAGAGGTTACAACCTTATTTGTCAGAACCACATCATCAAGGTTTAATCTTGAAGCCCCACGGGGCGAGTTCCAGCACAGTCCTCTGAGATTACCGATGGCTGATGTATTCAGATTTTCTACTACTTTTTCTAATAATGTCGTATTCCCGTCATAACTTGTAATCTTTACATAGATGGTGGCAGTATTATTTACAGCATCTATCTTAGTAGCTCTGATTAAAAATTTATACCATGTGCCACTTGCAAGCGTCAACTCCTCATCATACGCTGTCGCTCCGATTGTGGGCTTATATACCACACTACCTTGATCTGTAGCCTTCAAGGCAAATAAAGCATTTGTAACATCGTCATTTGCTGTTTCAACTTTTCCGGTACTTGTTCCTGTAATATAGAATTTATTGGGAGAATTATTTGCTCCAGGATTTAAAGCGGCAGAGAAAGTAAGGGTCCAGTTGTCAGCAATCAAACTTGATTCTACATCAAAATCCCAACGCTGATTACGACTTGCCCCACCATCTGGATAATAGAAATCAAAATACTTGGTAGCATTTGGTGAAGTTCCCTGCACAATGGTTACCACATTCTTCGAATTCTTAGATTGGAAAGTCCATCCATTAGCCTGCATCGTACTTGTAATATCACCAACAGCATAACTTTCATAGTTTTCCGACAGGAGTGTTCTGGTTTGTTGTATTTCCTTATCTGCTCCTTCAAAGAACAGTACGAGTTCGCCATGATAGAAGTACAACTCTCCTGCTCCTGCATTTTCAAGCACAATAGAGCCGATAGGAGTTTCACTACTCTCGCTTACTGTTTCACCATCTATGTTGAGAGCCGTAAGTGTTCCAAGAGTATATTTTCTTCCATGTCCAAGGCTGGAGTTTGCCACAATCTCTATCACAGGCTTCAGGTATTCCGGGCCATAGTTTTCCCATGCTTCGCCACTTCGGGTGCGCAGATTCAAAACTCCAATATTCACTCGGTCTGACAGGCTGTTGGCAGGATCAATCTGGAATACCATTCTCGACCCTTCATGCATATTCAGCGTACTGATGTTTGCGGTAGCATAGCTTGCCACCGAAGCATCAGTAACACCTGCTGCTGACGGATAGAATGTTGAGCCATACTCCATCGTGAGCGAGTTGCTGATGGTTGGTGCACCATATAGTTTAGTATGACGGTTCATCCATACAGGGCTACTACTGAGCGTTCCACTGAAAGCCAGAGAACCTGCCCACACATCAGTATTACCAGTATATGTCTCCGTCACATCGGGAAGCACCAATATGCCGTCACCTTGCTTCACCAGCTTTGTACTGCCGGCAAAGGCATTGCCCGTAAATGTGTGGGTATAAGTCGTGGTTTCTATTGAAGGCAGGTTGGTGGCACCTACGCTGCCGTCCGTCTTCACCTTTGTACCTGTTGTGCCGTTCTCGTCAGTTCCCTGCACCCATGATGGCGTATTTACATAAACCGCACTTGGTGCTGCGCCTTCTCCTACAGAGACTGTCATATTGTTGGTTTCACAAAGCATGACTGGGGTCGTATTTGCTGAGGTGATGCTACCTCCGTTGGCTATTTCCGTACGTCCGCTATTGGTCAATGCCGGTGGAGCCTGAGTAATGCCCTCCATCTCTCCCACGAAGAAACTGGGGTGGGGCGGCTGGTTATAGGCCATCATCTGCCATACCATAGCCTGACGATACTGGTGGTCGAACCACAAACATGGCATGCTGTAATCGGTAGCCAAGCCCGTCGTATAGACGCGCAGGTTAGAACCGCAACGTACTATAATCTCCTCGCGCCAGTCGCCAATGATGTCGCCTTGGAAGCAAGGGTTGTTCTTCGAGTCATTGTTCATGTTACAACCATCCGAATTAAACAGACGTCCGCTCTCATAGTCATAGACCGCAGCCTCTCTTGCCTCTCCCGGGCTGTCAAGTATCTCGTCGCGCAAGTCGCCATCCCAGAAAATGCGGAAGTTCAGATGACTCCAATATAAGGCATTGCCATTACTCTCGTCTGCAGTAGCTTTTGCCACCACCTCAACATCTTTTACTGATGATATAAGTCCCGAGCCCACCGAACGTCCCAGACATCCTGGATATGAGTTGGAGAAATTTCCCATCATACAACGTCCGTCGTCACCAGATTTTCCGTTACCATTAGGATTAGTGTGCTTGAAATATACCTCGCTGGTTGTGGCATTACGATAGTTGCTGCCCCAATAAGGATTTTCTTCCAGACACCCGAAGAACTCAAGCCCTTTTCGGTAGGGGTCAAAGTCACCCACATGCTGTGCATCACCATGTCCATAGCCTGACGTAGAGAGTCCCTTGCCATTGTCGTCAATGACCATCGAACCATAGACTATCTCGTCGCGACCGTCCTCGTCAACGTCGGCTATCACATAATTGTGGTAGCCGTTGCCATACCAGGGACTGCTTGAGTCATTACAGTTCCACGTCCAGCGCTCGCTCCACTGGTGTTTGACAGGGTTCAGGTCCATGGCTATCATCTTGTGGCGCGTATAAATACCTCTCCCCAAGAAAAGGCTCGCCTTGCGGCCGTCTAAGACCGGTGCACCCATGAAGTATTTCGACGAGCGGTGACCGTAGTCATCGCCCCACGCCTTCTTGAGACTGGTCTCGCCGCTCTCAAAGCGTTTCAGCGGGAAATCCGTCATCTGGTAGAGGGCTCCCGTCTGGCCGTTCAAATATAATAGGTATTCCGCGCCCGTATGCGTCCACGCGTATTGGCCATCGTCGGTGTCAAAGGTATTACGAGTATTCACCGTCATGTCGCCGATGGTGTACAGCGGCGTCTGTCCGTCCGCATCGTAAACTATCATGTTGTCGGCACCGCGTAGCACCACCTCGGCCTTGCCGTCCTCGTCCCAGTCGTAGGCGATGATATTGATTTCCGTCGAGTTCATGCTGACCATGTTTGGTCCGCAGTCTATGCGCCACATCAGCGTGGCGGTTCCCGTTTGCCAGTTCACGTCATAGGCGTCGAGCATTACGAACTGCGTCGAACTGGCGGGATAGAGTTTGCCGGTCTCACTGGTCGAAGCATCAACCGTATTCAGTCGCTTGACTATGATTTCCAGCTCGCCATCGCCGTCCAAGTCGGCCATCTCAGCGTCGTTGGGCTGATAGTTAGCGGTCACGTCCGCACCGTTGCGGTCATAAACTTTAGCCAGTGCGATATCCAGATAGCCTGTCGGCGTACGTGAGTCCCCCAACTTATAGACATACTGCGTCCAGGGCGTCACAGCATCACACTTCGACTGTTCTACGCCTTTCACGACGGCAGCCACCTGATACTGCGTCGTCGAGGGCGCACTCTTCGCATCGTTATAGCATGTCGTAGTCAGGTTCGACGCCAACATGGTACCGTCCTTATACAGGTTGTACGTCACGTCGTAATACTCGTCGGCCAGTCGGCGCCACGTCACCATGTTCGACGTGCTACCACCGGTAGACCCCGTGGGGATAGCCACCAGGCCGCGTCCCAGCTGGTCGGTATGTCGCTGTGCCTGCATACCGACGCTTATCAGGGCCGTCATGGCCAGTAATAACATTTTCTTCATCATCTTCTTTGTTTTAGTATTCTGCGTGCAAAGTTACGAATTATTATTTAAAATCAGGGGAACGGGATGCTTTTTCCCGGTTTACATGTATTGACATGCTAAAAGAACTGGATAGGCTTAGAGAGTTTGCGTTTCTCGGCCATCTCTTCTTTCATACGGCTGATGGCAGTTTTGAAGAAGAAAGCAATGAGATGTTCGTCAGTGCCTTCCGTGCGAATCTGCTTCAAGGCAGAGATGTAGGCAGAGCGGTCTTCCAGTTTGACTATCAGTAAGGGATGACCAGCACGCAACAGGATGAAATTTGATAGCAAACGTCCTGTTCTGCCATTACCATCGCGAAAGGGGTGCAGGTATTCGTAGTAGCCGTGCCATTTAGCAGCTACCACCAGAAGATGCTGACCATCATTGAGTGCCCTCTCCGTAGAGGCCATCAATTGGGGCACACGGGCTATCAGCGTTTCATGGTCGCCAAACACGGTATCGCCAGCAGCCATGTCTTCTGTGGTGTATTCGCCAGCAACGGCTCCTGGCGCCCTATAGCTTAGCGTATGCTCCGTTACCAAACGGTTTACCTCTTTTAATAGTGCCTCGTCAAACTGATTATCCAGATGGCTCACCATATAGTCGAAAGCTCGGAAGTGGTCGGCCATTTCTGTACATTCCAACAGTGAACGGCCTACAGGAATCATAGCCATACCTTGTTCGCGCAGAATACGGGTGTCATCCACCGTGAACGAGTTACCCTCAATGGCACAAGAGTGCGCAGAGAACAGAATCTCGTTGTATTCCATCCACTGCTCACGTCCCATCTTGTCGGCTACTAGCTGCTGATACTGCAGCCGAACAGACTCGTATTCCTTTATTTCTTTCTCGAACATCGCTGCAAAGATAGCCATTATCCTGTGAACCACCAAACGATTTCACATTTTTTTTATGACCAAAGCCACCATCAAAACCAGAGTGCACAGAAGGGGTTCTCCTGTGCACTCAAATACTCCGGCGTTATTTCTGAATAACCCGATGTTATTGTCCAATAAGGGCATGTTATTAAAAAGGCACAGGAGAGACTTACTCTCCTGTGCCGCAATAGTATGGTGTTAGAATCGCCACTCGTACCACTCATGTTCGGGAGCCATGGCCTCGCCATCAGCATCTTCACCATACATGTTTACAGATCCAGCCAGTAGCGTCTGCTGTGCCTTTACCTCTATAATCTCCATCTCTGGAGCAAAATATGTTTTCTTCATACGTTGGTTCCTCCTGCTTTTGACTTAATCTCAACTTTCTGACCATGCACAATGTAGAGACCCTTAGCAGGCTGAGCAGCCTTGCGACCCTGCAGGTCGAAGAAGTCACCTCTTGCCTCTGACCTCTTACCTC
>JAEEGL016791592.1_pt1 | contig 11211 bp, 12 predicted proteins | sample 9134231 | NCBI WGS metagenome assembly JAEEGL01 (sample SAMN16246548, study PRJNA631951) | gut metagenome | biome: gut microbiome; feature: rumen; material: fiber-attached | host: Bos | place: Iran: Karaj | collected 2018-10
ATCGTTATGATAATATTGAAGTGACATGTAATTTGTATAATCTTCCTCTTTTTAGTTTTAACAACTATGAAGACAATATAAACGCAATTAAAGATTTATGCAAAAAAAGCCTCTAAAAACCTATAAAGCACTACGTGAAGCTGTTAAACCAAGTTTAAAAGGAGGGTATGATGCGGTCGAATATTTGTGTTCTATTTGGAATAAAGTAAATGTAACATATGAGTATAGTAATTAATTTATTTGCAGGACCAGGAGTTGGTAAAAGTACAACAGCAGCAAAGGTGTTTGCTGAATTGAAAATGAGGGGAGTCAATTGTGAAATGGCTCTTGAATTTGCCAAAGATAAAGTATGGGAAGAATCATTTAAAACAATGGATGACCAGATTTATATTTTTGGTAAACAGTTCCATAAGATATGGAGATTGAAAAATAAGGTTGATGTGATAATATGTGATTCTCCATTACCTATTTCAATTGTATATGACAGGGAAAATAGTAAAACCTTTCATAAATTCATAATGGAACAATTTAATAAATTCCAAAATAAGAACTATTATATAATAAGGAGTACGGATTATCAAGAAAGCGGAAGGGTTCAGACAAAAGAAGAAGCTGAGAAAGTTGATAAGATTGTAGAGAATGTTCTTAATGTATTCAATATAGAGCATAAGAATGTTGAAATTGATGATGCAGCAGGAACTATTATAAACGATATTTTAGAAATTTTAAAAAAATAAATTATGAGTGAAATTATCAAAGATTTTAGAAAGTTTGCGTTTGACAAAACAAATGTAAGACCGTCAGTATTGGACGATACTATTAAGAAAACGGAAAATAGTATTATGCCATTTATTCTTGAGGAAAGAAAAATGAATGTTACTCAAATGGATGTTTTCAGTAGATTATTGTTCGATAGAATTATTTATTTTTCAGGTGTTGTTGATGATGAGTCTTGCAATACTGTAATTGCGCAGTTGCTTTATCTTTCTTCAACTGAAAATAGAGATATTAACATCTATATTAATAGCCCTGGTGGTTCAGTAGTTGATGGACTTGGAGTTATTGATACCATTAATTTCATTCCTTGTGACATTACAACAACTTGTGTAGGTATGGCAGCTTCTATGGGTGCTGTATTGCTTAGTTGTGGAGCAAAAGGTAAGAGACTTGTATTACCTCATAGTAGGGTAATGATACATCAAGTAAGCAGCGGTATGCAAGGTGTGTCAAAGGATTTGGAAATTGAGCTTGAACAAACTCTTAGATGCAAGAAAGATGTATATGAGATATTAGCAAATAATACAGGTAAATCATATGAACAAATAGAAAAGGACTGCGATAGAAACTTTTGGCTTGTAGGTAAAGAAGCCGTTGATTACGGACTTGCAGACAAAGTTCTTGGCAAAGCTAAAAATGTAGAATAAAGGCTGTTTTTTAAATAGCCTTTATTTTTTCCGGAACTTTGTTATATTTATTAAAAAATAATAATCTAGATTAAATATTTAAAACGACATGGCATGCGGATGTAAAAAAGGAGCAGCAGCTAAAGCGCCAGTTGCAGTTGCAAATGTAACTCCTAAAGCAACAGTTAATGTTCAGGAATCAAAACCTGAAAAGACTACAGGAAATAGAATAATTAAGAGAGTAATTAGATAAGTTATGATTGATGCACCAAAGACAACACTTTTAAACAAATTAGATGATTTAGATTTAGATTTTATTGAAGGAGAAAACGAATTGGAGTTTGAAATAGATGATTATTCATTCATAGTCACTTATTCTCTTTACCAAGATGAATTCTTCACAGAAGATGATGAAAATATCAAAGGTAACACTAAACTAGAGATTCTATCTATTAACGCATATGATAACGTTGAAAATGAAAACTATGATGTATTGATTGATGATGATATACAAAAGCTGTTTTCTGATTATTATTACAATAAAGTGTTAATGGATGATAATTTTGAGCCTTTAAGTGTTAATTTTGGTGAATTTTCTGATTTTGTTGACTAATTATTTTCTTTTTTCATTTATTTTTTGTACCTTTGCAAAAGAGATAAGGTTGACAAGGAGTTTCTTACCAATTCTCTGATACAAAGTCAGCAAACTCTTCTCTCAGAGAAAAAATGACTTGGTAGTACGTGACATTGACTCTGAGTAAATGGCTCTATGGCGTAATGGTAGCCGCGCCCGTCTCAAAAGCGGGTGTCGAGAGACGTGTTGGTTCGAGTCCGACTAGAGCTACAACCAACCTTGGCAAAAGGTGAAAACATAAACACGGAAAGCAACAGCAATGTTGATGGTGAATAAAGATAATTTCTGGACGAATGAGCCGTACGGGTTCGAATCCCGTTGCTACGGGCAATAGACAACCACATCTATCCGTAGTATGGTGGAATTGGTAGACACGGGAATGAAAATAAAAATGCTTTCCTAAAAAGATGCGCTTATGGTGTAATGGTAGCCACGCTAGTCTTAGGAACTAGTGCTGAAATATGCGTGTTGGTTCGAGTCCGACTAGGCGCACAATTTTTGAAAATAATTTAATATTTATATATAAGATGAATAATATAGTACGACAGCAACAACAGCAAGTTTAAGTCGTATCAACCATATGGGAACGGTTGATACAGATTTTGTATTGACTTTTCCAGACAAAAGTAATCATAAAAATAAAACAAGTTCCCATTAACAGAAGTGTTAATGGGTTTTTTATTGGGCTATGGTGTAATGGTAGCACAACAGTTTTTGGAGCTGTTTGTATCGGTTCGAATCCGGTTAGCCCAACAATATTATGAGTAAAGGAAGGAAATATAGCACCCCAAAACGTCATTGGAGAAAGATGCTGAAAAAGACAAAGAGACCTTGGTATGCAAGACAATCATGGAGAAAAACAACAGCTCATGTGATGGGAAAAAAACATAGCAAGTTTAAATGGCATTTCAGACAAAAGAAATGGTTCACTGACAGCCTTTTAAAAAGAATGTCAATGAGAAAGCCAATGTCTCATGATATATGGGGATGGGATTAAATTGGGATATGGTGTAATGGTAACACAACGGCCTCTGGAACCGTTATTGCAGGTTCGAATCCTGCTATCCCAACGTTATTTTAACATTTTTTAACCTTAAAGATTTGTTTCTTTAAGGTTTTTTTTGTATATTTGCTATAGAGTGTATTTTTCATACTTGCTGCATATTTATTCAAAATAACGATTTAAATTTGAAGTGATATGAAGTTTAAGTATTTTGTAGACACCGAAAATATTAGCCTAGAATACTCTGAGGATAGAGAGGTTAATGGTGAATTGCCATATAGGGTTACTTTATATGACAAATATGGCCATTTCGATAAGGAATTTTTTATCTCCAGCGAACAATTGAAAGATTTAGCTGAAGGGCTAAAAAATAACGAGTTAATTTAAAGCTTATGAATATATTAGTTTTTATTTTACAGGTATTTTTATACCTTGTTGGGTTAATACTTTTTTTCAGGCTTACAAGAAAGATTATTTTGGGACACGATGAATTTTTTGATGTTATATTTAGAATAATAAATAAATGTTATGGGAATATTAGACAATGTTTTTGTAAAAAAAGCTGTGAAGTCGATGGTGACAGAAGAACAGTTCAAGATGATAGAGAAGCTTACGACAGCAGTTCAGTCTGGGAAGATTAATCAGAATAAATTAAGAAGTGTTGCTAAGAAAGTTTCTAATTTATCAACTGATGAGATAAACAATTTGTTGGATTTAATTGATAAAAATATCTAGTTATGACTGCAACGACAGCGTTTATACGATATTTAAAGGATAATGGCTTATATGTAAGTTATTATCCTGTAATTAAGCAATCATATGATAATTTTAAAAAACAAGTAATTGGGTGTAGAGGTAAAGAATATTGGAATTTATACTTATATAGTCCATTGGCTGAACTTGATGAAAACGGTATGCCTAAAAATAGAGAAAACGTTATTATGTTGGATATGATGATAAGATATTGCTATTACAGATTCATTGATACGTGGTATGTAATACAGTGTTATAATCCACACCCAACTCCAATTAGTCAAGATTTACTTAGTAACTTATATAGGTATTCAATAAAAAATTTTAAGAGATACCAACTAACAACAATGATGCCTTTTGATAGGGCAGAAGGTAAAAGGAAATTTAATTTCGAATTTAAATAATGGGACAAATTCACGTAATCAATATTAAAAACGAAGATAAGTCATAAAATAATTTTTATTTTTTGTAAATAATAAGGCATTACTTAATATTTATATAAAAATAGAAAATATGAAATACAATACCTATACTTTTATTGATAAAGCAAAAGAAATTCACGGAAATAAATATGATTATTCGAAAACTGAATTTTTAAAAATGCATAGCAAAGTATGCATAATATGCCCAATTCATGGTGAATTTTGGCAAACTCCATATTCTCATTTAAAAGGAAGAGGGTGCGCTAGATGTAAAAATTTAGTAAATACTGAAATGTTTATAGAAAAGGCTAAAAAAATTCATGGAGATAGATATGATTATTCAAAAGCGGAATATAAAGATAATGATACACAGGTGTGTATAATATGCCCGGAACATGGTGAATTTTGGCAAACTCCACACCATCATTTGAAAGGATGCGGCTGTCAAAAATGTGCTAATATAATAAAGGGGAAAGCTTACAAAAAAATAAACAAAGAAAAACTTGCAGAAATAAAAAAACAAGCTTTTATAAAAGCAGCAAGGGCAAAATTTGGAGATTTGTATGATTACTCAAATATCAATTATATAGATAATACAACTGAAATAACTATATATAGCTATAAGTATGGAAAAGTTAAAATAACGCCGCAAGAACATCTTAGGCTCAAATATGGTTGCAGGCTTGAAAAAAGAAAAACAAGAAAATATACAAATGAAAAATTTATAGAAAAGGCTAGACAAATTCATGGCAATAAATATGATTATTCAAAAGTTGACTATGATGGTATGCTAAAAAAAGTGTGCATAATATGTCCAGAACATGGTGAATTTTGGCAAACTCCAAATGCGCATATACATTTAAGAGAAGGATGCCCAATATGTAATGAAAGTCATTTAGAAAGAGATATAAATGATTTACTGGTGAATTATTGCGTTGATTTTGAAAGGCAGTGTACAAGTTCACGTTTTAAATGGATAGGACTACAAAGATTAGATTTTTATTTACCTGTTAAAAATATAGTAATAGAATGCCAAGGAGAACAACATTATGATGAAAAATCTTTTTATCCATACAGAAATGCATATACATTAAAAAAACAAATAGAACTAGATTTAATAAAGAAAAATGTTTGTGAAAAAAATGGTATAAAAGTGATTTATTATGTTGATAATAAAAAAAATGTGTTGATTAAAAAAATAGATGATATATATAATGAAAACAATACATTCGATAAATTGGAAAAAATATGGGAACTATTAAAGTGATTAATATAAGTAAGGATAATGATTATTCATGTGATGAAGGATATTTCTATATAGGCCGTAGTAAGAAAATGTCATCACCACTTGGAAACCCATTTACTCATAATGGCAAAAGAACAAGTCTAGCAAAACTATCTTTTCCAACAGCAAAACAAGCAATAGATGCATACGAAATGTTCTTTGATAAAATGTATGGAACAAATGAAGATTTTACAAAAGCATTTGATGAAATATATGAATATTATAAAACAGGAAAAGATGTATACCTAGGATGTTTCTGTAAGCCAAATCCCTGTCATGGTGATGTGATAGCAAAAAAGCTACAACAAAAGTTAATAAAAGAAAAATTGGAAGAAAGAAAAAGAGAGGCTAAAAAATAGCCTCTCTTTTTTATTTTACAGGATGATTAAGTTCTCCTAAAATCCCATCAAACTCTTTTAATCTTGCGTTAAAATCCTCAACCAGTGCTTTCATTGCTTCCTGACTATAAACTCTTCCATTACTGTTCTTTAAATCAAAATTTGCTTTCATAGGCACAATTCTCGCATTAAAATAGAATGGGTTATCCTTCAGTGACTCAATAACCTTTATTTTTTCCTCACAGATGGTCTTAAAAGCCTCCGTATCAGCTTCAGATAGTTCAAACCACTCCCCTATAAGGTTTGATGATTTGAAGTGATTGTGGAGCATTTTTTCAAGCTTAAATGGATGTTCAGTCTCAAATGATTCTTTTATATATAGTTCTGAAGAATTACCAGTCTGAAGCTGTTTCAGTCTGTTCTCTATTTTCTTAGACCTTGTAGAGCCAATTTTATATTTTCCCTTGTTTTCTATCTCTCCAATTAAATAAACATATCCCATACATATAAAATATAGGATTTTTTATTATTTAAGCAAATAATTATATAAACCTTACAAAAGAGCACTAGAAATAGTGCTCTTTTTTATTTTACTTTAATATTTATTATAAAATAATTTAAGCAAGTCATTACTTGCTTTTCTTAATAATCTATTTAGATAAAATAAAATTATGGCAAAAGACAGAAAAAAGCTGCAACATATCCATAGCAGTATTGCGGATAAGCAGCCAACACCACAAACCCTTGAGGTTGGTGAAATTGCGGTCAACAATTCAAAAGACCAGGAATTCCTTTCCATTAAAAATACTGATGACAAAGTTGTTAGATTCTCTTCAGATGGTCAAATTATTAACTGGATTGAGAGAAAAGAGGTAATGCCTTACGTTGGTTACGTAAGAGGCGATGCAGGACCTTCTGCTACAAGTGGCGATACGCCTATAGCAGACGCAATGGGTTCTTATGGTATTTCTAATGATGACCTTCTTAATAACACATCAGAAATTGTTGTTAAACTTAATCAGGTTGCTGCATCTGCAACAACTAAACATGATAAGGTTAACGGCGCAAAGGATAGATATAACAAACTTGTTAACCCTACAACAGATAGTGGAGTAAATGATGGAGCTGGTTTTTTCATTGATATGTCTCGTTATGCAATGAGAGGCGGTAATCCTTCATTTAGTTCTTTGACCGTTACTGACAAGACTGACCTTTATGGAAATACATTAATTGCAAATGGTAGAAATACACATGGCACTGATGTAGGTAAATCTCTTACAATCACTACTGATAATGTAGATTCAAACAACAAAGTTTGGAGCGAAAATATCACAACCAAAACAGAAAAGATTACTTCAAGAGATACAACCGTAGGTACTGAGGTTCTTCATGTAAGCGGTACAACTACAGAAACACATGATTCAGGGGTTACAATTACTAACAATAGTACTGTTACCGAAACAACAAAGGGTAATGTAGTTGAAAACGTAAGTGGTACTACAACTATTAATCATAGTGGTACTACAACCACAAATGAAAGCGGCGATACAATATTCAATACAACTGGTTCTACAACAATTAATTCAACCGGAGCGGGTAGTGATGTAAATATCTATGCGAAGGATAGTATTTGTGAAAAAGCAGATAATGCAGCAGCATTTGTTGGTGCTGTAAAGACAAATATTGGTTTAGATTGTGATGGAGCAACAACAGCACAAACTCTTAATGTAAGGGCTAATACTGCTGATACCAGAGTAACAAGTGCTTATACAAATGTTACTTCTGCAACTACAGTTATTTCAACAGCTAATACAACTGTTACAAGCGCTAAAACAAATATAACAACAGCAACAACAACAATTGCAGTTGCCAATACTTCTGCTACAACAGCTACTTTAAGTGGCAACACATTAGATATAACAGCAGCTACAGTAGCAAGGCTTACAACACCAACATCTGAATTAACAGGCGATACATTAACTATTAATGAAAGCCAAAGCATTTCAGCTAAGACTCCTACAACTACTCTTAGTGGTACTAATTTGACTATAAATGAAGCAAATACAGTTATTAGTTCTTGTACAAAGGTTGATATTGTAACCGATGATTTAAATATCAAGCAATGTAATGCTGGTTCAGGTACTGCTGAATTTGATTTCTGTAGTGGATATACAGTAAATAGTAATAATATTACTCTCCAAGAATGTGATAATAACGGAGGTAAAATTGTCATTAAGGAAAATGCTACAGATATTAGTGGTAAAACTCTTACAATTCGTGAAAGTGGAGCAACTGATTTCAGTGGAGGTTCTTTAACTGCTGTTGTGGCTAGTGCTGCAACCGTAACAGTCAAAGGTGCTCTTACAGAGAATGTAACTGGAAATACAACAATTAATCATAGTGGAGCAACCAATTATAATTATACAGGCGCAACAACACTTAGTGGTTCTTCATTAGAAAGTACTACTACAGGAAATACTACATTTAATGTAAATGGAAATACTGCATTTAATACAACAGGTACAACAGATATTATTTCAACAGGTTCAACAAATATTGAAACAAACGGTAAGAACAATAAGGTTACTGTTCAGTCAACTGGAGAAGGTGGAGATGTTGAGGTATTTGCGGCTGATACACTTTGTACAAGTGGAGGAACTACAGCAGCATTTGTTGGTGCTGTAAAGACTAACATTGGTATGAATTGCGCTGATGGTGGTAACACGGAAACTTTAAATGTTAGAGGTACAACAACTTCTATTAGTGCAGGAACTATCACACAAACGACAAGTGGCGCAACAACAGTTAATGTAGGTGGCGCTCTTACAGAAAATGTAACTGGAAATACAACAATTAATCATAGTGGAGCAACCAATTACAATTATACAGGCGCAACAACACTTAGTGGTTCTTCATTGACAAGCACAACAACAGGAAACACAAATATCAATGCAAGTGCAAGCACTTGTATACAGTCAACAGTTAATTCTACTCTTGGAGCTACTGGCACAACAAATATTGGTACTGATTGCGCAGGAGAAGTAAATTCAAATTACGTTAATATATATGCTAAGAGTGGAATCACAGAGACAGCTAACACAGTAACTATTAGTGGAACAAGTAGCGTTGGCGTAAGTGGTGATACAGTTGGAATCAGTGGTAATACAACTAATATCAGCGGTGCTACAACGCTTGCTTTAAGTGGAAAGACTGTTAATGTTGATGCAACTGATTATGACCTTGATGCAACTAACGTATGCGTAAGTGGCGCAGCAAAGGCTAATTTCTATGGCAAAAACACTAACATAGGTATTGAGTGTAATGGTACAACTATTGCTACTAACACAAATATTAAAGGTGATGCAATTGATATTAGTGGTGGAACATTAACAGAGGTTACAACTGGTAAAACTTGTATACACGCAAATACTGATTTGAACCTTGGTGGTAATAGCAACACTAGAATTGGATACGATTGTTCATCAAATAGTGGATATTCTGATAATGTATATGTTAGTGCTTCTTCAAGTGCAATTACATATGCCCCTAATATCAATATTAGTGGTGGCACTGTAAATATGACAGGTACTACAAAGATTAGTATTAGTGGAAATACAACTAATATTAGTGGTAATACTATAAATGTTAGTGGTGGCACATTATCAGCAACAACAACTGGTAAGACTTGTATACAAGCTACAGATGCTACAAATGGTGTTATTAATGTTGGCGGTAATAAAGCTACAAACATTGGTACTGATTGCGCTGGAACTGTTTATTCTGATACAGTTGATATAGATGCAAGCACATCAGTTACTATTAACACTCCTAAGACAAATATCACTGGCGATACATATTTGAGTGGTAAGACTTACTTTAACAATACTTGTTCAGCAGTAACCGTTAACGAGCTTAGTGCAGCATTATGTGAAATAAAAGGTAGGGGAGAAGTAACTTGGGAAACAGGATATTATCCATCATCAGATGAGAACTTGAAATGGTATAAGTTATGGCAAAATGGAAGCCCAGTTACAGACGCTAGTGGAAATACAATTACAATTGATATACCAAAAGACCATATATTGAAGGATGCTAGCGTTGTGTATGGTATAGCAAATGGAAGCGCATTTACAGCTTGTACTGAAGCTGTTCAGGATTGCCATTGGTACATTAAGCTTGTGTGGAATGTATATACAAGTGGGCATGCAGATGATAAAATAACTTATATACCAGCAGATGATTTTATAACAGATATTGATGATAAAAATCCTGCAGGTTTAACAAAGGAAACATCTTACAATAACATTGTTGCTGACGTATGGTATGAAAATGGTCAAAACTGGGTATCTGCTAATACCACAACATCAATTCACGTTTCACAGAACTTATATGCTGATAATGCAATAAGTGGTAAGTCTCTTACTATTAAAGATGGTGGAGCTAATATTAGTGGTAATACTGACATAAGTGGAGGCACTTTCAGTAGTGTTAGCACAGGCAATTCAAGACTTGCTTCTACTGGCGGATTTGTAACAGTTGATGGTAAAACTGCTGTAGGTGTTTACTCATCAGATGGAGTTGTAGACATATATGGCAAAACAGGTACTTTTATTGGTGTAAGCCCTAAAGCACCAGACACATATTCAAGCGCTACAACAGTTGTTGGAACAAGTAAGCTTTCTTTAAGTGGAGGTACATCAGAACTTTTCTCTACGAATGGATTCAGTTCATATACTACAGGAAACACTTGCATATTAGCAAGTGGTAATATGAATCTTGGAGCAACTGGTAATACTAATATTGGTACTAATTGTGCCGGAGCTGTAATATCAAAAAATACAGGTATATCAGCACAGACAGGCGTTACACTTTATGCAGGAAATGATGTTAATGTAAATGCCCCTGTAACAAATATTAAATCAAATAGTGGAGTTAATATTAGTGGTAACACTAAAATAACCGGGTCATTAGAAATAACTAAAGGTTTAACAAAGTCTATTAGTTTCAGTACTGGTGCTGCTGATGTTTCTCAAAGTCCTTATAATGGTAAGAGTGATGTATCTATTACAATACCAAAGAATATGTCAGATATTCAAAGTAGGGGTAGTTTAACACTTAAGCATAATGCACAGCAATCAGCGTATACTCCGGGTGATACAAGTACATTTACATTCTCTCATGACTCATTAACATGGTCTTATGGAAGTGTATGCAACTCAGCAGGAGATAGCTACAACACAAATGGTGCTAAATCATTTACAATTCCAAAGTCATTGTCAGATGTGAGCTGCGGCTATGTTACAGATAATGGAACTTGTATAACATTCACTAAGCCAATTTGTGTTCCAGACGCAGGTACAGTTACAGCAGGAG
>JAEEGL017037798.1_pt1 | contig 11211 bp, 8 predicted proteins | sample 9134231 | NCBI WGS metagenome assembly JAEEGL01 (sample SAMN16246548, study PRJNA631951) | gut metagenome | biome: gut microbiome; feature: rumen; material: fiber-attached | host: Bos | place: Iran: Karaj | collected 2018-10
ATTGTTTTCGAAGTTGGACAGTTACTCGGGGGAAGGTTCCTTCGAAGGCTGGGCCCGGAAGGTCTTTGTCAATACTGCACTCATGACGCTGCGCAAGAACGACGTGATGAAGCAGAGCGAGGACATTGAGAACGCCAGGAGCATTTCCGGCGATGACGTCTCCGCACTGCAAAGCATTTCGTACAAGGAACTGATGGGAATGATAGCGGAGCTCCCTCCGGGATTCAGGACCGTGCTCAACCTCTTCCTCGTGGAAGGATACTCGCACAAGGAGATTAGCGGGATGCTCGGCATCTCCGAAGCCACCTCCAGGTCACAGCTCCAGCGTGCCAGGGTCATGTTGCAGAACAAGATAAAGAATTATAAGTAAGATGCATAACGACAATTATACGGATTTCGATCTCGAACTGAAGCGGATGCTTCAAGAAGCGGAGGAAAGCGTTCCTTCGCGGGTTTGGGATGCGGTGAGCGGTGAGCTCGACCGGAGAGACCGCAGGAAGGTCGTCGCCCTCAGATGGCGGCGGGCTGCTATCTCCGTCGCCGCCGCGGCCGCCGTGCTGTCCGGCATCTTCGTATTCACCGGCCCCAAGGACTCTCCGGAGCCCGTACGTACCGCCGTGGTCCAGAAGGATATGCAAGAGGCGGACATGCCGCAGTCCGAAACCGTTCCGGACATCGAGGAACAGATCGCAGCGTCTTCAGGCGCCGCCCTGGCCTCCGTTCCGGAGCCGGACGTGCAGCGCCCCGCCGCTCACGGCACAGTCCCTTCAGCGGTAGCGCCCGCATCCACTTTGGTACCCGCTGAGGATGAATCTGTCCAGGAGACTGTCGCCGGACAGGTTGTTCCTGAGCAGCAGGCCGTCGTTGCCGCCGTTGAAGAAAAGGCGGAAGCAGTGACGGAACCGGCCGTACGGACCGACAGGCACGAGGACAAAGCCCCTGCCGTCACCTTCAATCCCGCCGATCCTTTCGCGTGGGAGGACGAGGATGCCCCATCCACCGACTGGACCGACCGCGCATCGTTCGTCGTTTCAGGCAACGCCATGACCAACGACTTCACCGGCACCAACGTCCGGATGCTGCGTACCCCTGCTTCCGGAGTGAAGAGCAGGACCGGCATCGAGGAGAAGGGAGCCTCGACCTACGCCATTCCGCTGGCTTTCGGAGCCGGAGTCCGTTTCAATTTCTCGGACCGATGGTCCATAGGCACCGGACTCAACTGGTCCCTCCTGTCCAGGACTTTCAACGGCACATACACCGAGGTCAATGACTCCGGCGACATCATCCGCTCCATCAATTCCGAGATAGTCCACGACATCCACTACATCGGCATACCGCTCAACACCTACTTCAACATCCTCGACAGCAAGAATCTGCGGTTCTACATCTGGGCGGGCGGCACTGCGGAACGCGCAGTATCCAACCGTTACCGCATCAAGTGCGACTCCGGCGACATCTTCTACAAGGAGGGCGTGAACGGCATACAGCTGTCCGCAGCCGGCGGTCTAGGCCTCGAGTTCCTCATCGGCAAGCACTTCGGCCTGTATCTCGACCCGAGCGCGCGGTATTACTTCGACTGCGGCCAGCCTTCGAGCATCCGCACCAAGCGCCCCTTCATGCTGAACTACGAAGTCGGTGTCCGCTTCAATCTCTAGCCGATGACCCACCAGATCGTCATTCCTGACATTTCCGCCCTGGACAAGGCCGCACGCGAGTTCCTTGATCAGATCGGCGGACACAGCCTCATTGCATTCTACGCCCCGATGGGAGCGGGAAAGACCACGTTCACTACGGCAGTCTGCCGGGCCCTGGGCGTCGAAGGCGACGCCGTCAGCAGCCCGACCTTCTCCATCGTGAACGAATACCGCACGAAGGATGGGGAGTCCATATTCCACTTCGATTTCTACCGCATTGAAAAGACGACCGAGGCGCTCGACATAGGATTCTACGACTATATCGACAGCGGCTGCCTGTGTCTGATGGAGTGGCCTGTGAACATCGAGGAGATACTCCCTGACGAAACCGTCCGGGTCCGCATAAGCGTGGACCCGGACGGTTCGAGGATTCTCAATTGGGAGGATTAGAACTTGTAGCTTACTGACTTGAGGTCTGCGCCGGCCGAACTGCCGCCGCAGAGAAGTTCGTATTGTCCGCGTACCGGAACCATGTCCTGGTCCTTCTCGGACCACCACAAGAAGGTCTCCTTGTCAAGCGGGATGCTGACCTTGACTGTCTGTCCGGCGGGAACATTCACGCGCTGGAAGGCCCTGAGGGTCTTGACCGGGCCTGCAGTGTCGTCAGGCTTGCGGACATAGAGCTGCACCACCTCGGTGCCGTCGCAGGAACCGGTATTGGTCACGTCGATCTCTACCTTCTTTCCCTTCACCTTGGGCTCACCGAAGGCGAACGATGTGTAGCTGAGGCCGTATCCGAAAGGATAGAGCGGCTCGCCGCGGAAATAGCGATAGGTATGACCCTCCATATTGTAATCCTCGACATCGGGCAGCTGATCCACACTCTTGTAGAACGTAACGGGAAGCTTTCCGGAAGGATTCACTTCGCCGAAAAGGACATCGGCGATGGCGGTTCCGCCTTCCTGTCCAGGATACCAGGCCTGAAGGATGGCGTCACAACTGGAGGTCTCGGGAACAAGTCCGATCGCACAACCCGAGAAATTGACCAGGATGACTTTCTTGCCGGCGTCGTGAAGCGCCTTGAGAAGCCTGCGCTGTACTGCAGGAAGTTCGATGTCGGTGCGGTCGCCGCCTGAGAAACCGGGCACATGTACGCGCATCTCCTCGCCCTCGAGACGGGGGGATATGCCTCCGGCGAACACTACGACGTCGACGCCTTCAAGCTTCTTAAGGACGGCGGCCTCGTCGAGCGCGGGCATGAAACTGCGGCGCTGCTCCTCATCGCGGCGGATATAGTTCTTGATGTCGTTCACGCTGACTGCATAACGCCTTGCAGCAGCCTCCAGCTGGGCTTCACTCGCACCGATGAGATTGGCGTAAGCGGAACCCTGGGGGGCGTACTCAGCATCGAGTATGCCGCAGGCGCGGTCGTAGACAAGGTCTGGAACGCGCTTCTGCATGGCCTGAAGCAGGGTGACGGTGCTGTTGGGCACGGGGTTGTAATTGCCCCACTGCATCTGGGCGTCATCGGCATTGGGGCCGATAAGGGCGATCTTCTCCCCTGCCTTGAGAGGAAGGACACCGTTGTTCTGAAGCAGGACCATTGTCTCGTGCGCAATGTCGAGCGACAATGCACGGTGCTCGGGGCCCTCCACTATGGACGGGCCGAGATTGTCCCAGGGGGACTCGCCGTCCATCTCGCCAAGGCGGAAGCGCTCGGTCAGGACGCGGAGCAGGTTGCGGTCAAGGTCTTCCTCCTTGAGGAGGCCCTGCTCAACGGCGGCGGGAATCTTGGAGAAAGTCGAACCGCATTCCACATCCAGACCGTTGGCGACGGCAAGGGCCGCGGCCTCCTCGCCCGTGGCCACGAAGCCGTGACGGCCGGTCTCGAAGAAATCTGGAATGGCCCAGCAGTCGGAAACCACGATACCTTTATACCCCCATTCCTCGCGGAGAATCTTCTGTACAAGGTACTCGGAGGCGGCGCAGGGATAACCCCTGAAACGGTTGTATGCGGTCATCACTTCCTTTACGCCGGCCTTGGTCACAAGGTCCTTGAACGCAGGGAGATAGGTTTCGCGCAGATCCCTCTCGCTGACCTGGGCGTCGAAGCGGTGACGGTTGCTCTCGAGACCGGAATGCACGGCATAATGCTTGGCGCAGGCATGCGTCTTGAGCACGTCGGCATCGGGATCTCCCTGAAGGCCGCGGACCACGGCCATTCCCAGCTGTCCCATCAGGTAGGGATCCTCGCCGTAGGTTTCCATTCCGCGGCCCCAACGGGGATCGCGGAAGATGTTGATGTTCGGGGTCCAGAAGGAGAGACCGGCATACTGGTAGACACGCCCGGCCTCGGCGGCCTGACGGTTCTTGACTCGCGCTTCATCGGAAACGGCCGTGAAAACGGTCTCGATCTTGTCCACGTCGAAGGACGCGGCCATACCGATGGGCTGAGGGAAGACGGTGGCGCTGCCGTTGCGGGCTACACCGTGCAGAGCCTCGCTCCACCAGTTGTAGGCCTTGATGCCCAAGCGCTCGACAGGAGCGGAATTGTACTGGACAAGCGCAGCCTTTTCCTCAAGGGTGAGTTTTGAGAGAAGGTCCTTCGCCCTGACTTCGGCGGGCAGACTCTTGTCCGTGTAGGAAATCTCCTTGGGAGCACACGCAGCGAATGCGGCTGAAACACATGCGGCTGCAAGCATGGTACGTAAAGTTTTTCCAGGATTCATCATATCGTTGTCGGTTGTTGGATGCAACTTTTCTTCAAAAATAATGAAAGTACTCCGTAATTCCAACGGGCGCACCGACTAATCCCTTTCAAGGCTCAGCGAAGGCCTGTACTTCCGTGATGAATCCGTTAAGGTCAAGCCTGAAGAGGGTCTCACCGTCGCGGCACAGATAGGGCGGCACATCCTCATCCTTGGGGTTCAATGCCATATACAGGCGTTTCCCAATGACACAGGCATTCCTGAAAGAAAGGAAAAGCACCGGATGCGGATAGACTTCCCACGCGGGAGACTTCGGAGTCTGGACGGTCACCCTGCCCTCCTTCGAAACCACGACCACCGTCTTCCAATAATCCCGGGCATAGGTATAGACACCCAGGGGGGATGACCTGACGGGGCTGATGTCCGGCTCCCCGTCACGTATGCGTATGTCGTACATCCTTCCGTCCGGGACCTCCACCCTTGACGGCACTCCGTCTTCCACTACATACCACATTTTGTCTTCGCTCCCCTCCGCAGGCTCCCAGAAACTGAAATACATATGCCCACCCTCCCGGTAAAGGGCTCCGGTGGGATAGTCGGGGCGGGCGGAAAAAAGGACTGGAATACCTCCGGAAGACCTGCTGAAGAGTTCTTCGCCGTTCCTGCGGAGAGAAAATCCCCCGCCGGAACGGTTCCTGCCAAGGGTATAGACGTCACTGCCTTCCACCAGCATTCCGCACAGCAATTCACGCCCCGGATAGGAGAAAAGCCTCTCTCCGTCACGGGCTATCACCGTCTCTTCGGAAGTACAGGATTCGGTATAGAGATGCCCGCCAATCAGGTGGTGCAGGTCCGCATCCATGCCTGCAAGGCATCCCGGGCCCGCAGGGACCTCCAGGATGCGGACGCTGTCCCGGTAAAGCACGATGCGCCCGGACACTTCCCCGAAAGAACTGTCCCGCCTCCAGTCATAGCCCGGAGGGAACTCCACTGCAGTCAAGAATACGGAGGTGTCGGAGGGCTGAAGGGCGGGAGGCTTGACATACCCGTCCCGGTGACTCCCGACATAACGGTCCCGGAAGGCGGTCAGATGGTGGATGCCGCCGCCCTCTTCGCGACATCCTCCGACCGATAGAAGGGCAATGACAAGGAAAACAATATTGAAGTATTTCATAATCAGTAGGTTAATCGAACATTAAAGAGTCTGGCGGTCGAGGAAACGGTAACCGGCAGCCTCGATGATATGGCCTGGAAGTATGTCCTCCGACCCGTCCAGGTCGGCGATGGTCCTCGCCACGCGTATTATTCTATGGAACGCGCGCATCGAGAGGTTCAACCGTTCCATTATCTTCGAAAGCGCCTCGCGGCACTTCTCCGAAAGGACGCAGTATCTTTCTATCTGCTTGTTGCTCATCTCTGCGTTCGTAAAGATGGTATCCTGCGCAAAGCGGTGCTTCTGGGCGATGCGTGCCTTGAGGACGCGGGCGGCGACGTCCGCGCTCGGCTCTCCGCGCCTTGCGGAGAGCATCCGCGCGGAATCCACCGGATGCAGCCACAGATGTATGTCGATCCTGTCCAATATGGGCCCGGAGAGTTTGGACAGGTACGTGATTCGCTGCGATGGTGAACAAGTACACCTGTCCCCCTCTCCGTAATACCCGCACGGACAGGGGTTGGAGGCGGCCACTAGCATGAAGGAAGCCGGATAGCTCACCTTAGCCTTAAGGCGCGAAACGGTAACGGTCCTGTCCTCCAGAGGGCCACGCAGGGCCTCGATCACCGATCGCGGCATCTGATTGAACTCATCGAGGAAGAGCACTCCTCCGTGAGCCAGGGTGATCTCACCGGGAATGATGTTGTCCCCTGCTCCCCCACCGATGATGGCCGGGAGCGAAGCGCTGTAGTGAGGCGTACGGAAGGGGCGGGTACGTATCAGTCCCGGCATACTGCCTCCTATGCCGGCTACCGAGTAAATCTTGCTGGTTACGACCGACTCCTCGCGGGTCATAGGAGGCAGTATGCCGGACATCGCCTTGGCCAGAGAACTCTTGCCGCTGCCGGGCGGGCCCATCATAAGGATATTGTGCCCACCCGCCGCAGCTATCTCCACTCCGCGCTTGGCACCATCCTGGCCTATTATGTCCGTAAAGTCCATCACTTCCGTGCCGGAAGGGCCGGCGTGCTTGCTCGAGCGCTGGTATTTCCTCCAGGTCCGGGTATTCCGGACCAGCAGGGAGGAACAATCCTCCGTTCCGGTCAGGATGCGGACGCAGTCGGAAAGGGACTCTACGCCATACACGTCGATATCCGTGAACTCAGCGGCCTCCAAAGCGGAATGAAGGGGCAGGATACACGCCTTCATGCCCCTGGCACGCGCCATGTCCGCGATCGGAAGCGCCCCTGCGATATCGCGGACAGTCCCGTCCAATCCCAACTCTCCCATCACAAGATAGTCGCTTATGGCCGGGAAGACGCCCTGACCGGACGCGGCTATTATGCCCAGGGCTATGGGCAGGTCGTATCCGCTTCCACTCTTATGGAGATCCGCAGGGGCCAGGTTTATGACTATTTTGCGGCCAGGGATATGGTACTCCAGCGCCTGAAGGGAGGTGATGGTCCTCAACAGGCTCTCCTTGACGGCTGTGTCGGCCAGTCCGACAAGGTGGATCCCGATCCCGGGAACCACATCGACCTCCACCGTGACCGGCACGGCATCGATTCCTATACATTTCGCTCCGATGAAATTGACAAGCATAGCGCAAACAGTTTCCGCTAAGATGGCCTTCAAAAAGATATTTTCCTTATCAAAAGATAAATCTGAAGAAAAAACATATGATTTTATAAGAACATCCGGAACAACGCTTACAGGGGGCGGAGATGCATTTTTTCATAGTTTTTCAGCTCCGTGAACCACCATTTGACGGAAATGACGGGTTTTTAAATGAGTCTTGGCGCATTTCTGTCTATTTTTGTGACAGAACTAAAAAACCAATAATATACGACATGAACACCAGATCAATCCTGCGCATAGCGCTCGTTTCCGCCCTCGTCCTGCTGTCATGCACAGCGGTATCCGGCCAGAAAAAGAACAAGAAGATCGATGTCGCCGAGGCCCTTTCGGGCTATTTCACCCTGGCGACCGACGAACCCGCCACCCCGGACACCAAGGGTTTCATCCGCAGATGGCTGCTTCTGGAGCCCATCAGCAAACCCAACCGCTCCAACACCGTCTTCACGGACAGTTACATCCGCGAGGCATTCGCCCAGGAGCCTTACGAAGGAATGTTCAGCACGCTTCCCACCGACGGCCAGAAGGTAAAGGTGACCGTCGAGAAGCAGGCCCCCGTCAATCTCACCGCAGGCAGGCCTATGATGCCCCAGGCACCTGCAGCCCCTGTCTTCGAGAAGACCACGCTGGTATGGCATGCACTTGACAGCAAGCTTTTCAACGTCAAGCTTTTCCGCTTCGCGACAGGCCTTGACAAGGAGCGTTACGGCGCTATCTTCGAGGCATACACCGTCGTGGAATGCGACGAGGATATCGAGAATGTCCGCATGGCGGTCGGTTCCAACTCCGCCTCGATGTGGTGGCTGAACGGCGAGGAAGCCGTCATCCTCTCCGGTGACAGGCGTATGGTTGCCGATGACTGCATGTCCAAGCGCCTCACCCTCAAGAAGGGCCGCAACATCATCCGCGGTTCCGTCATCAACGGCCCGGGTATGAGCGACTTCTGCCTCCGCTTCATCGACGAGGCCGGCAAACCCGTCAGGAACATCAAGATCAGCTGCAAGTAAAACCTTAAAACGACATCCACATCATGAAAAAGATACTCCTTACGGGCGCAGTTGCCCTGCTTTCCCTTTTCGCTTCAAAGACCGTCCTCGCACAGGTCGGAGCCCCCTATATCCACGACCCGTCCACCATCATGGAGTGTGACGGTAAGTATTACACCTTCGGCACCGGTGGCGGCGGCCTCATTTCCGAGGATGGCTGGTCCTGGCACAGCGGCGCCGTCCGCCCCGGCGGCGGTGCGGCACCCGATGCCGTTAAGATCGGTGACAGGTATCTCGTAGGATACAGCGCCACCGGCGGCGGACTCGGCGGCGGACACGCTGGCCGCATCCTGACCATGTGGAACAAGCCCCTCGGCCCCGAGTCCCCGGACTTCGAGTACACCGAGGCCGTTGAAGTGGCATCTTCGCTCGTCGACGAGGACTGCGACGCCATTGACGTAGGCTTCCTCCTCGACCCCAGCACCGGCAGGCTCTTCTGCACCTACGGCACTTATTTCGGATTCATCCGTCAGGTCGAACTCGACCCCAAGACCGGCCATCGTCTCGAAGGCAATGAAGCCATCGACGTCGCCATCGACTGCGAGGCTTCCGTGATGATGTACAACAACGGCTGGTACTACCTTCTCGGAACGCACGGCACCTGCTGCGACGGAGTGAACTCCACCTATAATATTGTATGCGGCCGTTCCAAGAGCCCCAACGGACCTTTCATCGACAATGTCGGACGCACCATGATCGAGGGCGGCGGCAAGATGGTCGCAGCGGCCGAGGACAGGCGTTTCGGCGCCGGCCATTTCGGCAGGATGGTCCTTGACGAGGGTGTCGAGAAGGCTTCCTTCCACTGGGAGGCCGACCTTGACCTGAGCGGCAGGAGCACCCTTGCCATCCGTCCTCTCCTCTGGAAGAACGACTGGCCTGAGGTCGGCGAGCTCGTCGAGGAAGGCACATATGAAATCGAGTCCGTCCGCAGGGGTTACGCCCTTGAACTGGCAGTAGACTTCGTCCGCGCACAGGGAGGCATGAGAGGTTTCGGCCGCAATGCCGACGAGCCCGTCGTGGTCATCGAGAACCAGAAGCTCGAGGAGGTTTCCGGCGACTGGCCGGAAGTCGGCGAGCTCGTCGAGGAAGGCACCTATGAGATCGAGTCCGTCCGCAGGGGCTACGCCCTTGAGCTGGCAGTCGACTTCGTCCGCGCACAGGGTGGCATGAGAGGCTTCGGCCGCAATGCCGACGAGCCTGTCGTGGTCATCGAGAACCAGAAGCTCGAAGAGGTTTCCGGCAGCTGGCCGGAGAAGACCCCCATCCGCATCAGCGACTATATGAACCGTCCTCACCAAAAGTGGTCATTCGTGGCTGTTCCCGAGGCCGGCGGATATCTTGGCGGTCCTTACTTCAAGATCGTCATCGAGGGCACTGACAGGGCCCTTACCGCCACCGCCGACTGCGAAGTCGAGAGCGCTCCCTTCGCCGGCACCGACGCCCAGCTCTGGAGGGTCGACCAGCTCACCGACGGCACCTACCGCATCATGCCCAAGGCCGTCCCCGGCTGCGACAAGCCCCTCTGCCTGGTCTCCGTAGCCGACAGCACCCCCACGCTCGCTCAGTACAACTTCAAGAGCGACAACTGCAAGTGGAACCTCAAGCACTTCAAGGCTTTGAAATAAGAGTGTAACACAACACTTACGCTCCACAAATCTTTTCAATGGACGGTCCAAGGCGGGCCGTCCTTTTTTTAAAATTTGTTTTGACGTTACAATGCAGTATTTTTGTATGTATGACGTTTATGGGTCAGAAAATGATTGAACCCGGTATGAAGAAGATCGTTATTATCATTACTATGAGCATTCTCGCCCTGCTGTCCGCCAGTGCATGCACCAAGCAGGATCCCGACAGGAACGAGAAGGAAGAAGACAAGGTTTTCGAGCCCATCGTGCTCACCAAGGCGGAGGAGGAGATCAACCAGGCCTCCAACCAGTTCGGATTCGACGTATATCATAAACTGTATGAAGGGAAACAGATGCTCGTCTCCCCCCTCAGCCTATCGCTCGCCCTGTCCATGGCGACGAACGGCGCGAAGGGACAGACCGCCGAGGAAATGCTCTCCACCCTCGGCTTCGCCGGCCAAAGCATCGACGACCTGAACTCCTATTATCAGAAGATGGTGAACGCCTTGCTCGAGGCCGATCCCAAAACCACCTTCGAGATTGCTAATTCCATCTGGGCTGACGAAAAGATAGGTGTCAGGAAATCTTTCACCGACGCTACCACCAAATACTATTCGTCGGAAGTCTTCCCCGCCGACTTCAGCACCCAGGCCACCGTGAACGCCATAAACAAATGGTGCTCGGACAAGACCCACGGAAAGATTCCCTCGATTATGGACAAGCCGAACCCGCGCCTCGTGATGGCTCTCGTCAATGCTCTCTATTTCAAGGGTACATGGTCTTTCGAGTTCGACGAGAAGATCAGGAAAGAGGACTTCACCTCCATCGAGGGAAACAAGTCCAAGGTCGAGATGATGACCACGTCGCAGCTCCTGTCCTACGGTGAATACGACGGATTCAAGATGGTAAGCCTGCCTTACGGCAACGGCGCGTTCAGCATGGACGTAATCCTTCCTTCCAAAGACGAGGATTTCGGTAAGGCCGTTTCGCGTTTCGACGCTGAAACCCTCCGCGGCCTCTCACGCAGCCTGGACAGGGCGAAGGTCAATCTCAAGCTCCCGAAGTTCACTTTTGAATATGAGGCCTCGCTCAACGAAATCCTTCAGGCACTCGGAATGAAGCAGGCGTTTACGGTCGAAGCCGATTTCTCCGCAATGGCCGAGAAATCCCTGATGATCTCGATGGTCAAGCAGAAAACCTTCATCGACGTCAATGAAAAGGGTACCGAAGCTGCCGCCGTTACTGTCATAGGAATGGTCTTTACGTCCGTAGGACCGGCTCCGGACCCAAGGACGGTGGATTTCTTCGCTGACCGTCCCTTCTTCTTCGTCATTCGTGAAAACAGCACGGATGCCGTCCTTTTCATCGGACAGAAAGTAAAATGACACTGATATGAAAACCTGTAAGTTG
>JAEEGL011230708.1_pt1 | contig 11210 bp, 9 predicted proteins | sample 9134231 | NCBI WGS metagenome assembly JAEEGL01 (sample SAMN16246548, study PRJNA631951) | gut metagenome | biome: gut microbiome; feature: rumen; material: fiber-attached | host: Bos | place: Iran: Karaj | collected 2018-10
AGACGGCGGTGGCGACTCCTAAGGGAAACTAGGGACGAGCTGCCTGAAAGTGCCACAGTGACGTAGCCTGCCGGGAAACCGGCAGGGTGGAACGAGGTAAACCCCGCAAGTGAGAAACCCAAATTTGGTAGGGGAATCTGAAAGCTCGAATTAAGAAGAGCCGATGGACGTGAAAGCGTAGATAAATTGTTGCCGCTGAGTAATCTCAGTACAGAACATGGCTTACAGACCGGCAGGGATCAGATCCCTTTTTCTTTTTTCTGGGTACTTGAATTTCATTCAATTAATGTGTTATCATATATGCGGGAACATTCCGGGGAATTAACCGCTGCATTTGTGTTATAATGTCAAGGTTAAGGAGCAATGCCGTATGAATTTACCAAACAGAATATCTTTGTTCAGATTAATACTCATTCCAATCATCGTGATTGTCTGGATATTTCCCTATGCCCAGTTCGGAATCGAAATGCCGGTCTATACCGTAAAGTTCGTATCACTGCCTTTGAAGAACATCATCGTCCTGATCCTGTTCGCCGTTGCCTCATTCTCGGATTTCCTGGATGGCTATCTGGCGAGGAAGAACCATCAGGTAACGACCTTCGGCAAGTTCGTCGATCCGATCGCTGACAAGTGCCTGACGACCACGATGTTCATCCTCTTATCCAGTGCCAACATCATCCCGGCCATTCCAGTCGTGATCATGATCTGGCGTGACATCATCGTGGACGGCACCCGGATGCTGGCTGCCCAGAACGGAAGGGTCATGGCCGCCGGCATGCTCGGCAAGGTCAAGACCGCCAGCCAGATGTTCTGCATCATCTTCACGCTGCTGAACAATCTGCCGTTTGAACTGATGGGCTTCCCATTCTCGGACTTCCTGCTGTGGTTCTCAACCATCGTCAGCGTCCTGGGCGGCATCGACTACTACAATCAGACCCGCGACTTCATCTGGGAAAGCAAGTAAGATGCAGCAGCTGGTAAGTCTGTTAAAGGAAAGAAACCTGACGATAGCCAGTTGTGAGAGCCTGACGGCCGGACTGTTCATGAGCTCCCTTGGCTCGATACCCTCGGTATCAAGAGTCTTCAAGGGCGGCATCGTAACCTACTGGAACGAAGCCAAGACTGACGTCGCTCACGTCAATCCGGAAACCGTGGAGAAATACGGTGTCGTCAGCTGTCAGACCGCTTATGAGATGGCTCATAACGTCCGTAAGATCTTTAAGACCGACATCGCCGTATCCTTTACCGGCAATGCCGGACCGGACGTTCTGGAAGGTAAGCCGGCCGGGCTGGTCTATACCTGCATCGAGATCGGCGATCAGGCCAACGTCTATGAGGACCTGCTACGTGGAAAGAGCCGCAACGAAGTCAGAAGTGAAATAGTAAGATTAACCGCGGAAAGAATCAGAGAATTATTAGGTGATTTTTCCCCGGAAAACTAGATAGTATTTGGAGGCATGCATTATGGTTGAAAAGAATGATCAGATCTTAAAGGAAACAATGAAGGAAATCGAAAAGCAGTATGGAAAGGGATCCATAATGTTATTGGGAGATACGGCCAAGGTTGACGTTGATGTCATCTCATCAGGCAGCCTTTTAGTAGATAAAGCTTTAGGTGTCGGCGGTTATCCGCGCGGAAGAGTCATCGAGATCTACGGTCCCGAATCCAGCGGCAAGACCACCCTGGCCCTGCATGCCATCGCCGAAGTACAGAAGACCGGCGGCAAGGCGGCCTTCATTGATGCCGAAAATGCCATCGATCCCGTCTATGCCAAGAAGCTCGGCGTCAAGATCGATGAACTGATCCTGTCGCAGCCCGACAGCGGCGAGCAGGCCCTGGACATCACCAAGATGCTCATTCAGAGCGGGGCCATCGATCTGATCGTTGTCGATTCCGTTGCCGCCCTGGTTCCCCAGCAGGAACTGGACGGTGTCATGAGTGACAGCTCCGTCGGCGTACAGGCCCGCATGATGTCAAGAGCCTTACGGGTAATTACCAGGGAGATGAACAAGAGCAGATGCACGGTCATCTTCATCAACCAGCTGAGAGAGAAGATCGGCGTCATCTACGGCAACCCGGAAACCACGACCGGCGGCAAGGCCCTGAAGTTCTATTCTTCCATCAGAATTGAGATCAGAAAGGGCGAAGCCATCAAGCAGGGCAGTGAGATCATCGGCAACAAGACCAATGTCAAGATCGTCAAGAACAAGGTCGCTCCCCCGTTCAAGACCGCCCAGATCGAGATCCGCTATGGCGAGGGCATTTCCCATACCTCCGAGATCATCGACCTCGGCGTGGAATTTGACCTGATCGAAAAGAGCGGCACCTGGTTCTCCTACAAGGGTGACAAGATCGGACAGGGCAAGGAAAGCGTCCGCAACTTCTTAATGAACAACCCGCAGATCATGGATGAACTTGACCATGAGATCCGGGAAAGACTGCTCAAGGATAAGCAGAACGAAGACTAAAGGCCTCAGGCCTTTTCTTTTTTACATTAATAATGTGGAATTATTGTACAAATTTTGATATTATTATTGGGTAGATTTTTTAAATAACAGATGGAGGTCATTTTACATTATGAAATTTAGTATTGTGCACCTCATCTTATCTGGTTTATTAGGTCTGTTAATAGGCTTTGCGATCGTTCAGATCCTGACCAAGATGGGCTTAAATAAAAATCAACAAAAAGCCGAATTAATCCTCAAGGAAGCCGAGATCGAGGCCGAAAACGTCAAGAGACAGGCCATCCTCGATGGAAAGAATTCCGCTTATGAATTAAAACTTCAGGCTGAAAAGGAAATCAAGAAGCACCGTCAGGAAGTCAATGATCTTGAGAACAAGCTTTTAAGACGGGATGATTCCCTTAATTTCCGCGAGGAAAAGCTGCAGAGTAAGGAAAAACAGGTTGATGATAAACTGGAAAAGCTCAACAACAAGACTGCTGAGCTTGATAAGATGAGAGAAGATCTGAAGAAGAAAATCGATGTTCAGATCGTTGAACTTGAGCGAGTTGCCAACTTGACCGCTGATCAGGCAAAAGCCGAACTCTTCGAAATCGTTGAAAAGCAGGCCGCCAAAGAGACCGCTGCCTACTTAAAGGAAAAGGAAGAGGAAGCCAGAGAGAAGGCCAGTGAAAATGCCCGTAACATCATCGGCATTGCCATCCAGAGATATGCCCAGGAAGAAACCATTGAAAGGACCGTCTCCGTTGTCGGTCTGCCTTCCGAAGAGATGAAGGGCAGGATCATCGGCAGAGAAGGCCGTAACATCAGAGCCATCGAACAGGCTACCGGTGTCGACCTGATCATCGATGATACGCCGGAAACCATTACCATTTCCTGCTTCGACCCGATCAGAAGAGAGATCGCCCGTCTGACCCTTGAACATCTGATCAAGGACGGAAGGATCCAGCCGGGAAGGATCGAAGAGGTTGTCAATAAGAAGACCAATGAACTCAACGAAGTCATCCAGAAGGCCGGTGAAGAGGCTGTCTTTAAACTCGGACTGGGCAAGCTGGACAAGGAGCTCATCCGGATGGTCGGCCGTCTGAAATACCGTTACAGCTATGGCCAGAACGTTCTGGAGCACAGCATTGAAGTTGCTCACCTGGCCGGCATGATGGCCGCTGAACTGGGACTGAACCAGTATTATGCCAAGAGAGCCGGACTGCTGCATGACATCGGCAAGGCCATTGACTTCGAACAGGAAGGTTCCCATGTTGAACTGGGTGTCAAGATGTGCAAGAAGCACGGTGAAAACGAGACCGTTCTCAACGCCATCGCTTCCCACCATGGCGATACCGAACCAAAGACCGTCATTGCCAACCTGGTAGCTGCTGCTGACGCCTTAAGCGCCGCCAGACCGGGTGCCCGCTATGAATCACTGGAAAACTACGTCAACCGTCTGGAAGATCTGGAAAAGATCGCCAACAGCTTTGACGGCATCGACAAGAGCTACGCCATCCAGGCCGGCCGTGAAATCAGAGTCATGGTCCTGCCTGACAAGATCGATGATGTTGCCTGCTACCGACTGGCCAGAGAGATCAAGGACAAGATCGAAAACGAGCTTACCTATCCGGGTCAGATCAAGGTCACCGTCATCAGAGAGACCCGCGCCTCCGAAACGGCCAAGTAACATGAAGGTACTGTTCATCGGAGATATCGTCGGAAAATCAGGAAGAAATGCCTTACGAGAGCATCTTCCTTTTTTACGCGAAAAATACCAGCCGGACATCGTGATCGTCAACGGGGAAAACAGTGCTCACGGCAAGGGGATCACCCGCAAGATCTACGACATGTTAATGGAACTGGAGGTCGACTGCGTTACCCTGGGCAACCATGCCTTTTCCAAGGACAACATCCTGACCTTCATCAACAGCGCTGATAAGATGATCAGGCCGGCCAACATGTTTCCGGCCAGCATCGGCAAGCCCTGTCTCATAATCGAGAAAAACGGCTTAAGGGTCGGCATCTACAACATCTACGGTTCCATCTTCATGGATAACTGTACAGAAAGTCCCTTCAGTGCCATGGAGAAGCTGATCGAATCCACTGACTGCGACATCCGGATCGTCGACTTCCATGGGGAAGCCACCAGTGAAAAGCAGGCCTTCCTGCATTACTTCAAGGACCGCGTCCAGCTGATCGTCGATACCCACACCCATGTTCAGACGGCTGATGAGGACATTTTTGACGGCTGCGGCTACATCACCGATGTCGGCATGACCGGACCGTATCTGTCCGTTCTGGGAAGGGACATTGATGAGGTCCTGGAAATGATGGTCAACGGGGAGAAGACCCGCTATACGGTCAGCGAGAATCCGGCCATCCTCTGCGGGCTGTTCTGCCGGATCGATGATGTATCAAAAAAGGCGGATCTGATTGAAAGAATTCAGATAAAACCATAGTGTTGAAATCAAATTCATTTATGCTATAATTACCTTGCAGAGAAAAGGAGTGTTAATTATGCCAGTAGAAGTTAATAAGGATTTGTGTATCGGTTGTGGTGCTTGCGTAGGTGTCTGCCCGGTTGGAGCTCTCGATTTCGGTGATGACGGAAAAGCTGAGAGCAATCCGGATGTATGCATTGATTGCGGTGCATGCATGGGAACCTGCCCAATGGAGGCCATAAGCGAAAAACAGTAACCAAGCGAATTGCTTGGTTTTTTGTGACAGGCATGAGGTACACCGATGAATTATAATTTACCGGATCTAAGCAAGGCAAAATTCCGCTCCCGTTATCAGGCCCCGATCATCAGAGATCCCGTCAAACTGACCGCTAAGCAGCGCGAACTGGGAAGGGGACTCTTTTATCATGTAATAACCTATGGCTGCCAGGCCAATGTCCGCGATGGCGAAGTCATCAGCGGCATCCTGGAAGAGATGGGCTACCAGCCCACCGAAATGCTGGAGAAGGCTGACATCATCATCCTCAATACCTGTGCCATCCGCGACAATGCCGAAAAGCGGGTACTGGGAGAGATCGGCTTCCTGCAGAACTACAAGCAGCGCAAGAAGTCGCTGATCCTGGGTGTCTGCGGCTGCATGGCCCAGGAAGAAGTCGTCGTCGAAAAGATCCTGAAGAGCCATCCGACCGTTCAGCTGATCTTCGGCACCCATAATCTGCCGGAAATTCCCGCTATGATCGAAAAGATCATCGAGACCAATAAGAAGTCCGTCAGCGTCTATTCAATGCAGGGCAACATCTATGAAGGCCTGCCGTCCCGTCGCAGTCTGCCCCACAAGGCATCCGTCAGCATTATGGACGGCTGTGACAAGTTCTGTACCTACTGCATCGTGCCCTATACCCGGGGCCAGCAGAGATCCCGCCTGATGAACGATATCCTGGCGGAGGTAGGGGAACTGAAGCAGTCAGGTTATAAGGAGATCCTGTTACTGGGTCAGAATGTCAATGCCTACGGCAAGGAACTGACCGATAACGGCGACTTTGCCGATCTGCTGGAGAAGACCGCCCAGACGGGAATCGAGCGGATCCGCTTCATGACCTCCCATCCCTGGGACTTCACGGACCGGATGGTCGATGTCATCGGCACTTACGGCAACATCATGCCCTACATCCATCTGCCCCTGCAGTCGGGAAATAATGAGATCCTGAAGCTGATGGGCAGAAGATATACCCGCGATCAGTATAAGGAACTCTATGACAAGCTTGTTGCCCGGATCCCGGAAGTCTCCATTTCCACCGACATCATCGTCGGCTTCCCCAACGAGACCGAGCAGCAGTTCCTCGATACCCTGGACGTCGTCGAATACTGCAAGTACGACAATGCCTTCTCCTTCATCTTCTCACCGCGCCCCGGTACTCCGGCCGCCCGCATGAAAGATGCCACCCCGATGGAAGAGAAGAAGGACCGCCTGCAGAGACTAAACGAAAGGCTGGACTACTACTCCAAGATCCAGAATCAGAAGTGGGAAAACCGCACCGTCAAGGTGCTGGTCGACGGTCCCAGCAAGAACAATCCGGAAATCTATTCCGGCTATACCCCTCAGCAAAAGCTGGTCAACTTTGTAAAAAAAGAGGCCGCCGTTGGTGATATAATAAATGTATTGATTACGGAAGCGAAAAAGAATTCATTGAACGGTAGCCAACTCTAGGAGGTCAACCATATGAGCAGACTCAGAATCGTAGCCCTGGGCGGTCTGGATGAGAACGGAAACAATCTTTATTCCATTGAGATCGACAACAGGATCATCATCGTAAATACCGGAATAAAGTATCCTGAGGATACTCAGTTTGGCGTTCAGTACATTACCCCGGACCTCGAATACCTCAAGGTCAACCGCAATAAGATTGCCGCGGTTCTGATCACCCATGCCCACGATGACATGATGAACGGTCTGCCCATCTTCTTAAAGGAAATCAAGGTACCGGTCTACGGTCCCCGGATGTGCCGGGTGATCCTGAAGAATCTGATGTCTTCTTCCGATTACAACAAGGTCGACTTCCGCGAAGTAGACCGCAACGGTGAATATGTCATTGACGGGATCAAAGTCACGACCTTCGGCCTGACCCATTCCACGCCCGATGCCCTGGGACTGGCGATTGAAACTGAGAACGGCGAGATCGTCATCGCCGAGCAGTTTGTCATCGACTTCAATTCCCATGACAAAGCCTTTGACTGCGATGTTTCCCGCATTGCCGAGATCGGCAAGAAGAACGTCCTGGCGCTGCTGATGGAAGCTTCCTATGCCGACAAGCCGGACTTTACCTCGCCCAAGCACCGCATCTCCAATCTGATCAGAACGACCTTTGAGGATGCTCAGGGAAGGATCGTGGTCACCGTCTACGATCAGAACTACATCCGCATCAAGGAGATCATCGCCATGGCCCGCGAATTCCGCCGTTCCGTCTTCTTCTATGATGATGAATTGAGAAGCAACATTGAAGCCATGAGCGAACTGGGCTACTATACGATGCCCCGGGGAATCGAGATCCCCAAGAGCAAGTTCAATAACGACATCAAGAACATCGTCATCATCGTCTCCGGCAGCGGTCACAAGCTGTTTGAACTGATGAACAGGATCGCCACCGATGAGGATGACATTCTGGATCTGACCGAAGAGGATACCGTCATCATCGCTTCGCCGATCGTACCGGGTCTGGAAAAGAAGGCCAGCGCTCTGGAGGATGAACTCTACAAGGACGGTGCCCATGTCATCAAGCTCGATTCCAAGACCGTCTTAAGCGCCCACCCCAGCACCGAGGACATCAAGATGATGCTGTCGCTGTTAAAGCCGAAGTACTTCATTCCGACGATGGGCGAATACCGCAACTTCATCTCCGCCGCCAACCTGGCTCTGGAGATCGGCTATACCCCGGACAGGATCATCATCCTCGATAACGGTCAGATCGCCTATTTCAATGACGGCATCCTGCTGTCCTGCTCCGACTTCATCGATGTCGGTGAGAACATGGTAGGGGATGAGAACAACAAGCAGATCACCAGCTTTGTCTTAAGAGACCGGGAAACTTTGTCAACGGACGGTGTCATCATCATCGGCATCGCCATCAACTACAACACCAAGGAAGTCATCGCCGGGCCGGACATCCAGTCCCGCGGCGTGATATACGTCAAGGATTCCGAATATGTGATCAAGAACATCGGCAAGATGGCCGTGGAAATGATCGAGCAGCATGTCGCTGAGGGAACCTATGACAACATGGCCATCAGGGCCGAATTAAGAGAAAATGCCAGCCGGTATGTCTTAAGAGAGACCGGCAAGCGACCGATGATCCTGCCGGCGATCATTGAGATCAATCTGCCGGCAAGATAGGAGGTAAAATGGCCGGAAAGAAGAAAAAGAAAAAACTGACCAAATCCGAGAAGAAGCTGATCGTCCAGCTGTATGGCGGCATCTTCATTGCCCTGGGCATCATCGCCATCTTCAGTGAGCATACCGGTCCATTGGGCAAGCTGATGGCCGGTCTTTCAAGATACTTCTTCGGAAACCTCTACTATGTCTATTACATTGTCCTGATCCTGTTAGGCCTGTACATGGTCTTCAAACAGGGCTTCCCGTCCCTGACCCAGACCCGCATCCTGGGAACGCTGTTAGTGCTGCTGGGCATCAAGATCATCATGGCTCTGCCGGAATCCCGGGAGGGCGGCGTGGTGGCGCTTAAGGGCTTCTTCAGCAACTCCAAGGCCATCTTCAACGGTACCGCTCCATGCAAGGGCGGCGCCATCGGCAACATCTTCTATTCGCTGCTGAGCGGCTTCCTGACCTGGATCGGCGCTCTGGTCGTCGCCGCGGTGATGATCGCCGTCGGCCTGATCCTGTTTGTCGATGTTGAAAAGATAAAGCAGCTCTCAGGCAACATCAAGGAGCTGCAGATCAAGAACGAAAAGAAGAAGGCGGCAGCCAAGGCGGCCGAAAAGCCGGTCAAGAAGGAACGGCCCAAGATGATCGACATCGATGACAAGTTCGTCACTCCGAAGACCACCGTCAAGGAGCCGACCGAGGAGATCGACATCAAGCCCTTCGTCAAGCCGACCGAGTTCAGGGACATCACTCTCAACAACAAGGCCATAAAGGAAGAGCCTAAGGAGAAAAAGGCGGAAGCCGCCAGTGTCAAGCCGGCCTCCAAGTCCGCCGGTTACTCCAATTTCGTCAATTATACCAAGCCGAGACTGTCGCTGCTGGAAAACGCCAAGAACGTCAATTCCACGGCGAATAAGAATAACGCCCGTCAGAAGGGCGAACAGCTGATCGAGATACTCGACCAGTTCGACATTCCCTGCAACCTGCAGGAGATCCACATCGGACCGTCGGTTACCAAGTTTGAGATCAAGCCCGATTCCAACGTCAAGATCAGCCGCATCACCTCGCTGCAGGAAAACATCAAGATGGCCCTGGCCGTCAAGGATGTCCGCATTGAGGCCCCGATCCCCGGCAAGAACGCCGTCGGCATCGAGATCCCCAACGTGGAGAGAAGCAGCGTCAGGATGAAGGAAATGTTCAACACCATCCCGGAAAAGCTGGCTGACAAGCCATTGCTGTTCTGCCTGGGCAAGGACCTGGCCGGTGAGCCAATCTATCCGCAGATCGATAAGATGCCGCACATGCTGATCGCCGGTTCCACCGGTTCCGGCAAGTCCGTCTGCATCAACAGCATCATCATCTCCTTACTGTTAAGGACGACGCCCAATGACGTCAAGCTGCTGCTGATCGACCCCAAGAAGGTTGAGTTTACTCCATATGTCGATATCCCGAACCTGATCGGTCCGGTCATCTCCGACACCAACGAAGCCTCCAATGCCCTCAAGGCGATCGTAACGATCATGGAAAACCGCTACAATGAATTCCAGAAGGCCGGTGTCCGCAACATCACCGAATACAACAACAAGGCTCTCAAGGATACGACGCTGAAGCACATGTTCTACATCGTCGTCATCATCGATGAGCTGGCTGACCTGATGCTGACCAACGGCAAGGACGTGGAAGCCAGCATCCAGAGGATCACCCAGCTGGCCCGTGCCAGCGGCATCCACCTGATCGTCGCCACCCAGAGACCGAGTACCGATGTCATCACCGGTACCATCAAGACCAACATTCCCAGCCGTCTGGCCTTTGCCGTTTCCAGTGCCATCGACTCAAGGATCATCCTTGACCAGGTCGGTGCTGAAAGACTGCTGGGCAACGGTGACTGCCTGTTCATTCCGATGGGTGAGAACCGGGCTAACCGCATTCAGGGTGTCTACGTCAGTGATGAGGAGATCAACAACATCACCGAATACGTCAAGAGCCAGAGCAAGCCAGTCTACGATGACGCCTTCGTCGTTGATGAAAACGGCGGTGCCAACTTCATCGGCAATACCAGTGCCGATCCGATGTACGATGAGATCAAGAAATTCGTCGCTACCACCGGCAAGGCTTCAACATCGGCTATTCAAAGATATTTCGGCATAGGTTATAATAGAGCTGCCCGTGTAATCGACTGTCTGGAGCAGGAGGGGGCCATCGGACCGGTCAACGGTTCCAAGCCAAGAGAAGTATTCCTGAATCCGGATGAATTCAAATAGAGAGGATGATGTTCCATGTACAAACGAGTTTTACTTAAGCTAAGCGGCGAAGCGCTGTCTTCCAAGGAAAGCAGCTACAGTCTGGACATGCTGAAGAATCTGGCCCTGCAGTTAAAGGACGCTGCCGAGAAAGGCTGCCAGATCGGCATCGTAGTCGGCGGCGGCAATATCATGCGCGGCAAGTTCGCTGCTCAGCTGGGATTGCCCAGAAGCCAGGCCGACAACATCGGCATGCTGGCAACGCTGATGAACGCCCTGGCCATCCAGGGAGCCTGTGACACCTTCGGTGTCAAGAGCTACGTTCAGTCAGCCATCGAAGTTTCCAAGGTCTGTGACATCGCTGATGCCCGCAAGGCCATTGAACATTTAAACAGCGGTGAAGTCGTCATCTTTGGCGGCGGAACCGGCAATCCGTATTTCTCAACCGATACGGCAGCTGCCTTAAGAGCTGCTGAGATCCAGGCTGAAGCCATCTTAATGGCCAAGAACGGCGTAGACGGTGTCTATACCGCTGATCCCCGCAAGGATCCCACCGCCAAAAAGTATGAGCATCTGGGATACATGGAGATCCTGGAGAAAAATCTTTCGGTCGTCGATGCCACCGCTGCCAGCCTGTGTCTGGAAAATGACATCGAGACCATCGTCTTCAACATGAATGACATTACC